>Ga0075118_10000354_pt1 | contig 44661 bp, 74 predicted proteins | sample AntAceMetag02UKE_FD_69794 | JGI IMG/M metagenome (GOLD analysis project Ga0075118, IMG submission 69794) | Saline lake microbial communities from Ace Lake, Antarctica - Antarctic Ace Lake Metagenome 02UKE | ecosystem: Environmental > Aquatic > Non-marine Saline and Alkaline > Saline | place...
TGTAACTTCATCATTAACCGTTGAGCTAAGCAATCCAAGAGCTTCTGATGTCGCAGTGACACCAGTTGAAGAATCATTAACTGTAGTCTGAACCAAATCAAAAGCAGCAGACGAAGCCTTCCCGTTTACTTCAACATCAAGCGAGGTTAATAAAGACGCTTGAGATGTTATGTCATCCTCGCTTGATGTTACTCTGGCGTCAAGTGTTTGAGCTGCTTGAGCTGCTCCAACAGCCACCCCAGAAAGAGGCTCAAGGTCTAATTCAGAACCACTTTCCATCTCAACAATTGAACCGTCTTCTTCCTCAACTTTAAACAAGCCTACGGATAGACTGGTATGGTTTGTTGCATTGGTGGTAATGAGACCATCTAGGGTGATGATATTTCCATCCAGAATCTGGATAGCATCAAACGAAGCAATTAAACCCGTTGTCCCATCATCAAGCCTTCCTGTTAAATTGAGGATGTCGTTCGCGTTAATAGCTATCCTTCCGTCTTCAAACGAAATGAAGTCGTCTAGATCTGTGTCAAAATAGTAAGGCGAGTTATTATCATTCGTGTCATACCAGCGACTGAACGGGGGGATCGGGTCTGGAATGCCATCCACACCCGCGACAGGTTTGGTTGCTTGCAGATAGATATCACTAACGCCAGAAGTTAAATCAATGATTGCTTGCTGTAAAGCGGCATTGGAAATAGCTAAGGCAGCGAGGTCAATTGCGATTGTACTAACGCTGACGTCAACATTAAAAAGTTCAAGGCTCACGTCAGTAACGGTTTGTAGACTAAATGGAGTCCCTGTTTCAGTTGTTAGTTGGTTTCCATCCTCGGTTGTGATATCAATTGTTTCACTAATATCAGAAGCTGATCTGGTATTGACGCTGACGGTGTTTTTGGCAGTGAACTCAGCGCCCACGGTGTTATCTAGAGCCGATACCCAATCCCCGAGAATCCCAAAAAAGGTGACGTGTCGGACTCTTATGTCTATGCTTTCCGCAGGGAGCAACCCTGTAATGACCGCCCTAGGATTAGAAGGATCTAACACCGCCGGACCAACCTCCCAATCGCTATCGGCATTTCTCTTCCACTGAACATCCGTACTCCTAACTAGCGCTGACGGAGCGGTCCATGCCGCGACCAAAACGGGGATCTTGGTTCCGTTTTCGGTTAAGTTGACGGCTGCAACTGAAAGGCCAGTAAGCGCTATTTTTATAGTGCCGTCTGCGATTGTTGGATCTGCGCCCACCAAGGGTGTCCCTTCGTCTGTCGATTCGTCCCAGGCATAAATGGCGGCGTTGTGCTCGCGAAGCTCCAAGTCAACGCCACCCGACTTGCTGAAGTTCCATTTAAAGATCTGGAATTCCTCAGCGACAAACCCGTACTTCCCGCTAGTAATACCAACGGTAGACCATGCCTGCAATTGTATGCCCTTCATCTTACAGGGGTAGGTAGCTGACATTTGCGCCCGCGCTCTTCTAAGCTGGATCTGAGCGATCCGCTGCGCTCTTATCGGGTCTTGCGTATAAGGCAGATCCAGGCGCTTCTCGAACACCTCGCCGTCTTCCGTGACAGCGGCCGAATCCACGGCCGGCGGATAATTATTTTCTTCATGCAAGTCGGATGTGGCATCTAGAAAAACGCCTATAACACGATTTGTTCTTTCGCCAATCGGTCGCCGAGTCGCAAGACTGAAAGGCCCTCTCAAATCATCATCGTCTAGCTGAATAGAAACTGTAGGCGCTGCCGCAGCATACTGATTAAATACGCCACTCTGGTAAATCAACTGTCCAGCCGCAGCAGACAGAATTCCTTTAATGTTTACGTCCCGAGAAGCGGTAGCTAGAACTCTGCCGTCGCATGTATACCGCTTCTGGAACCCGCCACCCTTTAAGGCGACGTTCTCATCACAAATATTCGCCTGGGCATTAATGTTAGTGGTGTTCAGCTCGGCCACAGGAACCCTGCACCCTAAGTCCCATGCAGATCCCGCGCCTCTAGTTAGATAATCATTAAGGACCAACGCCTGATTATTGCTAAATTCGGTAGCCGACGTTCTAGTATCGATCACTTTTGCGCCGCTTATCTTTGCGGTAACAACCGGCCGGCCCTGAGTATAGACTTCAGTATCAAACTCGAACCTAACCGCGAACCAGGCCAAGCCTCTTAACCTGTGATCCGTTGTCCATTGAGTGATCTCGGATACCAGAGTCGCGTCGGCAGTCTGGTCGGCAGTTCCTAGGCCAGTCAGTATCCGGACCTTCCCTGCATACTTTCCAGAAATAACCATGTCGTCAACGACTGTTACGGCGGTATCGTTAATAAAAAATTGATCAAAGCTCTCGATCTCGTGAGAGGCGGCGTGCTTAATTAGATGCAAGTACTTGTTGTCTGTGCCGGAAGTGAACGCCGCAATAATCGTCCCGCCCAATCGAGCGCTTCCATAAACTATAGTTCTGGAAGCGACGGATGATTTTAGCTCTTGCTTTAACCCTCCCTGCCTTATAGCGGCAGTATTTGCGCTTGGCGCTAGAGCATCGCTGACTATCGCGACACCGGCAGCAACAAACAGCTTACCGATAAACGTTAAGGCAAATTCGGGTCCGGCGGTAATCGCAATTAAGACAACCGCCGTTATAACGATAACTGCTTTTATAAGCTTAGCCACAGTGCCAGCCTCGCCTAACTTCCTTCATGGGTATTTGAATCACTCCGTCCGAAGCAAATACCGCAGTCTCTCCAAGACAGACACCGACCGCCCATTCCTCGACGCCGGACTCGTCAACCGACTCTGGCATAGAGACCTTCGCCATGCACACGTCGCCCCGCTTCAGTAAGCCTACGTGAGTCGCTCTCTGGCAGCCGTGATCAGCCATTACTTTTCCCATCGTTCTTAGCAAGGTACCGCTGCCCTTTTCTTTTAATGTCTTGATGGCGCCGGCTCTTGACTTATAGCCTCGCAGCTTAGCCGCCAGATCTGTTCCGCTAAAAGCCAGAACAAGACTACTGGTAAACATGCAACAATCGTGAGCGCCGAATTCAAAGGAGCGATGGCTAGCCTCGGCGACTCCTTTTGCCAGCAGTTCCGGCCAGTCGGATTTGCGTGTAATCATCTAGTAAATTCCTCCCTGAGATCATCCTCTCTGCCCCCATTGCCTATTTCGCCTCTGCCCCCGGCTCTGCCCCCGCCTCCTCCAGTGGTCTTGTCGCCCCATGCCAAAACTTTATTCTGAAGCTCCATCACAAACTCAAGTCCGAGGTCACCAGGATAGACTCGCTGCTGCTCCTCGTCAGTCAGAAGACTTTCAGAGGTTCGTTTTAACAACTGATCGCGGCTTTCACACAAGATCTCTATAGCACCCTGACTGTCGCCGTCAACCAAATTCATTACATCCATCTGGCCGCTAAATAGCATTATAGGATCTGGAACTATCGCGCCGTCGCTGTCGAGGAAGACCAGCCACACCTTGGCTGATCTTCCTTGGTAATTTTCTCCTAGAGCATTCGATAGTAAGCCGTTAGCAATTCCACTCATCTGTAGCTTCACGCCGTTGCTGGAGCCGTCAGAGGTTTCCAATATTCCGTCGATAGATCCTAGCGCCCCTATGCCCAAATAGCTGTGCGAGGACTCAGTTGGAAGAGTGGCGGTAAATGGCCGAGTGCCTGTCCAGACATAAACAGGATCATCGTCAAAGTTCAGCGCGACAAATCCAAAAGATGAATATTCCAGAGCGTCTGATTCCGTTATTGCGGCCGAAGCTATGGCGCGATCCGTCATTAAAATTTCTCCACAAAAGCGAAAGCAAAGTCATGGACTCCAAACTGATCGCTTTCCCAATCAACGCTTAAACCTTCTATAGTAAATGTCCCGACAGGGTTATCGAAAACGATGGCAGTGTCATCGCCCGGGCTAACATGTAGCTCCGGCATAAAGTTTACGGTTGCATTGCCAGACCCGTCAGAATCAACCTGCTCAGTTATAATTTTTAGCTCTCCGCCTATTTGGGCGGGATCGCCTGGAAGCAACAGCCCCGAGCTGCTAGTTCGCCACCCGTCAGTGGTAATAGAGTTTCCTGTCTGACTTGCGCCTTTAACTAAAGGTGTGTCGCTTCCAGTGCTTGCAGTCCCGTTGGGCGATCTGACGTCAGGATCGAAAGCGTAAAAAGTTTTTGCAGGGCCATACATCGTGGCGAACCAGGCCTTCCAGACTCTGGCCTGACTCGAACTCATCGGTGGAAATGTATACATCCCTTCCCAGCGATGGCCCGCCTTAATGTCGTGGTTAGCTTGCTTGCTAATGGGAGACGTCATCGTATCTATATTAAACACCAAGCCAAATCGATTGCTCTTTATGCCTGGTGTAGATGGCAACGTTCTAGGATAGCTAATAGCCATTATCTTCGTCCCTGTCTTTGCATCTGATCGAACACTTGGCCGGACGCCATATCCGCAATAAGTGGCGCCGCGTTTACGATCTCAGCCCGAACACTATTCTTTACATCGACAGCGAATGTAATGTTCTGAATTACATTAACGCCGCCACCGCCCATAGCCTTTTTAGAATTCATAGCATTCATTACGGTAGCAGGCCCGTCTGGATTAACGATCTCCGGGCCGCGCTCGCCGACTAGAGTGGGTCCGTTAATTCGCCCGCCGCCCGCCTTGCCGCCAGTGAGGGCATCGAATACCGTGGATGCTCCGCCCGTCAGCCCTTCTAGTATAGGAGCGATTACAATTAAGCGAAGCATGTGGCGCAATATGTCCTGCAAAACCGCTCGGCCAACATCGCCGAAAGACTTCATTTTTAGGATGGCATCCTCTAGACTTGCTCCAAAATTATCCCTGATAGCCGCCCCGGCTTCCTCCCAGCCTTCCGATAGCTCATCAGGGACAGGCGGCTCTCCGCCGCCTCCCGAGCCTCCCGAGACGAGCTGCTGCAATTTGTTAAAAGCAGCCTCGGCATCATCGAGCAGTTTGGTCCCTGCGCCGCCTTCGCCGAATCCGATCATGGCCTTTGCGTCGGTCCACATTTGACCCATCACCAGAGAGAAGTTGGCCATATCCTTCTTTGCGTTCTCGCCGGCTTTGCGAAACGCATCAAAAAGAATCCCGTCAGCCTCTTTGCTGCCTCCGCTTTTTTCTGGAATGGTGATAGCGCCTAAAAGATCAAATCCCGTTGCTTCTCTAATCGCTTTCTTCAGCCCATCCGGAATCGCGTCGAGCATACCCGCCAGCATTGTCTTGAATGGAATTACGATATTATCGTTAAAGTTGTTAATTAACTGAACCTTCATGGCAGTTACGATGCCTTTGGCAAGCTCCACGATAGTGGTCTTGAATACGATAAACCCGCCTACCAGTCCTGCTATCGCTGCGCCTAATAAGACCGGGCCAGACGTCATAGTCAAAAACGCGAGCCTAATTAATGCAGCTCCGGCGACAATCTTTGTAGCCATCCAAGCAAAAGCCACAGTTAGCCCGCCAATCCCGATAGTCATAAAACCGATAGTCGCGAGTAAGGGACCAAGCACAACCAGCGCTCCAGCGAAGCCGATAATGATCGCTTTGGTTTTTGTATCTAAATTCCCGAACGCTTCGGCAGCGGTCTCGACCCAGCCTGCCAGCGCTTCAATAAGGCTGATCAGCGGAGGTAAAACCGTCGCGCCTAATCTAATGCCGGCCGCCTCCATAGCGGCCAGAGACTGGTTGAATCTAAAAGCGGAATCTTCGGCTGTAATTTTAAACGCCTGATTGAGAGATCCGACGCCATCTTTAGCTAAGCGCTTAAAGATCCCCTCGATCTCTTCGGCATTCTTGCCTGTTATTGACAGCACCGCTTTTAGCGCCTCTCGCTCCGGGAATATCTTTTCTAAACCAATTCCTTTTGCGTCGGCGGCTTTTTTAATATCCTGGATCGTGCCTAGCAGGCCCTTTGTAGACAAGGAATCTTTTAGCGAGTCTGCATCTATGCCCATCCCTGCAAGCTCTTTGCGAACAGTAGGGGTCACTGTTAGAAAAGAAGCTAAAACGGATTCGGTCTGCGTGATGGCTTGATTGACTTCTAAGCCGCCCTTAGTCAAACCCGCAACCGCTGCCGACACCTCATCGAAGTCAACGCCCAGCGATGCGGCCACAGCAATTACCCGACCAATAGAACCGGCGAACTTGGACGCTTCAAACTGCCCTTCTCGAACAGCACCGATTAAAATCCCTGTCGCGTCAGCAGCATTCAAGTTTTCTTTACCGTATGTGTTCACGGTTGCGCCGACCGCCTTGGCAACGTCAGCGGTAAGTCCTAGCCCAATACTAGAGGCCTTGGCAGAAGCGGTTAAAACCTCCAACGCCTCGGCCCCTCGAAAGCCAGAGGACGTAACAAAGAACATGCCCTCAGCTAGCTCCTTGGGTCCTCGGCCTGTCGCTGGTCCTAGCGCAAGGATGTCATCCCGCCAGCCTTGAGCCTGCTTCCGGCTGACGCCTACAAGCGCCTCGATCTTTGTAAATGATTGCTCGAATGTTGCGGCGGATTTTGCGACCAGAATTCCGGCTGCGGCAACTGGTAGTCCGATCCCCGCGCTGATCTTCTTGCCAATATCGACAAATTTCTTACCGACTCTGTCAAGAGTCTTGGCAATTCGCGCGGCCATCCTCTCGGTAGCTTTGGCTGCCTTGTCGAGTTGGCGCGCAAATCTGGCGACATCCACAAATATCTCAACTTCTACCTCCCCGATATTATCAGCCACCTAGCTTCTCCTTTAATGCAACGAACTCATCTGTACTCAACGGTTGCTGCTCTGTTGAATCGCCGTCCTCATCTTTACTGCCGTGAAACTTAGCCAGACCCTCTGCCGCCGCTCCTATCTCGATAATGGTGGAGCTCCAAAATACCGATGGGCTCCATAGTAGCTTGCCGAGTCCAAGCTCCATCATCGAGCTCCAGCTAAAAGCCTCTACTTCCTCGGCTTCCTCTTTGCCCTCGGTTTGGGTTTTGGGCTGTTCGACTCACCGCCTTGAATGTTGATCGCTTCCATCGCCGAGCCAAAAGCCTCGACCGCATCAAGATCGAAATTACCGATCTCTTCATTTGTAATGTCTGTTCCGCCGCCTCGAATTAAAGCGCCGAGTAACCCGATCAGCTTTTTAGTCTTAATCTTTCCGTCTACGAACGCATCGCCCAGGTCGCTAATAGAATCCAGCTCAAAGACGTCCTCTATTTCAGCCATCGCGCCAAGCGTCATGCACATAACGTAGGTCTCACCGCCTGTAGTGAACTCGGTTTCGCCTCGCCTTTTGTTTACCATTGTCGTGTCCTTTTGTTTTTTGATTGCCGATAACGGAGCGCAATCTGTGCTAATCCGTTATCGGCTGCCTAAAAGTCAAATCCTACTTAACCGCCATTAAGCGGACGCGAAAGCAATAGCCCCTGAACTCTCCAGAGTAATCGAGTATGTAACCTCGCCGTTATATTCACCGGCATGCTCACAATTCGTCACCTGAAAATCCCCTGTATAGGTGTCGCCAGACTCGAACTCAAGAACAAATTCATTCAGCGTTCTTGCGATCACATAACCGCGAACAGTGATGACGTTGTTGTTGTCAATAAAGACTCCAGACGCAGAGATCGTCATGCTGACTTCTCCGGCGGCAGGCAACAGCTCTCGCCACTGACTCGTGGAGTCCTTATTGGTAATATCAACTTCTCCGCCATTGATGGTCATGGAAGTTGTTCTCATTCCGCCGATAGCAGTTCCAGCGAGCTTCAGTAAAAACGATAATCCTTTCTCAGCCACGATGTGACCTCCTATACGTTGTTGATGGCAGTAATGACACCAGCCGACTCAATAGATATCGAGTAAGTCAAAGCGTCATTGTTTTCACCAGCATGCTCGCAGCTAGTGCATTGAAACAATCCCCAATACTCATCGCCTGATTCAAACTGCAAGCCATAAGTTTCGAGAGATCGAGATATAGAATCGACCCGCATTGCGGCCAGCCCTACGTCGTCTTGGAATATTCCAGAAGCGGAAACGCTGATTGTAACCTCGCCATTCGCGGCTTGAAGTTCGCGCCACAAGGAATCGGAATCCTTTGTCGTGATGTCTACCTCGGACGCCGTGACAGTAAAAGCCGTGGATCTCATGCCGGCGACCGTTGTCATAATCTTGCCGGTAGTCGTGCCAGATCCGTTGTCGGTAATCGCGACATCGCTGGCTCCGGAAATTCCGGTAGCCTTGGTCAGGTGGATAGTAAATGCGTTGGTCGAAACGTCGCCCGCATAGTAAATCTTGCTAGGGGTTAGCTCGGCCGGAACGGCTCCGCCAGAATTGGTAAAGATGATCGCGTCACCGTTTGCCATTCCGTGAGCCGTGTAATTACAGGTATTGGTTCCGTTCGTAAATGTTACTGTCGCGCCAGCAGGCGCCTTTCTTAATAGAAACGCTGAGCCTTTCTCGGCCATGATGAATCTCCCATGAGCTTACTGTGTATCACTTAACAACAATTCCACTGATAATATCCGGCCATAGACGTCTTGTTCGTCGGCTATGCGTGGTCCAGATACATTAACGTAAACGGTTTTAAACCCTGTGATTGAAATGCTACTCCTGTGGAACAGTGTCCTGATCCTTTCGGCCAGAGACTCGATGGCAGCAGTTGAACCTGACAGTGAAGAGTAGACGCGAATATCGCGGATAATTCGTCGCCCTGTAGAATTCTTCGAGTCATTCGGTTCGTCGGCTATCTCACCCGCTGTTATCACATACGGCAATTCAACATCTTTAGGTACAGGCTCATAAGTAAATATTGCTGGACGGCCATCCCATGTAGACAGGCCGTTCGTCAGCGTGACATCGTTTGATAAGGCTGTGTAAAAAGCTGCGCTTAACGCACTCACTTTGCCAAGATCCTCTTAATATCGTTTCTTCGCCTTAATAGCGGGGGACGTAAAAATGGTCGAGCCGCCATGAATCTTGTTCCGAACTCTAGAGCTTTTGCTTTAGCTCCCTGGGTGGACCCGTATGCTCCCGTGATCCTGCTTGGCGTTGATCTTACATCGGCTACTATGCTTCGCACAAGGTCGCCCTCTACTCGCTTGGGAGGCTCGCCTGGCTTAGATGGGTCTGAGCCACGCCTTGCCTTACCGGCGCCTGTAGTTGGCTGACTGACGTTAATCGAGATAATGACATCGCCTCGAAGCATCTGAACGACCATACCCATGTTGGTCTCGATCTGCTTTCTAGTCTTGCCCAGCACTCGCCCGCCGTTCCAGATTATCTTTGGTCGAGAGGCCATTAGGTCTTGCGCTCAGATAGCTGTAGCTTCGTGTGATGCGCTCTGGAGGGCGCGAGAGCTGCGACGACATCGAGACTAAGGCCATCTACCAAAACCCTGTCGTCGCGCTCCAGAGAGACTGACGGCAGCACGTAAGCTATGTACTGGATATGCTCATCGTCTCTAGCGGCCACGATTAGATCTTTAGCCCTGGCAGCATAGTAACGGAGAATGATTGCCGGATTTGTTGGATGGTCGATGTAAGACTCGACGTCTCCGCCTTGTCCGTCTGACGTCCAGCTAGGAACCTTTACCGTTCCAGAGGCGTTAAGAAGGTCGGCGCTGATAACAGAATCAGACATTAAATTATCACCTGATAACGTCCTAGGATCTGCCCGACGTAGGCCGACTCGACTCCGCCGAACGTGCCCGACCAATCGCCGATCCTCTCTTGCTTGATCGCGCTATCCCTCTTACGCCCCTTGAACCATGCGTTCGCGATTTCGATTGCCGCTTGCTCGATCTCGAAAGGAAGTGTCTGGCACGATAGCGTGACGGTTGCTCCGGCCGCTTCCGTATCTGTTGGCGTTTCCACGACGGTAATAACCAGATCTGTTCTGCTCGCCACGGTGTATTCAATATTAAGCCCTGTCGCAGCGAAGCCGCCGAACGCAATAAAGTCGCCTTCGACAAGGATAGGCCACTTACCAGCGGTTCGAGTGAAAGTCTTTGCCGTTGCGTTGCTAGCACAATCAACAAAGCCGTCATCGACAACAATGTTGTCAGAGGGAAGAAGGTAGCCATAAGTATATCCAAGGGAGTAGTCATCGTCGCCAGCCTGCGGTAAGTAATGTCGTTCGATTAATGAGCGCACCGGAATGTTCTCCCTCCAGCCGTCCTCCTTAAAGACAATCCCAGACCGACCATCGTCGTAGATCTGGTACTCGGTCGCCGCAATAGTCGCAGCGTCGAGAGTCAGAACTCCAAGGTCGACCAACGGGAATAACTTCATTACTTTGGTTGTATTGCTGTTGCCGTTAAAGGTTTCTGTAACAACCTCGCGACCAAACTTTCTGCGGCAACGTGACTCGATGTAATCGCTAACTCGCTGAATAACGCTAGCAAGATAAACATCATCGTTGTCGCCTGCCGCAATCGCCAGCTTTAAATCAGCGAGCGTTATCAGGTCTGCGTTTAGTCGCTTGGTCGTTACAGTAACGCTCATTTTGTTACCATCTTCCTATCGTTGTCTCGGACGGAACGCTTTTTCTCGTCCTTAGTTGATGGAGCAGAAGCCGGCCGCTCGGGCCGGACCTGTTTATTCGGCGAGTCAGAATTAACCATTGAGCTGTTCGTCAAGCTCTTCAGTAGCCGCTCGCAAAACATCCAGCTCTGCCATACTTTTGTTGACAGCCTCGACGAGTGAAACGTCCTCAGAGAAGCCATCAATAGCCGCAAGCCGGCTAGCCTTAGCCTCTTCATTTGAAGCGACAAAGGAGACCGTTGCTTCTTCAGAATCTGCCACAGCTTTTTCAGCCTCGCTAACCAGAGCCTGGCCCGCTTCTTTATCTTCGGATGACTTGAGGGACTTCTTAGCTTTAGCAACATTGCCATTCGCCTCTTTGGTTTTTCCTTCCAGGATAGAGATCTGTTCTTCACCTGCAGCGCTCGCCTCTCGGTCCTGCTCGATTAAGATCTCGACTCCGCCAGTCTGGCCCGCTAGCTCTTTCTCAGCAATATCGCAAGCCCTCTGTGTCAGTCGATCTGCATCGTTTACAAGATCTTGCACTTCTCGGAGATTCTTGGCGATCAACTTCTTCGCGTCGTTCGAGCGGTGAATAGCCGACATCGCTTTCGCGACCGCCGTCGCGGCGTTGCTAGCAGCAGGCGCGGCTTGATGGCGACTAGCCTCGCCCTTGCTAACAAGCTGCGCTGCAACCGACTTAGGAAACCGGCCGACTTCACCAGCATTTAAGCCTTTCGCGTTTCGAACCATAGTGACTAAGACTTTTTGTTCTGGGCCGATGTCAACGACTTCAGGCATTGACGCCATGTTCGCGCCAGTCCGTGACCCAGATCCTTTGTTAGTTACTGTCATTTCAATTCCTCCTTCACTTTAGATTTGGGCGGAATCTCGCGCTGAGCTTCGCCCGCCTTTACTGCCTCGTCTGCTGTCGCCTCATCGACCATCGCTGAGTCGCCAGCGTTCATGCCGTTCTTACAAGACTTAATATAAATAATTTTGACTTTCATTTGTAGCTCCAACTGCCTGTGACTAATCGGACGCTCGCCTCGCCAATCGTTGGCTTGATATGCGCGGCGTCATTATCGGGTAAAAATAAGGGGAAAGGATCTCCCCCTTATTCGGTTCTCACTTTAAGCGGCTGGGTACTCTGAAGCTCCGCCTAGAACGATAACGCCACCGACAACGCTTGTGTCGGTTCCGCTTGCGCTCATGTCTGGAAGCACTTGACATCGGATGTGGCGACGAGCGCCACGGATGTCAACGTCCAGTTCAGTCTGAAAGGCTTCAGCGGTAAAGCTTTCGCCGTCCGGAGCCAAGACGTTGGCGGCAGCTAATGCTGTCCCAAAGTCTGCCCAGGATGAACCGTCCGCACTGTCTTGAAAGTTAGCAGCGATACTCAGCGTCTCCCCGTCAGCGACAGTGCCATTTCCAACAACGATAAGCTTTCCGCTTTCATACAAACTGCCCAGCGCTTGCCGGTCAATTGTAGTGCCGTCGATCTCGGTATTGTCGCCCGTGCCGGCAGCAGTAACCGCCGTAATAAGTAACCCCTGTTTTACGAGAATTTCTTCTCCAATATCTCTTCCTTTCATACTCATGTACTCCGAATCATTGAGGGCTCAACGCCCCCTCAGATCATCTTTCTATTAAGCTGATGCGTAAGCCACAGTCGTCTTGACTGCGATAGACTCACGATGACGAACCACCATGTCGTGTCGAGCGATTGCCCGAATAACCAGAAGGTCGTTATCGAATGCAGAGACCGTTGCGCCTGCGCTGTCAACAAAGCTGGCAGAGTCAGAGATAGCAAAGTCAATCACCTTACGATCACCAATAATGACGTCAGCCATATCGACAAGGTAAAGCTCAGATCCGCCGCGAGTACCGCCGCCCAGGTTATCAGGAATGTTGTTGGTCACACCGACGCCCCAGCCATTCAGTTTGTCAAGAGCAAGCTCAGGACCGAATACCAGATTGTTGTTGCCGTCGACCAAGTTCCACTTCATGAAAGTGTTAGAGCGCATGGACATAATCCACTTAGGATTGATCATCCGGACATTCGCATCAGAGAGCGACGTGATCATTTCTGACAAGTCGGCCCGTACCTCGGCAAGTGTAGGATCTGTCCCGTCGTCAGCGCCATTCGATACCGTGACGTTCGCATCCGCAGCCCAATAGCGAAGACCTTTAGGACCAGAAGCAGTACCGAGACCGCGAAGGAAATTCGTGTCCTCGGTAGTCGCCATTGATGCCGTGATGTCGCCGATCACCAACTGATCTGTCGCGCCATCAGCGTCGTCTTGAAGCTCGTTCGAGATCGCGACAGTTGCTCGCAATTTCTTTACTCGCAGTACGAGCAATTCGAAACTCAAGTCGCTTGCCTGATCGGCCGTATTCTCACCGATATAAGACGACGTAGAGCCGCCCGAAATCCGTGGAATAGGCTTAGAGTCCGAAGTCATCGGCATGACGATGGGATCTAGAGACCGAAGCACGCTTTGCGTACGCAGCAACTCGATCAGCTCGCCAGCAGGATCACCCGTAACTCTGAAGCCGCCAGCGCTATTACCGCCCTCGACTAAAGTCTTTTTAGCAAGCTGAGCCAGCGCAGGTTCGTTTTCGCCCCACTTAGCTTTGGCCCACTCAGTAGCATCTTTGGCGTTGCCGCCGTTTAAGGCGAACGCACGTAATGCGCGAGCAGCGGTTAAACCCTTGACGCGATCAGCGCCACGCTCGACGATTACTGGCTGAGTGATACTAGCGATCTTCGCTGTGATCTGATCCTGGAGAGGAGCGATTGCCTTGGCAACCTCAGCTTCCATCAGCTCAGATAGACTAGCAAGAATGTCATCACCTTCCTTGGCATCTTTCTCGGAACCTTTCTCTTGGGCTTCTTCGATCAAAGCCTTGAGTCGGTCCATCGTTTTACTTTGTACGATCATAATTATCTTTCCTGTTTCAAATCGGGCTGCACACCCTAGTCGTTATCGTTAGGTAATCGGCCCGTGATCCTTTGAATACTCTTCGCCAGAGTCGCGCCAAACAACTTAACCATCTCAGCAGGGTCTACCCGATGCTGCGATTCTTTCAAAGATGCCGCGAATTCTTCAGTTGCCATCATCGCGACGTCCCGTTCTTTTGTGAGCTGATCGACTTTCTTGGTCAGCTCTTTTACCTCAATAGCCTTGCTCTGGGATTCGACCGTTTCGACCTCCAGCTCAACGATCATATCTTTGATCGAGGCGTCGTCCATCCTGGAGAACCCCTTAGCCGTCAGGAGTTCGCGCACAGCTTCGATCTCTTCCGGCTCGATCTTGCCTATAGCTTCCAGCTTCGCCTTGTATTCGTCAGTCAGATAAGGATTAGGCTTATTGTGTTCTGACAGCGCCTTGTCGATAGCGTCGATAGCGTCGGTCCCGATCTGTTCGACGAAGCCTTCAAGCGTCCACATCTTCTCGCTAGTCAGAGCATCTGCAATCGCCGTCATCGTTGGAGAGAGCTCGCCACGCGCTTTAATCCAGTCTGAGACCCTGAGATCCTCGGCGTCTTTGGCGGCCTTGCGAGCCTCGACCTGGGCGGTTCTTTCCTCTTCCTCGGTCGCCAGATGCTCAACCCACAAGTAATCAGGAACGTCTTCCGGAGCCTTGATCCGGTCGCCGTCATTACTCTCGCCCCAATCGGTTACGTTCCAGCTTTTTGTACGGCGGAACTCTTTAAGCCGTGGTTCCCATATATTGCGCTGGCGGATCTCTTTCTGTTTGTCTGGGTCGAACGCTGGAATCGATACCGCCGGCTTCTTATCGTCGGCGATCTTGAGCATGCGCTCGATAGACTTGCGGCTTGCGCCTACAGGCCGGTTGCCTTCCTGCCATTCCTCTAGCAAGTTTTCCGCCCAGGCTTTCATTGGAGCGACGTCGATGCCGCCCTTGGCTGCCAGCATTAGCGCCTCTGGATTAGCCGGAACAGGGACCGCTGAAAACTCTAGCATCTCCTGACTCAAGAACCTGATGCCGCCCTGCTCCTCAGACCAGACTCTCTCGTCAGGCATAAAGCCGACTGATACCGCGCTCATGAATCCGCCCTTGTACATCTGATACAGCATATTAGAAAACTGCATGATGTCGGGTCCCATGAACTCCGCGTCTGCAATCAGATTGTTATTCTCGACCCTTATATCGTTGCCTTTCGCTATCGGCACGCTGTGATGTTCGTGCGCCCAAAGCACGACAGGATTCTTTTTATAGTTCTCAAGGTCCCAGCCGTTTACGTTGATGGTGTCGTGGTCCCGATCCAGAGATCCGTTAGACACGATAAACCGAATGATATTGTCGCCTGCCGCTTTAACCTCAAGAGGGACCATCCCCTTGCGGATCGCTTGGCCGACATTTTCATCGGTGCCCATAGACAGATCCTTCAACATGGCCGCCCCGTATTCACGGCGTTCAAGTAGTTTGATAGTCATTCTAGTTCTCCTGAGTTAAGTTAAAGGCTTTAATTATTAGCTTCTCTTGAGCCTCGAAGCCTCGGATGTAAGCATGCTCCATTAGCCGCTTGTACGGCGCTTGCTCTCGCTCAAAATCCTTCTTCGAAGGTACGTCTATGCTAGCCCCTTCCGGAGCGATGACCGCTAGTATACTGCATCGACACTCAATGTCTTCCGCCGCTATTCCGAAGCCGCCCGGATACGCAGTCTGGAACCCCGCCCCAGAACGAAACTGGTTTGCTGTATCGACCACCTGACCGTTCATGACTTGATGGCTCTCTCGAGTATTGCTGTCGCCAACCGTTAGCCACTGCTTCTGCTTGATCCCCATCTGCTTCATGCCTGATAGAGAGCCGAAGTTAGAGGCGCGGACTGACTCGGTTCGAGCGATACGGAACGCCCGAAAATCTTTGGCGTTATCGAACGTTGCAGCAATACGGGTGGCGAGTTGATCCGCCCCTTCGCCAAGGGCGCTGCCCTGAGAAAGAGTTTTCCGCAGGTCGTTCTTAGTGCCTTCGTTGACCAAGCCAGTAATCCTGTCGCCGCTTTGCTCTGCGAGGAATCCCTCGACTTCGCTTGAAGCTATTTCAAAATCGACTCCCGTGCTGACTTGATCAACGACGCTTTGACCGAACGCCGCAACTGCCTCGCGATTAGCAAGACCCACGCTCGGATTAAATTCATCACTTCCCATCACGATCAATATCTCTTCTATCTGATCGTCGCTTATCACCTTAACTATCATGCCGGACTTGATCATGCTCAACGTTTTGCTGAAGCGCTTGTCGTCGCTCTCGGGCTCGTCCAAAACTGGAGCGGGAGCGGGAGCTGGAGCAGGCGTTCGCTCGACATCGACATTTCCACCTCCAGGCGCCTCGCTGTAAAGAGTGTTAAACATGTAAGGATATATGTTGCCCTTGCCATCTGGGATGTCTTCTTTGCCCGCGTCCGACCGAATCTCGTCGAGAGTAAAAGCGTGAGGATGCGCCGTGGTAACTTTAAGGTTGTGCTCCTGATCTTCTTTTACCGGACTGACATAGCCGACAGAAAGCCGCTGGTCGAACTGAGGCGCGAGAGAAACCGACAAGCCGTCTTTGATGATATCCAGGCGAGGCACGATTACATGCTTGGTTAGAAAGAATTCGGCAGCGCTGATCGTTGCTCGATTGCTGTTCTCGATAATGCCAAGAGCCTCGGGCGGAATGCCGTAAACCTGTAGCGTTACATCGCGCCAAAACTTCTGCTGCTGAACTAGATCCATCGAACGCAAGTCAGACTGGAGATCCTTAACGCCAACCTTGCCGGGCAAAAAGAACGGCTTGAAGCGCTTGCGGAATCCCTGCAACTTATCGAGCCATGACTGCTCTAGGCGCTCTGCCGATTCTTTATCGAGAGGATTGTCTTTATCATCAGAATAAATCAGCAGATCAGGCCGGGCGGAATTCATGAAAAATGATTTGACGTACTTGGAGGCAAACTCATTGGACTCTATCTCGTCGCCTAGAGCTTTCGCGGGCGAGCTAGATCGGCCGTAAGGGTTCGCTGGGGAGAAGTCGCGAATGTAGATAACATCCATCTCCGGTACTCTGGTCCTTACTCCGCCGAAACTCAGCTCGTACTCGCCACCATCGGCGGTGAACTTCGGTATGTCAACGACCCAATGAGGGGGAATAGGCCAAAGCTCGATAGGCATTCCGACAGCGTTACGCTCGATCATCCAGAAGATTTCATTCGTTAGAGCGAAGACGGTCCCGCTCCACTTAAAAAACGCCATGCCTGACATCGCAGGATTGGGTCTCTTTAAAAGATCTAGCATGGGATGGTTGTCGATCTCTAGATCGCCAGCCGACAACTCCCATTTAGTAGAACCGATGCCGTGACCGATCTTATCGCTGATCGCTCGAATCCACGGAAAGGAATTGTAGCCCTCCAGCAGCGCCAGGGTGCCTAGCGCCGGAGTCTCTCGCTTACCAGCAAAGACCCGCGCGAATCCGTCGGGAGCCTTGATTAGATCTGAGCCGTTGCTGCGTCCGAAATTCATATTAAATCATCCCAACTGAATGTTGCTTTGCCGAGGAATAGATGGGTGAGTGCCCAGACCAATGCGTCGAGCCTGTCAGGGCTTTTCTTGGAATTGAAAGGAGTGTACGTTGTAAGCTCATCTTCTAGCTCCGACAGTCCTTCTGCATGACTAATGCGCCCCTGTTCGTACAGTGCCGATACTGGTTCTGCCCTAGCATACTTACCTCTTGAGGCGCGAACTTTTACGATCTTACCTTTGTAGCCATTTAACCGCAACAGGTCCGCTACCATGTCCCCGCCCTGGTTGGTCTCTACGACTATCGCGTCGCACTCCTCCTGATTGTAAATCTGGATCGCTTTTACTATGCACTTGTTAGGAGAGGCTTTAAAACTAACGTCCTTGTATACATGACCCTCGAACTGCTCCATCAGTTTAACGCCGGATTCAGTAGCGGTTTCGACCATATCCCCGTGATGAATCCCGGCCACGACCAGACCCCATAAACTCGACTCCTCTTCGTTCGTGGTCGCTGGATCAATGGACAGCACCTTTCGAATCAGGCTTTCTGGCTCGTCTTTACCCCTGGCCGCATCGACCATATCCATATCCCAGAGCGCCCCCTCGACATCGGTTAAGAATTTGCCGTGGAGGAATCGCTCTCGCTGACGTTTGGGCAATGCCTTGAGGATCTTGAGGTAGTCCTCGGGCAAGTTGTCCATGTTGTCGATAGGGTTCATAAACAGATGCGCGTACTCTGTTTCAAAATCTTCAACGTCAAGCTTCTCTGGATCGTTAGGAATCTTGCCTAGTATGAAAAGCTGATAAGACCAGTGCTTTGACGTTGGCGGATTGCAGTCGAAGAAAGCTCGCAGCGGGAGCCCTGAATTTTCAGCGAGGCGCGTCATACCCATTGCTATGCTATCCCATGACAACTGAGACGCCTCGTTAAAATATACCGTGCTGTACTCGGTGCCGAGGACCTTCTCCGTTCGCTCCTTATCGTCCAGGCCGCCGAACCAAATTTGAGACCCGTTAGGCAGCTCGACATACCAGTCTTGCTTGTTCAGACAAGACGACATAGATGGCAGACTAGGAAAGCACTGGCTCCAAACTTTAGGCATGGTGTCGAGAACGACGGCCCGCTTGAGTGCGTTGAAGTGCTTGCGCAAAACGATGTGACGCGAGTTAGGACAGAGCGAGGCCCGCATAATGATGTTGCGGATTGTGATAAAGGTTTTTCCGGAATTGTGATGCAGGATGCCGTTCGCGAAATATTGCTCGCTGCCTGGAACGTGCAAAGTGTAGTAATTTTTAAAGGCGGTTCGTGTTATGCTTAAAACCTTTTCAATTCGATAACCACTATCCAGAGGAGTGTCATTCAATGCGAGACAAGCGGACGGGCAAGATAGGAGATCCAGGCTTGGTGATAACCATGATCGGAAACGGGCATACAGCGAACCAGATAGCGGCAGCGCTTGGCGGGATAAACGCGGAGACAGTCCGGAAGTTTGCGAGGAAACGAGGGTTGACGATTGAACGGCAGATTCAACTAATGGGGTCGCACCCTGCCTGGAAAGGCGGGCTGACGCTTGATCGATCTGGCTATGTCCTCCAGCGAGTGCCAATAGATAGTGAGTACGGATATCTAGTTCGGGCGCTCGCAAAGCGCGGAGACAAACCAACAGACCCGAACGGATACGCGCCGGTTCACCGAATAACGATGCACGACATGATTGGGCGGAAAATAAATAATGGCGAAGTCGTCGACCACATCGACGGAGATAATCAGAACAACGCCCCATCAAACTTGAGACTGTTTGCATCGAACGCCGACCATCTGCGAGCGACACTAAAAGGCAAGCGTCCGAACTGGACGCCCCAGGGCTTTGCGAATATGTGCAAGCTAAGGGGTCCCCGACAGAAAGCGCCTCGGCCTTGATCCATGCCGCGCCATTCCAGAATCGATGATCTGTTGTGACCTCGATTCTCTTGCCGCTATCAGTGACGACATCCAGAAGCTTGTCAGCGCCTTTCAGGAATGGTGCCTCGGCCATCTGCCAGCCATGCGACGTTCGCACCGCCACCGGCTTGCCTATGTGCGACAGCTCCGCGATTGTCTTGGTCTGCCCATCAATAATCGAATCGCCAGCGATACAGCGACTCCCGCCGACCAGCAGAACGTTCTTAATGTCTGCCTGCAGCTCTGTTGCTAGCACCTGCTTTGGCGTCTTCTTAAACGGCAGAATTTTGGCCGTCTTGTGGAAAGGCTTCTGTTTAGTGCTGATCGATTTGAGGAGTAAGTTTGCCGCTGCCATGACCGATTATAATCTGATAACTTCTGTCGTGACAATAATGCTCCCCTCCACTGGCTTTAGCAGCCAGCTTTCAGCGGGGAGCGGTCGTGCTCATTAAAGGGTAGATAGTCAGCCTAAAAAAGACATCGCTCTTCCCTTACCAACAAAGCCGCAATTAAGCGGCTCCTAGCTGTTGGGTTTAACCGGGTAGCCGGATCGCCCGTCAAACTATTGCCGTCCTGCCTGCTCTTGGCTTCATGCCATATCCTTCAACAACTCTTTGAACTTTTGCCGTTGTTCAGGGGTTAGCCAGAATTCAGCCTTGACCAGACCGGCTTCGCGCTTGCGCTTGCGTTCCTGGCGCTTCCGTTCGTTGGCTGTTGCAGCCATTAAATTACCTCTCCAAATAAAAACTCTTTGGCGTATTTTTCAACGTCGATGTAGTTGTGGCAAAAAATAACTTTAAGCGTTTCCTCGGCGTCGGTGTCTCGAAGAACTACTCTGTAGTTGTATTTTTGGTTTCCTTCCATGATCAATGCGGCTAAGCCGTCTTCTTCGTTTTTGATTTCTTCGATTAATTCTGTGCTCATTTTCTCGTTTCCTTGTTTGCCTGTATGTTTGATCTATTATAGGCGTGACCTGTCACAGTGCAAGGGGTTGGAGAAAATAAAGTTGTTATCTTCCCAGGTCTTCTGATAGGTGGCTTGAGCCTCCAAAACAGATCCGCCCTTCATCAAGCCAATCTATGATCTGAATATGCGTATATTCATATCCTGAACTCATAACAGGCGTGTTATCAGTGAAGGCATCAAGCAGAGTCCTAAGCTCACCAACTGTCTGAAAGGTGGGCATGTCCTTTTTCATTTTTGAGATTGCTTGCCTGTTATTCTTCTTTTTGAAAACTCGATTGAAGTAGGGTCTGATGGCTTCCAATATTAGGCTTGAAACTGCAGTTTCTAAAATCACTTTTGCTCCCTCCAAAAAGATTCTGCTTTTGAAATCTCCTGGTTGTAATAATCAACATAAGCTGCTGCTTTGCTAATGGTCTTAATTCCTCTTTTTACTGTTTCTCCATTCCTGTCATCAATTATGTCAAAAAGTCCAAATTCATTTTTCTGGAAGTGGGCTGATGTTCTCATTTTCTCGTTTCCCTGTTTGCCTGTGTATGTGTTCTATTATACACGTGACCTGTCACAGTGCAAGGCAATCAGAACTTATTTTCCTGGCAGACCTACTCGGCCCGCCCGATCCCTTTGAAAAACTTCATGGCGGCAGCACCGCGCAAAGTTGGCCGGCCGAATGAAAACTGGACGCCGGCACATTCAATAACCCCATGGCCGCAACATGCATTCCTTACGCCGGGTATCTCGCCCAAACACGGGTCATGGCCATTGGCGCCCTGAAATTGGTTGCAATGAACGCAGGGTCGTTTGCTGAATTTCTCCGGCACCGGCTCGCCCGTGTCAGCGTAGGTCCAATGGTCGTTTACAATCTCAATCGGATGCCCGAGCAAAAAGCTCCTCACCATTCGTTACTCCCTTTATCCTTTGGTGCTAGATACACGCCAAGTTTCCGCGCTCTCTGTAGAGCCCGCACACCCCCCTCGCCCGAGGCAAATAACGTTGTTCCGTTGGCGGGACTATCCCCAGTTGAGCCGTCAGGACGAACGAATCGAACCTTGGGCGAGACCATTAAAATTGCGTCAGCCTTGTTAGCTGCGTCCTGCCACCAAGGGGCGCTAGTCCTGTCTGGTGTGAGCGCGATTCCGTTACCGTGATAAAAGAACTTATCTAACCAAGGTATAAGGCCATTACGACCACCAAACGGCGGGTTCATCCATACAAAGCCAGTCCATTTATGCGCCAAACCATCACCACCAACGTCTGAAATAGAGGGCACGAAGGATTGACCGTAGCGGGCTGGGGCAACGTCCAAATCAAAGATGCAGTCAAGCGCCTCAAAAATGTAGTGAGGCGTGTACCATTCGTCAGACTTGCCTAATGATTCGTGACTCATACACCACTCCCGTTATCCGGTGTAGGCGGAGCCGTTAAGCCCCGCCAGGTTTGCTACTTGCCGATGTTATCCATCGTCGCAAGCGCGTGCGCCAGATTCAGGGCTGATTGCGTAAACCTCATCGCATCAGTTGAATCTGTGTCGTTTCCAATGGCTTTATTGGCCAAGGTATTTATCGCTTCTTCTGTTTCTTTAACTTCCATTAGGTTTTACCTCTAATAGTTCCGGCTTAAATCGGGAAGCCAGATCACCCGCTAAACTTTTTCATCACTCCCTTTATCCTGTGCGGTAAACCCAAATATTTCAGCTTCAATCTTGTTGGCTATTTCAATAAATGTTAACGGGCTGTCATTCCATTCATTCTGAATCAAACTTATCTGTTGTGCTGTTAGAGCCAAATGCTTACTCAGCCCTGCCACAACCGGCCCTGTATTGTTGCAGAACAACGTGTACGGCAGACCTATCGCGCAAAACCCTGTCGCCCCTTCTGGCGGTTGATCCCGCCCCTTAACAAACTCGCCTTTCTTATACTCGCCTGACCGTAATGCGGCTAGAAATATGGATCGGTTCTCTACAACGTTACTTTCACTCATACATCACTCCAGTTATCCAAAATCAAAATGATCATCTATCCGTCCAGTTCTTGCATGTTGTGAAATTGATCTTCCGTAAGCTGAATAACGCTGACGGTAGGATACATTTGGTAGTCTTGAATGAGAGCGGCCATCCAATCGCTGACCTGGGATACCTCGATCACAACAGAACGATCCTCTTCTTCTACAACAGCGTATGCGTTCAGCGTGTATTGGTCGCACGCGGGGCTATGTTCACTTGCCGGATATTTGCCATCTTGAGTCTCTTCCCACGTCCTAACCATTTGTGAGCAGCAATTCATTGTTCATCACTCCCTTTATCCAAACTTGGCATGACCATAACCTCGCTGGCCCATGACTGGTTTTCTAAGGCCATGCCGGTGATGAAATAAATATTCTGGTGTGCATCCAGTAATATTTCTTCGCTCTTGGAATTTGGGTGTAGCACAGTTACATCGCGCCACACTTCAACCTCTCCTTTGAATGTAGTCTTAACGGTGTCACCGTCCTCAATTTGAGCGAGCTTTTTTAATGGTTCGTATCTCATACATCACTCCCTTTATCCTGTGGTATGGGTAGCATGTTTATCAGAGTTGTAATTACATGGCGCATACACGAGGCGCTAACTCTGCCGATGGTTAACCCATCCTTCTGCAAGGCTTCGCGTACCGCTGCCCAATCTTCTACTTCAGGGAAAATATCTAGCGGGTAGGCATTGCCCCATTCTTTGAACCTGATTGACCATTCGTCCCACTCATCTAGCTTATTCCGCATAGCGTCACGTTCAGCTTCAAGCTCCACATTTCTTGCCTTTAGTAACTTATAGGATTCATAATCAACAAGAAGTTTGCTGCTATCAATATAATCGACGTCATCATTACAAAGCAGGTCTACGTCGTACCAACTGTTTACGGTGTATAGTTTCATTCACACCCTCCCTTTATCCTGTGCGTTATTATTGCGAGTTGGTTGTGCGCGTCTTCGGTTCCTAACGTGTTTTGTTTATAGCTCATTTACCCTCTCCAGTGTCTGGTGTTATAAAACCTATCGAGATAATGATGGGGAAAAATATCAACTGTAGCGCCTGATGATTACCGTCACTGATCATCCCCAGTCTGAACCTAATCACCTCACCATCAATCGCCCATTGACCATCGCTAGACAACCGCCAAGCTAAAAGCATTCTACCAAATTCGTGAAAGTGCATAGGGGGGTTTTTCTTACTCATTACCCCTCTCCCCGTTGTCAGACAAAGCTACGGCCGGCAGTTCTCCAGTTTCGGAAAAATAATTTAACTGCTTCGCCAACACCTTCGCTTGTTGACGGGTTAGGTGCATCCGAGAACTGATCTCGACACCTTCCGGCAAATCAACGATCACCCAGCCTTGGTTTTGGACTAACTTTTTAGGGAATGCTTTATCTACTCCCAGCCAAACAGCATCCTCTGTGGCAAGGCTCGATTTTTGTAGAGTACATAGCTCACCGTAATGGTCAAAAAACTCGTAATATCTGAAACCTCTATGCGTATGCTTTAGGTCTGAAAATAATTCACTCATCGCCTTTCACCTCATCATGTTGGGTCATCCTGTGAATACCAACTTCTCTTCTTTCATTGCGGCCAGATCGACATCGTTGGCGCGCTCTTTCAACCGCTGCCGCATAGCATCGCGATCCGCCGACACCTCAAGGTAAGCACGCTGGAGGGCTTCGATTTCATTCTCATCAAGGTCGCCTATCCCTCTCTCGGGAACGTACTCGGCATAGCGGCAAAGCTCGTCGTGCTCCGATACCGGCTCTCCACACTCTTGGCAATGCGTGTGGCCTGAATGCGGGTAAGGTTCTTGCCGTGGATCGGTCATTAGCTTTTCGTAATCGCTAACTGCTGACATTATTCATGACTCCTGTATTGTCGCCTTCTTTTCCTGAATTCGTCGCACTGCTCGCACTCTTCTGACGGATCGCAATACCAGTCCTCTTCGCATCTTGCAACGAACGAGACAAGGCAGATAACACAACATAGCCCGAAAGCCAGCCCTAAGATGGTGAGCCAAAAAATCATTCCTCTTCCCTCATTAACCCTGCCAACCGAAGATCCGCCTCGTCAGCATATACAGCAATGTCGCCCTCGACATGATGATCGACTCGCTCCTTCCAGTTGCTAGGATCTCGGTTGTTCAGATAATACTTAGCGGCCTGGAAGTTGCCGGCCGTCCCCATCCGAAATACAGCATTCGTCATCGCCGCTATGCCCTGGCTTTTACCCTCCGTTAGTGCTGCCTGAAAATCCTCGTACCGCTTCCGGTTAGCCACCAGTGTCTTAATGTTCACCTTCATGGCGTCTGCTATCTGCTGCTCGGTAAGCCCTTGAGCTGCAAGCGTTCTTGTCGTTTCAACGTCCAGCACTATCGCCGGCCTGCCAACAGCTTTAGGAAGGGGCTTGGCTTTTTTCGGCTTGGCTCTCGACTTCCTTTTATTAGTCGGTTTTGCGGCAGGCTGTTTCGGGGTTGCCTTGGCCTTCGCTGCGGCCTTCGCTTTAGCTTTTCCGGCTACAGTCTGCTTAGGTATTTTGATCGCCACCATGCTAGACCTCGACCCTCTCGGCCTGCCGCTTCAACAGCTTGGCTTGCTTCTTTTCGATTTTGGCCTGCGCTCTGCGCTCGCTCCGATTGCCCGATCCGCGACTGACCTCCTCTCGCTCGGCCTTTCGCTCAGCCTCGAACCTATCCCGCAGATCCTTCTCGCCTAACCGCTGTACTGCCGATATGTACTCTTGCATTGCCTACGCCTCTATAATCATTGATGTTGGTTTTTGCAGCTCGGTGTCCCAGAAGAACACCTCTCTATCGCCGATAACGCTAATGCCGCCTGATCTAGAATTCTCGCACGCGTAACACCGGCGCTTCTTGGCCTGGTAATCGGAGCATTTAAATCTCAGAACGTGACCACAGTAGGCCAGCGTTTCTGCCCTAGAGTAAGCTCCCGCGTATCTCGCATTGAGTAGCCAGAACCGCGAGAGGATCGCACTCCTCTTCGTGATCGACAGATAGTGCCTGACAGATGTCGCACCGGCCGTTGAAGTAGACGGGATCACTCATCTTCGTCGTCCTCATCAGTTAAAGCTATTCCGGACATATATATCTGCCCGTCGGCTATTGCGTGTCCGTACCCAGCAGCCTCAAGGCGACACTTAAGAGCCCTGTAGACCTCGCCTGGAACCGGCACCGATACGACAGAATTAGACTCCGTCATCTGAAGGCCGTCAAAAGTATCGAGCCAGCTGCTAGTTCCGTGATCTGGGCCGTCAGGGTCTATGTATGTCACTAGAATTTCTTTGGTCATCAGATCCTCCCTGTAATCCGAACAGCCGGAACATCCGGCCCGTCGATAGTGCGATAGGCAACTACCTCGACTTCAAAGCTAGAGATCGCCGGGGCCTCTTCGCAAAGCTCTACAAGCAGCTTGTTTATTTCACGCTCTTTTTCAGTTATCAATTTGCTAAGTTCTTCTATCGTCAAGTTCATGGTTCGCCTCTATTTTTTCTTTCTCTTGATTTTGCTAAACGCTTTGCCGTCAGCTTCTCGGACAGGATCTTTGCCAGTAAAGTCCGCCCAGCGTTGCAGGATAACTTGAACATACACCGGGTCTAGTTCCATCATTCGACACTGCCGGCCTGTCTTTTCGCAGGCGATTAAAGTTGTGCCGGAGCCGCCAAAACCGTCAAAGATAATCGAGCATTCTTTGTCGAAATAATCCAAACAGTCAACCACCAGCCCCGTTGGCTTTTGCGTCGGATGCACTCTCTTCTCTCTCTCTCCCGACTGAACCACGCCCATCCAAACATGAGTTAAAATTTTAGCGGGCTTGTCATAACTCGACCAAGCCATTTCAAAATCCGAAAAACTATCGTCCCATTTCCTGCCTTTTTTGTCCCAAACAACCCACCCTTTTCTGGGTGGAAGAAAGCCTGTGAAGTAATTTCCTCCCCATATCACTTGGTTATAAAAGCCTAAAGCATTACAGGTTTGAATAAACTGCTCTGCCGCTTCTGTTGTATCGTCGCCTATAATAGAAGAATAGCTGCCCACCTTTGTCGGCTTAGATCCTCCGACCGAACCAAACGACTTAGATCCTCCGACCACATTTATGCCATAAGGCGGATCGGTAAAAACCATGTCGGCCTTCCCGCCTTCCATGAGACTGTCTACCGCGTCAATGCTTGTGCTGTCGCCGCACATTAATCTATGGTTGCCTAACACCCAGATATCGCCAAGCACGACCACGGGTAACTTCGGAGCCTCGGGCACATCATCATCATCAGTCAGGCCCTCGGTTTCTTCTCGCAGCAGATCCGCAACAAAATCTTCACCGAATCCAGTAAGCGATAAATCAAAATCCTCTACCTGCAGCGACAACAACTCAAACTTTACCAGATTCAAATCCCATCCCGCATTGAGAGCGATCTGGTTATCGGCCAGGACATAGGCTCTCTTTTCTGCATTGCTCATGTGACTTAAAACTCTAACCGGCAAAGACTTCAAGCCAAGCTTCATGGCTCCGAGGAAGCGTCCGTGCCCAGCAATGATGACGTTGTTCTCGTCTATCAGTATAGGGTTATTAAAACCGAACCTTTTTATGCTAGCCGCTATCTGCTCAACCTGGGCCTCGCTGTGAGTCCTAGCGTTTTTCGAGTCAGGGATTATCGAGGCAACTCTCATCTTGCGATTCTTTGGAGTCGAGCTTTCTTTTTCAGTCATTGCGAGGAATCCATTTTTTTAGCTTGGGATCATAGTCATTGTCCCTGAGAAACTCCGGCAGGATCTTGTCGCGGTAGATTTTTATCCGCTCTTTAAATACAGGGTCGTTCGGCACCCAGATCAAATAGGTCGAGCGGCCTTTGGCGCGGAGCTTGGCGGTGTGTCTTTGGCTTGGGGTCTGGTCAGTCATGTTCAAATACTATATATGATTAGGGCGCAGGTCAAATGTCCTCAATGACTCCGTCCCATTCCTCGTCCTCGATTACACCGTCCCACTCTCCCTCGATATGAGCAGCCCGACTTACCTCTGGCGCCGGCATTATGGGGATCGTCGGGCATGGCTCGCCGCCTGTTTCGCTCGCTTTTAATTCGGCAATCGTCGCCTCAAGCTCGTCCATGAATTTCACGAACTCTACCAACGAATCTTCAAACCACTGCTTGTCCCTATAGACTCTCTCGCCCTGAGACCAGGCGGCAACGTGAGACGGAGATCCGTCCGGCAACGTTTCATCACTTGTTATTTGCTGACCTACGACAAAAAAATCCCAATGAGGCACGTCGAATACTTCCATCGATAATTGACACTGGCACCAGTAATTATAGACAACCTCTTTGCACGGGAACCACGCCTCGGGTCCGCGCTTAGACATGCGGAATTGCTTCTTAACCTCTAAGCCAGAAACCAACAGGTCTCTGTAATCGAACAATCCGTCTTGCCGCTGAACGGGAACCGCGACGGACCTGTCATAAACAAGCTTATCAGGCGAGGCGCCGAGGAAAGGAATTTCTGGATGCCGCTGGTACTCAGTCGATACGCCATTGACCGCCTTACCGGAGTTGTCAGCGTAGTACAGGTTTGGATTGAATCCGAGAACAAACGGCTTGCTCATTTCGATAACAGCCGGCTCCCACATAATACCGTCCTCCATCGCTACGTTCGAGGGACGAGGGCCGACGCCGTAAACGCTTTCGAAAGCTTTTTGCTCGAGGTAATCCTTCCTGCTAATCCAGGGCGACAGGTCCAGCACTGCCGAACATCCGCTAGCCGTTACTGACGTGGCTCGGGTGCGATTCCATTCCGCTGACCTTTGTAACATCTATCTCTCCTGTCGTCGGTGGCTTTTCGTACTGTTCCATTTCTGGATAGCCCGACTTCTTGTTTAGAATTTTTACCATCTTGAACTTGAGCAACTCATTCGCTCGCCTATCCACGGTCCTAATGTACTCTCGATCCTCCATCAACAACTCGCCTGACGGAGACACCGGAGATCCTTCGTGCTGATAGAAGAACAGCGGCAACTCCTCTAGCTTAAATAAATGGCGGAAGGAATCTCGCGCCTTTTTCCTCGCGTACTTAGAGCCGACAAAAAAGTTGAAGTATTGCCGGCACGAAACCTTTCCTCCTGATCGAGCGTCGCGGCCATAGACTTGCAGGATGTAGGTTGTCTCATTGTTCCGAGTCTTGGCAGGGCGTAACGTTGCGCGGGCAATCCTGATAAACGATCCCTGTGCCATATCTGGATCGACCAGCGAGTCCCAGGGCTTGCCGGCGAGAATGTCGATCTCTTGATGGACTTCGAGGCTGATGTCCTGCTCTTTTCTGAGGACCCGGATCGTCACCTCCTCGGGCGTGTCGCCATCGAGTCCGGCATCAACCTCAGCCTCTGGAATTTCTTCTGGTGCTTTAGTGCCTCGCGGGATTGTCTCCTGACCCTCAATGTCGGGCATATCAATCGGTCCATGCTCGTCAACTAAGCCGGCCAGGTCTAACACCTTGAGATCTGTTTTGCTGGGTGAAACGCCTCTCATCACTATGCTGTCGCCAAAAGGGAATCCAGCAGCCTCATTCGGAGTCATTACAATAAGCTCGTCATCGTTCTCGTGCATTCCGGCCAGCTCTTTGATCACCGTCTCCTTAGTGTCTGCCGACGAGAGAACAAAATAAACTTTCATGCTGTGACATGCGACCATGAGCGGGCTGCTTTAATCTCGCTCATGGTAGTAATGCCGACCCCGAATTTTTTAGCAAAATGCGCCAACTGACCCCGATAGATCCCGTCCTTGATCGATAGCTTGAACTCCATAACCTGATCTTCGGTTAGTTTATGGTGCGCCGTATCTTCTCCTTTCAATACGACATAAAGCCCTTTCGATATAGCGTGAGACATGTTCTCGTCATTAGTCACCCACTCTAGGTTGGCGGCTCGGTTGTCATCGCGAACACCGTTAATATGATTGACCTGCGGTTTACCATCGTCGTTCGGAAGCCAAGCCTGAGCCACCAGCCGATGAACCGAATAAGCCTTCCCTCGAATATCCACGTATCTGTACGTCCCCTTCCACGAGATAGGATCAAGCCGATTCTTACCTCTGTTAGTTCCCTGCTTGTAAATGTGTAGGCGGTAAGACGAATAACATTTGTTCTTTTTGGACCACATAGTATAAGGGAGTCTGATAGCCACACCGTTAGCAGAAACTGCCGCGACAGCCCGTGTGCTTTTCTTGCGCCTGTCAGGCAACCAAGACATCACTTCTTTATACTCAATTCCATCTATCACAATCACAACATCTTCTCCTTTCGCTTTTCAAGATACTCATTATAACATACAGAGAGGGTGGGAGCTATACGCATTCCTCGGCCAACCATCTGAATATACAGGCTCGCCGATTTGGTAGGCCGGGCCAGGACAATAAAATCAAGCGGCGGATCGTCGAAGCCAGTAGTCAGCATTTCCATGTTTATCATGGCTTGATATTTACCTCGTCGGAAAGCTAGGACGTTGGCCTCGCATCGCTCTGCGTCCATCTTGGAATGAGCGATAGTCGTCGGCATTCCCATTAGGTTCATCTGCTGGTGCAACTTCTGGCAATGCACAATACTCGATGCAAAGACCATGACCTTATTCCGGCCCATCGCTTTAAATGCTGAGAGTATTAGGCTGGCCTGAGACTGTATCTTAGAATCGCTTAGCTCATCACGGATCGATTCTGTCGTGTACTCGCCTCGACGAACCGTCAGCTTGTGTCGGTTTAAATATGCGTTGTTGTCTATCTTGGGAAATCGGTTCGAGACAGGGGCAAGGTATTGATTCTCGATAAGATACGGAATCTCAATCTCGTAACTCACCCTGTCGAAAATTTTGTCGCTGCCGTTAATCAGACAGCCAGACCCGAGACGGAACGGTGTAGCCGTCAACCCGATTATGGGAACATCGTCCCGCATGTGCTCTAGTAGCGCGCCGTACTGAGTTGATTCTGTTGAAATTCGATGACACTCATCAACGATAATTGTGTCTGCCCGCGAGATAAGATCGACGTCGCGAAACAACGACTGAATCGACGCCATAATAACATCGCCAGTATCGTCTTTAGGCCCCAGCGCGGAGCACCAGAACGAAGGCCTCAAACCTACCGCTCGGATCTTATCAGCGTTCTGTGATACCAAGTGATGAGAGTGAGTCACGCAAAGAGTAAGACCCTTTCGACGTTTTGCAATGTCGGCAATAATATGCGACTTACCGGAGGCAGTCGGCGCAACGATAAGGCATCGAAGAATCTTGTTTTCGATATCTCGAATAGTAAAGTCGGAGGCCGTCTGCTGGTAGTTTCGTAGCGGCATTATCGGTTATTTCTAAGCCACCGTCTCATGGCTTTGGCGCAACCCAATGCCTCGTCATACTTAGCTCGAGACCTAAGCGTCCATTTACTGTTTGCCATCTTTTTCGCTCTGTAATCATTCGCCCAATCTATAACTCTATCCGGCGCTTGCTCGTCGCTAGCCCTTAAAATAAAAATAGGCTCGTCGTCTTTTGCCGATCCGTAGCAGTCAAACTCTCCCGGATCTGTTTTGGTTCCCATCAGTCTCTGTCCTCTGGTTGCCCGCATAGCAGGCAGTGAGTGTATGTGCCTAATTGCCCGCCGCTCATGTTATCCGGAGAGAAGTTTGCAGGCGCGTCGGGAGGGCTTAAAAATCTAGTGCTCAATCCGGAAGGACTTATTGGATCAACAGAATGGCTGTGAGGCGCCAAACCGTAGTAGGGATAAATAGAAATTCCGTTACTGTCTTCGCAATATTCACAACTCATAATCGCCTCGTTTAATCCGTTAGATGCAATCCAGCCTGTCGGCTTGCCGTCTCTGAGCGGCCGTCTTACAGCCGCTCGTCGAAAGCCCGCCTAATCGAAATCGACTAGAACGGGATGTCGTCGTCGAAGATATCGTCTGGGGCCGGAGCCGCAACCGTGTTTATCGGGGCCGCATAACCCGGCTGGCCGACCGCGACGAACTCGCCAGTATCGGTGTAGACCGCAGTGTCCCACGTGGAACCATCGTCATATCCGGTAGGTGCCATCGCGACTTGTCGGGCCACCGGAGCAGGCGGAACGGGCGCAGCAACTGGAGCAGGTGGAGCAGGCGGCTGCATGACCGTCTGTGCGGGAAGAGGCGGCTGCACGGGAGGTTGCATGGCCGGTTGAACAAGCGGTTGCATAGTCGCCTGTACAGGCGGCTGCATGGCCGGTTGCGTCACAGGTTGCGTCACAGATTGCGCGGCAGCTTGAACGGGTGTCTGCATGGTCATCTGAGCGGGAGGCGCTACCGTCGTGTTAGGCGACGGCGGTTGCATGGACATCTGAGTGGGAGGGGCCGGCGCCGGAGCAGCCATAGACGCCGGAGCAGCGCCCGCTACTGCTGGACCGAGAATCTTATCGATTTTATTCTTGGGATCGTATTCTCCCGACTTGTCTTTCTCGATAAAAATTTTAGCTCGGACCATCGTGTTAAGCAGTTGACTAAACGCATCGAGGGATGGGAATCCGGCAACCGCGCATATAGCATCTAGCCGAGCCTGCGTGCCTTGCGCCCATTCCGGATTGACATGTACCAGAGCGATCATGTCGAAGATCTTGCGCCCCTTATACTCGCCGTCTATCACTTCAAGAGTGATGTCAACCTTGTGGCCTGCGCCGTTGCCGAACGGGCCGTCTGCAATATCCGAGATAATTAGATTGTAATCACCCGCCGGAAACGCTTCAAAACTTTGCGACTGTTGCTCTAGTCCTTGTTGAACATATACTGGCATCTCTGCCTCCTCAATATCGTTAGTTAATTACTGGCCGACCAATGGAGAAAAGGGGTTAAGCCCCATCTCGTATGGAACGTCAGTGGTAATGTTGAACCTGTTTTTCGCAATGCTAGACGCATGAGGATAGCAGGCAATAACTCTCTTACCGTCAGACTGAGCCAGGGTTCGCTCGTTCAAACCCTCGCCGGTCTTGCGAGTAAAAGTTTGCAGCTTGACGTAACCGACTAGATCGGTATTGTCCGAGTAGTGAGATACCGACCGTTGGTTCATGCGGATCGAGTATCGAAAATACTCGTCCTGATCTGGTGGCTTCACAGTCTCGGTTGTAGCATGGGCCAAAAATACAATGTGCAGACCCCTCTCTTGTGACAGCAATCCGCACCAATCTCTAATCAATTTGTGCTTCGCTGAGACTGCTCCCTGTCCAGCACCGTATCCGCCAAGAGCGGTGTTAATGCTTTTAGGTTTTTTCGAGTCGCCATCGACAATCTCTTGCTCAATTAGAATATTGAGCTGAGTAATTGTATCGAGTACGACGGTGCGGTTTGCTTGGTCGGGATCTGCCCCGACTTCACGAAGTCGTTGGATAACCTCGTCTGATGATTTGCATAATGGAAAACGGTCCACGTTCGGCGGGATTAATCCGTCTTCTGTCGGGATAAAAATCGGCGATGGAAAACTGGCGCCTAGCGCCGTCTTGCCTAGCCCGCCCTCCCCGACAAAAGTAAAAATAAAGCCTCGACCGACCGAAGGGTCTGCCAGTTGTAGTGCCATGTTGGTAGCCTCGTTTCTATTGATGGATTACCATACTATATAATATAGCCGCCAGTGTCCACGATTTTATTTATGTACGGCGAGTACTCCCGAGCCAGGCCGTGCCGCGCCATCTCCTGACTTCCAAGACGCCGAGGTCTGCGCTACTATATCTTCTCGCGAAAGCGAAAGGCAAACCAAATCAATTTACATTAGGAGAAGTGCATGGCCGTCTATGTTGTCAATAACAACAACAGTCCAACCAGCTCGAATCAGAAAACCCTAACAGATCTAGTTGCAGAAATGCGCGGCAACGGTCACGACATAATCGACGTCCCATATTTTGACAAATACTACCGGCATAAGATGCTCGACGGCAGACGCGGAGATCTTTCCGGCTGGCTAATAGCTTCCTATATAAGCCCCGAAAAAATTTGCGCCACCTACGGCAACTGGAAAACCGGCATGCAGGCGAACTGGTTCTCGAACCAGGACAGCATCAGCGAAACAGAGCGGTCTGATTTTAGAGACCGTATCGATAAGCTGCATGCGGAGCAAGACGAGCTAGCCGCCAAACAAGAAAAAGAAGCGGTGCTATTCTTTGGCAACTGCAACCTAGAAGTCGATACGCATCCTTACATAACAGCCAAACACATCCAGCCCTACTTGGCGAAACGATCCGGCCGCGAGCTGATCATTCCGATGTCCGATGTTGCTAACGGCGAGTTTAAATCATACCAGCGGATATGGATCAACGAGCACGAAGAGGTAGAGAAACGATTCAGAGGAAAGTCGGGCGGCAGAGCTTGCATTCTTGAAGGAGCGAAAAATCAGTTCCCGATAATATGCGAAGGCTATGCAACCGCCTGCACTATCCATGAAGCAACGGGCGCGACTGTATACGCCGCAATGTCCACCAGCAACGTCCCCGCCATCGCCGAGATCCTTTTCGCCCAGGGCAAGACGGCAATACTTTGTCCTGACGTTTACGACGAATCGATGGCGCACCCAACAGGAGCCGGAGTAGCAGCAGCGGTTCAAGCGCAAACAGGAAAGCAGTGGCCGATAATAAAACCGCCGATTAGTTTGGACGAGTCAGCAGGATGCGGAGACTATAACGATATAGGGGTGGAAAGAACGAGGGCGCATTTATCGGAGAAGATAGGGGAGTGGATATCCAAGAACGAGGCAAACCGTATCGTGGAGAAACTCAGTGACGAGCCTACCCACTCCCCTGTGATTCATATTATAGATGATGTCGATTACGAAAGTCCAGTAACGGCACAAGACAACTGGATCGAGGATGAAACAGGTCAAGAGGGCATCATTCCCAAATCAGGTATCGGCATGCTGTTCGGCGCTAGCGGATCTGGTAAATCATTTGTTGCCTGCGATATGGGTTTGTCGATAGCCTCCGGAAAACCGTGGCATGACTTTGACGCGAAGCAGGGCAACGTGCTTTACATTCTCGGCGAGGGGCGGGTCGGCTTCCTTAATCGGATTCGTAGCTGGCTACAACATTACAAGGTCCCAGGCGCCGATCTGAGGAAAACTTTTCGAGTCACCAAGTCGCGAGTCGCCATCAACGATTATCGGTCGGTCGCATTGTTACGCGAAGATCTAATCAACCTCGACTACCAGCCAGACATTATCTTTATCGACACCCTGGCCGCAAACATGGAAGGCGACGAGAACTCGACGATGGACGCCCAGCGATTCATCACCAACCTCTCGATCCTGATGCGCGACCACCAGATCAAAAACGTCTGCCTCATTCACCATACGGGAAAAGGCGACCAGTCCACCGCTCGAGGATCTTCCGTCTTCCGAGCGTCGTCAGATTACGCGATTCGGATCGACACCCAAAAAGATCAGGGGTCCGGCAGAGTTTACGAGCGCAACCTCATGCCGGAGAAAATTAAAGACGGTAAGGAATGGGAGCCGATCTATTTTGAGTTAGAAGAAAACGATCTCGGCGAACAAGTAAACTGGTTCGGTAAGCCCGTCCATCTAATCGTTCCGGTAGTCAAGGTAATCGACAAACCGATTCATGCGGACCTACCAGAAATCACCATCGAGGCAGAACAAAAGCGCAAGACGATTACAGGCAAGAAGCTGCTTATTGAAATTACGACATCCGTCCTAGATCGGCAGGGCATCGAGCCAGACGGTCGAATCGAATACACCGCGTCAGTTCGCACAATGATTACTGAAGAATACAAAGCTAGAAACGATGGCATAGGAGAAGCGGCTGACATTACCAAAATGCTGCAGAGGTCCGAGCTGCTTTTCAAAGTCGGCTCTAGCAAATGGCTAGCTCACCCAGTCAGGTCCGAAGCGCCCAAGCCCAGCCACTTAGACTAGCGGACGAAAGGCGGGGATAGCCGTAGGCGTCAAATCCCCGCCTGTAGTCTGCGATATTATCGGGCAACCTAACCCTTGCAAGAAGATAAGAGAAAACGGATGAATGCCAGAAGGGACGATCTAAGACCTGACGTAAAAGGGGATAAGATGAAAAGGGATAGCGAAAGGGACAGGGGTGTCGAAGATCGCGAAGGCGATCTTCGCACCTCGTCCCCCTCTTTGTCAACTCCGGCTCTTGTCCTTTCTTTTTAACGATAATGGTTGACTAAATTATCGGTAGTATATACGATTCGGATTAGTTAAATCTATTCCCTGATAACCGCTAGAGGCAGACCAATGACAGACTCGAACCAGCAGACCCACCTAGAAGTGATGCTCCAATACGACCCGCTAGGCGCTCACGATTGCAGCATCGAATCGATGCGCGAGCGATGCGGAATATTACTAGACTGGGCAAGACAAACTCTCGAACAAAGCACCGACGCTGACGCGATAAGACTGGCGATATTTGACGCCTACGGATTCCCCTGCCCTGAGCCGGACGAATCGACATTATCGAAAAGCGGAATGCTCAGCTATCCGGGCGATCCAGATATAGCGCCGCTGGCCATTACCAAAAACTACCGGGTCGAGATCTTAATCTACAATCACGAGCTGATCGCTTTCCGTGACAGCAAGACCGGCTCCACCTACACGACCAGGATGGATTAAAATGACAAAACAATTCACGGTAGAACTAATGCAATCAGCCATAGGGCTGCTCAAAGATTTATTTCCAGGTCTCCACATCGTTCTGATCGTCGGACCTTGGAGTCCTGGCATCAGCAACTACATCAGCAACGGTAATCGAGCTGATGTAATCGAGGAGCTGCGAGAGACGGCCGACCGACTCGAACGCAACCAAGATAAACCTACGGCAAAAAAACAAGCGGCATCTTTGGGCAAGCAACTAAACTATGGCGTCGAATTAAAATGTCCTCGCGCAGCAATATCTATATCGGCAATCGGCGGAGCCGCGCATCCAGGTCTAGTCCTGAAAGAAACGAGGGTAGCCCTGGAGCTGGCGGCCGTGCCCGAGAAAATGATTATCGAATACATCGATGAGGCCATGCCCTTTTCCAATGCGTTAGACAAAAACGGGATGATTAATCTAAGTAAAAAATGGGTGAGAGTTTATGAGTAATTACGAAGGACCCGAGTGGTCGCAAGAAGAACAGGACGAACTGCCCCGCAGGTTTGCGGCAGGCGACAACCTACTCGACAGCTATATAGATCAATGGCTCATGTGCCAAGCTGCCAGAGAGCCTCTCAGAAACGCCGAGGATTCTATGGAAGCGTTGCGAGAAATTTCTCTCGACAAGGTAAAGACCGAAGGCCCTCTAATCTACAACGGGCGAAAACTTCACGCTCGCCCAGGGTCCAAGGTCGTCGTTGCCGAGTGGCTTAAAGAACGCGTAGTCCTGACGAGCGAGGACGTAGCCTGGACAGTAAGCTCCGCATCAGAACCGTTCTTTGTTCTAATGCCATTCGGCGGCTGGCCTAAGCGAAACCGATTTATCCCGAACCTTGAGATAGGACAAGAGGCAGAGGTCTATGTTGATTCCTGGCTAAAGGTGAGCGAGAACGAAGACTATAAGAATGCCGAGTTTGCCCGCAAGGAACTGAGCGCCAACATTAAACTTATGGTAGTCGAAGAGGGCGCGTTCGCGTACCGGGACTTTATGTTCCTCAAGCAGCAGTACCGATACGTTAACCCGACGCCGGAAGCCAAAGAGCATGTCGCCAAAGGGACCCGGCGGTATATGGGTTTAACGCTAGAAAACACCTTTTCACTTATCTGCGCCAAGGCACCCAAATTATGAGCCAGACAAATCCGTTAGACCACGTGATTACGGCTCAAGAGTTTCTAGACCTCGACCCTTTCGCCACTGGTTACTGGACCTATATGGTAGGCATGAGGGACGAGTATTTTTCTGGCAGACAGGTCGCAGCCATAGAAGCGCAAGAGCAGGACGACTCGTGAGGATTGAATGCAACTTTCCGATGCCGCCATCAGTCAACGAGCTATGGACGCCGGTTGCAATGCCGAAGAAAAATCGACGGGCGGCCAGACTCATTCTATCGAGCCAGCACAACGAATGGGAAAAAGTCGCTCGCCCGATTGCTAAGGCTAGACTCAAGCAGCAGGATTTTGAAAACTTGGACGGCGGCAAGGGTCAGGGGTTTGGAGCTGCGCGGTTGAGGGTTTGGCTGCTATATCACTTCGTTGGTTATCGCCAAGACGACATCAACAACCGAGAGAAAGCATTATCGGACATGCTGGAGGCGGCTGGATGGATGGATGATGATTGCCAGATCGACGAGACACATATCTACCGGGGGAAGCCACTGCCTACCGATCCGCACGTTAATGTGATAATGGAGATTATCTAATGACGACAGAAGAATTTCAAAAAGAAGTTATCAAGCTGGGAAGGCTAGGCGTCGTGCTGCAAGCAACAACCATCGCGCTGTTGACGGATTCCAGCCACGAAACCAAAGAAGGGGCCAACCTGCAAGCGTGTCGAATTATCGACGAGCTGACCTCCGATATGCTTATGGACAAGGAATAAACCAACGAACTATTTTAGAAACAATCAGTTTTATTAACGGCTTTAACTAGAGAAGGAAAAAGGCAATGCAATTAAAGACGGCAACTATCAGCAAAGATTTAAAACACCGATATCGATTGGGTCGAATCATCGACGAGGTAGCAGAAGGAGAGGGCACACCTACCGCCTGTAAAGTATTGTTTATCATGTGCAACCCCTCGACGGCGGACGCGGACGATAACGATCCAACCGTAACCCGCTGCATAGGCTTTGCCAAAGCCTGGGGCTTCACCAGTCTGGAGGTCGTGAACTTGTTTTCTTATCGAGAGACCGACATCAAGGAAGTTCAAAAAGCCAAGAAGGCAGGCACCAACCTGCTAGGCCCTCAGCACTGGAAGAACTTTGACAAGGCCGTTGAATGCGCCGATATGATTGTTGCGGCCTGGGGCGCGAAGGTCTGGGCTAAAAGCCAGATCGACGAAACGCTTGATCGACTCTTGAAAGCAGGGCGTGATGTTCACGCCATCAGGCTGACTCAAAAGCTTGCGCCGGAGCACCCGCTCTATCTCCCTGCCGGCCTAGAGCCCGTACCGTTTCAGATGGTTCCAGAGCAAGACCCAAACATTGAGGACGCGGAATTTACTGAGACACCGAATGCTCCAGCCGTAATACCAGACGCGTCGGCAGGAAGCGTTCCGATGCTGGCCGAATACAACCCGTTTATTAAGCAGTTAAAAAAGCTGACTGCCGAGAGCAAGGGTTTGGTATTCGACATCACGGAAGCCAAAGGACTTAAAGAGGCGAAGGCTCACATCTACCAGTTCCGCCAAGCCAAGGCTAGACTGAGCGAGGCGAGAAAAGAGGCGAAGCGAGTCGCAATGGAATATGCAAAGCAGGTTGACGCCCAGGCCAAGGAGATCGAGGCGCAGTTTGATGCATTAATGACTGTTCACCAGAAGCCTATTGACGATATGAACGCCGTCGAGAAGGCTAGAATCCAAACACATAAAGATCACATCGCTCTGATTACTGAGTACGAGGAAGCGGTCAAATCAACAACTCTCACCAGCGAGGGATTCCAGGGACTGCTCGACACGCTAATTGATCTGAACCCAGCATCCGACGACGTCTCTTTGGAAGAGCTGACCGACGAAGGAATTGCGGAGTTCAATCGGATTTGGACTATCGTTAGCGTTAATCTCCGTGGCGCAGAGCTGACAGAAGAAAACGAAAGGCTCGCGACAGAAGCTCGCGAGGCTGAGATTAAACGTCAGACCACCGAAGAAGTAACTGCCACGCTAACCGCAGAAATTACTCAGACAGCGATGTCGATACCTCGCTCAGATCCACCAATACCTTCACCTGAAGTATCAGGAACGACCGCTCCTGTCTCGCGCCACGGAGCGGACTACATCGCCCCGCCTCCGGCAGATACCTCGACGACACTGTCCGCGACGAAAGAACAGAAGGCCGAAATTAATCGCAGGCTGGTTCAAGAGTTTGCGTTACTCAGCGGCTCGCTCGATACCGAAGCGGCCAAGAAGCTGGTAATCGCTATAGCCAAAGGCCAGATCAAAAACGTGGCAATCACCTATGGCTAAATACAGCGAGTACACAGACGGCAAACCTTTAACGCCTACTCCACGCGATCCAGATTGGATCGACTGGACGAACCCATCGAAGGAAGATCTCGCCAAGTATCACCAGCGGGTTGGGCCAGTGGCTCGACCAGAGCGAGCGAACGATGAGTACGCCGTTAGGAAAAAGGCGGCAGCGGAACGAGAGATCCTGCTTGCCAAGTTAATAGGGGAAGATCCGCCCATGTCTAACGAAGGCGATAAGGGCGATTATGCGAATCGATAAGGAGAATAGAATGGCTAAAGAAATCAGGAATTGCATAGCGGTTGTCGAGGCCCACTTTTGCGAGTGCGGCGGAGCGATGACGCCAGACACTGGCGGCGCTTATATGAGCAGCCCACCGAAGCGGAAAATTGAATGTAAGTTCTGCGGAAGCACCAGAGTGGTTCTCGACAGGGACAGCGGCCTCACGTTCAATTTCATGGACGAGGCCAAAGCCACTAGAAGGGAATAGCAAAGAAGCGATTGACGTTATCGATAATGTCGCGTAGAGTGGAATCTCCACTAACGGGAATAGGCAAACAAGAATGAAGATCACAGCGACCGTCCACCAGATACAGCTCACCAAAGAAGAAGGCAAAACCATCAACCGACTAGGTTGGGCCGAAGCCGAGCAGCAGTATCCTAAGATCAAAGCATACTCGCGAGCAGGTCACGGATCTGAATTCGATCCAGAGACTTGGAAATTCTACTCAAGAGTTTGTATGGCCGAGTTCGCCAACATCAAGCTAGATCAAGATAGTATCGATAAAGCCCTAGAAGACATATTCGCAGCAGGTAACGGAAATCCCCGCAACCCAGACTGCGAATATTATCGAAGCCGCAACGCTACCAGCGTCAGCGTTGGGAATATCGTTCTAATAGGAGAAGAAGCCTACCGCGTCGAAGGCTGCGGGTTTAAGCGAGTGGAGTTACCCCGCATCGACGCACGACAAGCAACCCCCGCTCAATAGAGCAAACAACTAAAGTCCTAGGAGGACGTCAATGGCAAAGCAGACGCCAGCACAGAAAGCCAATAACGAAGCGCAACGTCGCTTCAATGAGAAGCAGGTCGCCACAGGACTAAAGCGGATCGAGGTTCGCGCACATCCAGATGACGCAGCCGAGATCAAAAACTACGTGGCAAAGAAGAACAAAAAGCGCGGCTTGTAATGGACGTTATCAGCAGATCCGAGATCAAGGAGGGCGACGAGATAAACGCCCCTCTTCGCGCGATTCTGACCGAGACTAAATCGGGATGGGTCATCCACACCCAGAACATGGAGATCGTCAGAAGAGCGCCGGTAGGCGCTTTATTTGATGGCGACTACCACACCCAAGCTGTACTCGCGATTGAGTCGTTCAACAAGCGATGCCAGATTCTAGGCGTCGAACCCCCTGCACTATGCCTCAGCATTTCAGAGGCATCCGTAGAGTGAATAAGGCAGGGTCTACACTCGATAGATCCGCCAGTATTCAAATTAGATCCAATCACAGCAACCTATAAGGGCAAAATTATGGGCGTACGACTATCGAATACCAAGAAGATGAATTGCAAGTCTTGGTCGCTCCAGGCACAAGCAACGTGTCCCGGCTCATTCGACGGCAGCGGGAGCCTAGTTCCCGTATGCCAAGGATGCTACGCAGTAACCGGCTTCTACAAAATGAAGAACGTCACCGATGTAAGAGAATTCAACAAGGAAGATTGGAAGCGAGATCTCTGGGTTACCAACATGGTGGAAGCCCTCGATACCGAACGACACTTCCGATGGTTCGAATCCGGTTCTGGCTAGAGAAGAGGCAGAAGCTCCCAAACGTCATGGTTCGATATTCGTCAGACAGCATCCACGGCCAATACGATCCGGAGCTTCACGGCTCGTCGGTCGCACCTCTAGTACTTTTGGATGTAACCGAGCGCAAGGTCTGCAAGGCATGTACTCGCGATCACGAGTGCGGGAAGTGTCGAGACTGTTGGGGCAAGTCGGTGCCGATGATAATCTATCCAACTCATGGCCGGAAGATGAATAGGATTGTGGCAAAGTCATTAACCAGAGAGCTTGAGTTTTGAAGTCATGCGACATCTCTATTTGCGACAACCTCGCGCCTAATCGCCAGCCGCTTTGCAGTTCCTGTAAATCCCAGACAACGCTTTACGAGTACAACGAAACAGGCTGTCCGTCTGAGGAGTGGCTAGACATCCCAGGGTTTTCCGGCTATCAGGTTAGCGATCAAGGATCTGTCAGGTCTCTTTCCAGGGCCGGAGTCTGGCGATGCCTTAGCCCGTTTATTAAACGCGAGGGCTATGTGATGGTTCAGATGGGCAGGGGTGTAAAGCAATATGTTCACAGGCTGGTCGCTCTTGCTTTTATCCCCAATCCAAAACCGTACACTCAGACCCACGTCCATCACCAAGACGCAAACCGCAAACATAATTGTGTCGATAACTTGCAATGGACGACGCCAACCGAAAACTATCGGCTTAGAGACGAGCGGAGAGAACCGCGCGGCTGACCCCGCAAAATCACGGGACGCCTTCGACAGCCAGGATAAATAAAAAGCCTTGCTTATTATCGATAAGCTTATTAGTATACAACCACATCGAAGAAAGCAGGCAGATATATTATGGCAACCAGCTACGAAGAAGTCAGAAAGCTAAACGCCCTGGCCGAAGACCTGATGCGAGATATGAGAAACGAATCCTACCGCCCTGAATGCAAAGGAATGGAGAAGACTCTTCTCGTTGCAGATATCGAGGCGGTAAAGCGGACCATCGCTATAATCGAGAAGCGCAAGCATAAGATGTCCCCTTCAAAATAAAGTATTGATATTACCGATAAGACGAGTAAGATAGCTTCATACCCGCAGAACGAGGCAGAGCGAAATGAAAAACCCAATCGACCACCAGTGGCACGGCGACAAGCAGCAAGGCATGAAATCAAAGCCGGTCGCGTCGCTCCAGTACATCCTCAAGGATTCGCACGAAGCCGCGCTGGCGATGGAGTCGATTGGCGACGCTCAAAAAGCCGGCCAGTATTGGGACGAGCATTTCTACGCAGCAGCCGAACTGAAAGCAAGGAGAGCAACATGAAACGCAGCGAGCGACCAGACGCACTTAATCCAGACGGATGCAAGGACGACGAGCGGAGATTTGTTAGCAAGACCCCACTCGACTTTGCCGACCCGGAGGAGCTGGACGATCTCAAGCTGTCCAGAGCAGAGCGAGCAGAAGCCACCGCCATATTCTTAGGCCAGTCGTCATCAAAGATCACGGAAGCATCAGAGGCAATGTTCGAGTCCAAGTGCAAAAAATGCAACGGCAGCGGCCTGTTTAGATCCTCCGCCGGATACGTCGTTGGTAAATGCTTTTCATGCAAAGGGCTTGGCTACTTCAAGACTAAGACTCATCCCGACGTTCTCGAGCATCGCCGCCAGCAGAGAGTCATCAGGGCCAAGAAGCTCAAGGAAAAGACGACAGACACCGGACGACAGTTCCTCGCCGACAATCCGCTCATCAAGGAATGGCTGGCGCGAGGCGTATTGAGTGGACATCGATTCGCGATCTCGCTTCAAGGCGCTCTTCTAAAATACGGCTCGCTCACTCAAAGACAGATAGGAGCGATCCAGAAAGACCTCAAGCAAAGAAAGCTTTACATAGAAAGTCAATCTAATAATAAGCGAGGAAACCCATGATCGAGCTAGCGAACTCTTTACTTTTTATCGGATGCTTTTTTCTAGGCGTAATGGCTAAAGGAATTCTAGACAACGATCCTGCGGAAAAGCGTAAAGCGACAGAGGAAGATAAACAATCAAGACTGACGGCCGCAATAAAAATAAGGAACTACGCCTCCGAGCTACAACATTGCCACCACGGCCACTACCGTCAGTTAAAGATCGTTAAGTCAGAAGAGCTAGCCCGCTACGTTCTTGGCCGGATAAAATAGATACAGGCAGAAATAGACAGCCAAGAAGAAGTTATTTTGATATTGGAAAGCGACGAACACAACCAGCAATACTAGAGGCGACCAATGGAAATTACCAAGAAAATGCAAGATCAGATGCGGCAAATGATTATCGCAAATATCGAGGAGTGGCAGGGCAGAGCGTCGCTTAGCGAGCACTTTACGCTACCTATCTACGTGTCGGTAGATGATCACTGGTTTGATTACAGCATATCCAGGCCAGAGAGGTCTGACTCTCGAACTTATATCAGAGTTTATGTCGAGTACAATTTCCTTATGGGAGTCTTGACAACGGCGGAGCAAGTACTTAATCAGATAGTGGATAAATTCAAATGGCTATAAAACACCAGGGCAAGATTCATTCTTATAACGACCTTTCGTCCGGGATGATCAGTGGCATGGCTGTCTACAAATCAACCCTAGCGGTCAAACAACAAGTCGGAGTTGAATTTATTAAGGACTGGCGCGAGCGAAAATTCTTCATGCCGTGGAACAACCTCCGGCAGAAGGTTTACACGTTGCCGTCGGTCTGGGTTATTAATACGCCTTATTTCGGCAAGAAAATAATAGTTCATCCAGCGCTTTACGACGCGCTAATAAACGGAGACATTACCCATGAGTAGTATTGCTGAAGAAATTGTAGAGGGGTACGTCTGCTCGTCTTGTGCTGTGATTGTTGATTTCGGCATCCCAGGCTTTCCGCGAAAATGTGATCAGTGTAAGACAGCTCCTAATCCCCCGAGTAAAAGAATTGAATGTACGATCTGCGGCAAGAGAGTTAAGCCAAAAGGTCTTAGCAAGCACCAGCGCGAGAACGAGAACTGTAAGAAGCAGGCAGAGATCCAGAATCCCGACGTACCGGAAGCGGATCAGGTTATTTACTTGTCACCCGAGGCGGCATGGAATTCAGCTATCGAAGATCAGGAAGGGGCAGACGGCGACTACTGGTCGAGCTAATCCGCGAAAACAGCATCCGGCTCTTTAGGAGCTTCTACAGGAGCCGGATACTGCCACCTACCCTTATATCGCTATTCCTAAAATTTAAACCTCTCACAGAGGCTCACAGAAGCTCTTAGGCATTACCCGCCTAAGCAGCCTCCTCCATTACTGGCTCATGGCCTACCAGCTCCCAATGCGGACGATCCAAGCCCTCGAAGATCTCTTTCCTGTACTTACGCCTCCAGAAGCCGCCCCAGCGGATCTGAACGCCAAGCTCAATCGCTGCCTCGAACATTGCTCTGGCGATCAGCGCGTAGTGGTAGCCGTCGTGGCTCGTCTTGCCGTCTACCCACGGGTAGATATCGACCGCCCCGGCCAGCCCATCTATATCAGGCAGATGATTGCTTCTCATTGTCCAGCTCGTTCCGGCGGCCACGTAAGACGACTGCTCGAACCAGGTTCGCCTCCCGTCTACCACTGAGAAGTCGATCCTGCATTTCCGCAGCGCCAACGTAACGACATCTTGTAAGCCTGGCTTAACTTCTGACAAATGAGCCTTAGACGAAGTGCCTAGCTGATGGTGTTCCATGATTAACTCCTGAATAATTTCTTGACGCCAGAAAGGAATCCTTCCAGCGGCGGGATCGACTGCCCGGATATTGCTGCAGCTGCTCTATTTTTTG
>Ga0075118_10000363_pt1 | contig 43920 bp, 39 predicted proteins | sample AntAceMetag02UKE_FD_69794 | JGI IMG/M metagenome (GOLD analysis project Ga0075118, IMG submission 69794) | Saline lake microbial communities from Ace Lake, Antarctica - Antarctic Ace Lake Metagenome 02UKE | ecosystem: Environmental > Aquatic > Non-marine Saline and Alkaline > Saline | place...
TAACTCCAAAGGCTACTAGGATTCCTGATAATTTACCAAACCGCAAAGCACTCTGAAGTAGGGTGAAAAATACGGGACCAATGAAAACAATCATTGCCAAACCAATTAAATAGCCTTCAAGAAATACCACAGAACAAAGAAGGTTATTTTAATATATAATGCAGGATGATTTTTAAGGTTACTTTTGCCGCCATTTTTGAAGACTCAATAGCATGAAAAGAATCATACACAACTTTACCCTTAATCCGAAAAACGACATTTTATCTGGTCTTACAGTTGCCCTTGCTTTAGTGCCTGAAGCAGTTGCATTTTCTTTTGTTGCCGGAATAGATCCTTTAGTGGGATTGTATGGTGCATTTATGATGGGAATTGTTACTGCATTATTTGGAGGACGTCCAGGAATGATTTCTGGTGCTACTGGAGCAATGGCTGTAGTTATGGTGCACATGATTCAACAAGGAAATCAAGTTGGTATGGCGTTAGATCAACCTATTGAAAATCTTGGTTTACAATGGCTCTTTATCGCTCTGCCTATTGTGGGTTTGATTCAAATATCTGCAGGTGTTTTTAAGCTGGGTAAATTTGTCCGACTGATCCCACATCCAGTGATGATGGGTTTTGTAAATGGTTTGGCAATTGTAATTTTCTTATCTCAATTAGGGCTTTTTACAGAAACTAGTAATGGGAATACTCAATGGTTACAAGGAAGTTCTATGTTTATAATGCTAGGACTTGTTGCACTTACAATGGCAATAATGCATTTTCTACCAAAACTTACTGATAAAATACCAGCTGCACTAACTGCAATTATTGTAGTTGCCAGTATTACCATTTTTGGTGGATTGGAAGTGGGAACGGTGGGTAGTTTTATTAAAGATGGCGGTGGTTCAGGTTTAGAAGGTGGGATGCCAACATTTCAAATACAAATTTTCAGTCTATTAGATACTGTTGAAGGACATTGGGGACTGGTTATATCAACTGCATTTTTACTTGCGGCTGTAGGCCTTATTGAGTCATTAATGACACTGAACCTTGTAGACGATATTACCGAGTCAAGAGGCAGTGGAAACCGGGAGTGTATTGCACAAGGTGGTGCTAACATTCTCAACGGATTATTTGGTGGAATGGGTGGTTGTGCTATGATAGGACAATCAATAATCAATGTAAATTCTGGCGGTCGTGGTCGTCTTTCTGGAATAGTTGCAGCCTTAGCTTTATTAGGTTTTGTATTATTTGGAGCTGGACTGATAGAGCAAATTCCCTTAGCTGCTTTAGTTGGAGTTATGTTTATGGTGGTTATTGGAACTTTTGCTTGGAGTAGTTTCAGAATCTTGCATAAGATACCAAAGGCCGATGCATTTGTTTTAATTGCTGTTTCTGCAATTACGGTGTGGCAAGATTTGGCGATTGCAGTAATAGCTGGTGTAATAATGTCAGCGTTGGTTTTTGCTTGGAATAATGCGACTATGATTAGAGCACGAAAAAGAATTAAAGAGGACGGAACAAAGGTTTATGAGATTTGGGGTCCATTGTTTTTTGGTTCAGTGCAAAACTTCAATTCAAAGTTTGATGCTAAAACAGATCCTGATAGAGTAGAGATCGATTTTATTGAAAGTAAAGTCACTGATCATTCAGGAATTGAAGCAGTAGATATTTTGGCTAAGAAATACTTGAGTCTAGGCAAGGAATTGCGTTTAACGCATTTAAGTCCTGAGTGTAAAGTACTTCTTTTAAAGGCAAACCCTAGTTTACATGAGGTAATTGAAAGTTCGATTGATGATCCTAGATATTACGTCATGACAGATGTTATGGATATTGAAGTTTAATTAAACGTCTATCTAAAATATTAGAGTTAATTACCTGATTGTAATTCTTCAATCTTAGTTATACAGGTTTTAAGTGCACCTTCAAATTTATCGAAGTCCTCTTTATACAGGAAGACTTTATGCTTTTGAAAATCAAAAGTTCCATCTTCTTTAAATCGCTTTTTACTTTCTGTAATAGTTAGGTAGTAATCGTTGTTTCTGGTTGCTTTTACATCAAAAAAATAGGTTCGTTTTCCAGCTCTTACTATGTGCTCAAAGATAGCTTCATTATTTCTTGAGTGTCCATCGGTTTCAATATCGTCCATAATTTCTTCTAGATTAGAAACGACTTAATTGATTAGCCTTTGTTTCAAGTTTAAAAGTAATAATAACTAACTGAAAATCAATCAATAAGACAGGAAACCTTAGTTTCGGACCAACGTAACGTTTCCTTTGTAGCTTGTTCCGTTTACTGAAAGGGTGAAAAAGTAAACACCTCCGGCACATTCAGCACCAGTAAAAGTTCGACCATCCCAAATGTGAGAATTTTCACGTGATTCAAATACAAGTGCTCCCCAACGATTATAGATTCTAATTTCTGAACATTGTTCAAGTCGGTTGCCCAATCTAAAATCAAATAAATCATTTATTCCATCGCCATTAGGGGTAAAAACGTTAGGGATTTGTCCAGTAAAATAATCATCAAACTTAACTGTAGCTGTATCAGAAGAATTAACGTCAACACAACCTTCAGCACTAGTTGCTGTTAAGCTAATACTAAAACCACTTTCATATGGAAATGTAAATACGGGGGATTCTACGGTACTAATTGGCTCGCCATTAAGTATCCAGCTAAATTCAGTAGCATTTTCAGACCTGTTAAGCGCAGTAACCGTGGTATTATCACAATCTGCTTGAATCTGAAGATCGAATGCAGATTTAACCAACCCCCTAACAAAAACATCTACAAAAGCGCTATCTGTGCAACCAACAGTATCCGTAACCTTAACTTGATAAATAATACTACTATCTACAATTACTTTAGGATTGGGAATAGTTGGATCGGAAAGCCCTAATGATGGAGTCCATTCGTAAATGAATGGCGGAGTTCCAAAAGTGTCATAAAGGTTTAATTGAATGGTGTCATTAGAACAATCAGCAGTTACATTGTTGATTTTGAAGGAATATATTCTAATATCAGCGGTATCAGAATTAACGCAACCATTTGTATCAACACCTAATAATAGATAGGTTCTAGGTAATGTAAATGTGCAAATTGGATTCAGAGCACTAGGATTATCCAAATCAATGTTTGGACTCCAAACAAATCGAGTTGTTGAATCTCCAGTTGGAGAGCCTCCAAGTCGAATAGTTGTGACAGTGTCTGAACAAACAATGAGTGGATTTCCAGCATCAACTCTTGGTAGTGCTTTTACGTCAACAATAACTGTATCCGAAGCAATACATCCAGCCTGAGTTGTTCCTGTGACTATAAACTCTGTAAGAGAGTCTGCATTAGCTACTGGAGTAGGACTATTTGGTTTATCTAACAATGCTGATGGAGACCAAGAATAAGTACTTGCTCCAGTTGCCACTAATTGAAAAGGTATACCAGCACATTCAATGGTATCTTTTCCAGCATAAACATTAGGCGGAGCCACTACGTTTATAAATAATTTAGAAGTGTCTATACAGCCATTAGTGTCAACTAGAATTACATCATAGGTTGCGCTAACTAATGGGGCAATATTTAATTTAATTCCCAAACCACCTACGAGAACTGCAGGAAGTGGATTAATTAGAACACTTGCTAAAGTTCCTGTTGAGCTCAGCGTATCAATTTGAATAGTATCACCCATACAAACCTCATAGGGGTTTCTCGTAAAAGTTATTGTAGGTCTTTGTTTTACTGTAACCAATACACTATCAACTCCTCCACATTTTCCATTAACAGTATTTACTTTATACATTCGGGTCGTATCAGAAAAGGTAGCTGGATTCGCTAAAGTAGAATTATTTAATCCAGCAACTGGAGTCCAAGAATAGGTGGTATTGAAAAGAGGAGAAGTAGGATTGCCTCCTATTTGAACCGTATCAGGAGCACAAAGTGTTATTGAAGGGCCTGCTTCAGTTGGAACTTCTCCACCAACTTCAATATGGATTGAATCAACAGCATCACAGCCAAAGAAATTCGTAATGGTTACAACATATGTAGTATCGACTCGAGGAAAAACATTTGGTTCCGCAACAGTTGTATTTGGCAATATATTATAGTTGGGAGACCATTGGTAGCTGCCAGCACCTAAAGGTACAGGGATTTTTAAGGTATCTAGATTACACAAGAAAATCGTATCAAAAGGTATTAATATTTGAGGTATGGTTTTCACGTCTATATACTGACTATCGGTTGCAGAACAAAAATTAGCATCTGTTCCGATTACTTTATATAAAAATCCAGTATTCGGTGTAATTATATGCGGTCCCGCACCAGTTATACCTGTAATATTCCATGCGTATTTATCTCCGCCAATAGCTTGAATGAAAGTCGTGTCTTGCTGACAGATTGTATCTCTACCAAACAGTAAATCGACAATTGGAATACTGTCTACTCTTATTTTTATAGAATCGTTGAATATACAACCTGCAGGTGTAGTCATTGTTACGAAAAATGTTGTTGTGTCAATTCCTGTGGGTGTATAAACTGGATTTGAGTCAGTTGCAATGCTCAGATTAGCAGAAGGAGTCCAATTAAATATTGCATTGGGAACTCCGGAAGGTATTCCCCCTAAAATGTGAGTTAATCCAAAACAAATCGTGGAATCTAGACCTGGATTTAGGTCTGATTGTTCATCAATTGTCACCAATACAGAATCTAGGGTTAAACATGCATTACCGGGATCTTCAATTTTTACAATAAACAACTGATCACTAGTGATATTGGTAATTGGATTGGATATGGTGCTGTCATTTAGTAAATTACCGGGTGACCAAGTGTATTTTGTACCACCACTCGCGGTTAAAGTGACTTGATTTCCTTCGCATAATGTGGTGTCATTGCTAGTGCTGGCGTTAGGATTAACTCCTACACGCACTATAATAGTGTCAATAACGGTACAACTTCCAGTAGTATCTGTTACCGATAAAAGAAAATTAGTAGTTGTATTAGGAAATGCTTTTGGATTTGATACTGTATCATTATTCAGAAAATTTCCTGAACTCCAAACAATAGAATAGCCACTTGGTGCGGTTGGATTTGTTGTATTTCCTCCAAGAATAACGGTATCTCCAATACACATTAACGTATCTCGTCCAGCATTAATAGGAAATGTTGCTACAAAAACAGCTTTATCTATGGTATCACCAACACAACCTGTCGCATTAACTCCAGAAACTTGGATGTTTCCTCCAGGACCATTGCCCCAGTTTACAGTGATAGATGGTCCAGTTCCACCAGATATAATACTTCCACCGGTAACTGTCCAATTATAAATTAAGCCAAGTATTGTATCTGTGGTATAAACAACATTGGATGCACCTGCACACAAACTGGAGGGTCCACTTATGGTTTTGGGAGTTTCAGCAGGGTTCACCAAAACAGAAAAGACAACACTATTTTGATTTGGAACACAAGCAGAATCCGCAACTGTAGCAGAAAAATAATATTTAGTCGGTCTTCCTTGCTCACAGGTTGTCGGCCAACAAAACTTTTGTTTAGACTTACCAGGACTAAAAATTGGAGTTGATAAATTGGCTGCTGGTTTTGTAAAATTGGTATCAAATATTAAACCTTCAACTCTGTATAAATAATCAAGAGGAGAACCACCTTTATCTTCAAATTCAATATCAAAACACAAAGTATCGCCAGCATCAATTTCAAAATCTGATTTTGCACTACCGATAAGTTGCGGTTGACTTTTATTTGTATCGTTACAATTCACAAAAGGAAATTGATACTCTCGGTGCACAACACCGACGGTTTTCCCATTTTTATCGATCTCAGTTACCTTTATACCTACTACATAATCTCCAGCTTGAGAGGTACTCATTGTTGTATATCCAGTTAGACCATTTAACGAAATTGTTCCTAAAGTACCAAGTGGCTGCTGGGCGGTATATCCTGCGTTATAAGTAACTACACCAGGTGTGAAAGTTGTATAGCCATTAGTGTAGTCACCAGGAGCTGCATTTCCATCAAAAGGGGCATAAAATGCATAATTTAATAAGTCACCATCAGGATCTTGAGCAATGTTTAGTACACTATTGGTCTTGTTAATACATATAAAAGGAAAGTCGAAGTCTCTAAACTTTGGAGAGGTATTTTTAGTGGAAGTAGATGCTGTCCAACTATGGATTAGTGAACCATCATTATTTGTCTGAACATTAAGGTTTCTAACGGCGCCTGTGCGACAGCAGCGATCGTACATAAAATGATATCCAATGAAGGTCGTCGGCACAGTTACTGTTCCGAAATAGATTGTTTTATATATACACGGGCCCCCAACAACGCAACCAACAGGTAAGTTACTTTCAACCTTAAATGAATCTATCAATGTCAAATTAGCCGTCGCTCTTTGTGTGGAGAGAGGAAGTGCAGTTGCATTCAAAGCACCTTCATGAACACTGACAGCAACGCTAGACTGAGGGTGGGCGCCAAGCCAATTACTGGCAGCGCAATCCTGGTATAGAGTTAATGTAATTGCATACTCATGCATTGTTCCACCCATTGAAGAACTTACATAAGCATACGAAAGATCACCGCCGTAAAGGTGTAATGCCTTGCCTTGATTGGTAAAAGCTAAGATAAAGCTTAAAGAGCAAATAAGGGTTAATAGTTTAGTGCTCATTTAATTGATTATCAGCTTATTAGTGAATATTGATTCACCTATTTTTATTTGTAAAAAGTGAAGTCCAGTAGGGAAACCTTCTAATTCTAATTGAATTTTTTCAGTCTCTCCAGCTTCTATTTCATTCAAATATAGAATTTGTCCTTGAACTGAAATTAGGGCAACTTCAAACTTTTGAACAGAAGACACTGGAAACTCAATGTTTACAACGTCTTCAGCAGGATTTGGATAGATCAATATTGATTCTTTAAATGTAACAATGTCAATCCCAACACCGTCACCACCATTTTTGCCGCCTGGTGCACAAAATCGATCATCAACTTCTACATAACTAGTTTTTGTTTCAACATCATTTCCAATGCTATTGCTAGCGGTTAGCTTTACCGTAAATATTCCTGCAGCAGTGTATTGATGCGCTGGATCTTTGATGATACTTGAACTACCATCTCCAAAATCCCAAGACCAACTTGTTGGAGAGTTACTTGAGTTCTCCGTAAATTTAATTAACCCCAAACAAGATTGAACGGAATCAGCACTAAAGCTCGCAGTTGGAGCTTGAGGTTGTGCTGAAGTATCACCAGTAATTATTAATCCATAATCTTCAGCTTGTCCATAGGTTGGATTTGTACAAGCATTTGGATTTGTGCCTAATATATCACTCATAACCCTCATCCTAAGCGACTTAAATTTAATGCTGGCGGCTGGAATAGTTATCGTCCCTCTGTGGAGACTATCGCTTCCAGAATAAAATACTTGTTCAGTAGTAGGGTCTAAAATTCCATCATTGTTATAATCTATCCATACATAGACATCTTCAAGATTTAAGGAGCCAGTTTTGACTTCAATATTGTAGGTTTTATTTTCGTCCACAACTACTTGTTTTGCACAACTAAAGTCTTCGTAACCAACTCGGCCATCTTCAGATTTATTGTTTATGGATTCGAAAAGTACAGAATGAATGCCATAATCTTCTCTGTGCGAATTGGTTGTAGGTATGCATGCGCTTTTTACTGCATCAGCTAGTTTGACCGTGATGTAAGAAGTCTTGGTGGTATTGTCTGAACCATATAGATTCGATGTGGTCAATTTGACGGTGTAAGTTCCACTGGCAGCATAAGTGTGAGTTGGATTTTGAAGCGAACTTTGATTTCCGTCACCAAAGTCCCAAGTCCAAGAGGTCGGAACATTTGTGGAAAGGTCTACGAAATCTACTCTTCCATCACAAGACTTTAAAGTTGAGGTTTCGAATTCTGCAACTGGGGGGCTCGTGTTTAGTGATACTACAATACCATAATCTTCCATTTGACCATAGCTCAGATTAGAGCATGCGTTAAAACTTGCGGATGCTGGGGCGCTCAAGGTATAGACTGCAGCAACTCTTATTCTTAGAGGGGTGCCAAGAACTACATTAGCTGGAACTCTGATTGTTGCCAAACCTGATTTTTGATCATCTTGTGATAAAACCAATTCTGTAGAATTACTAAAAAGTCCATCATTGTTGTAATCTATCCAAGCTCTAAAATTTTGATTTGCAGGTGCATTCGGAGCTGAAATGGTCATTTGATAATTCACACCTTGAGAGACGGCTCCTTGAATACAGGATAAATCCTCAAAACCAACCATAGCATCGGCACTGGAATTATTTATAGTTGTAAAGGAGAAATTTGTAACACCAAAACCTGAATTTACTGAACCTGTTGTAGGTGAACATGACGCCCGCTTTAAACCACTTGCATTGTAAGTAATTAAGTTGGTTTTAACTTCTTGCTTTGAACCAAAACTATTTGTACAAGTAAGCTTAACAGTATAGGTCCCCGTTGTAGTGTAGTTGTGCGTTGGATCTTGTAAAGTAGAGGTATCTCCATCTCCAAACTCCCAAAGCCTCGTAGTAACTTGATTGGGAGTAATATCCTGAAATTTGACAGTTCCGTCACAAGTGAAAGTTGTGTTTGAAGTGAAATCTGTTAGTGGAGCGATTTGAGAAGCTTTAATATCCACTAGATAGTCTTCAGTTTCTCCGCGATTAATCGTTGTACAAGATTCTATTGAGCTAATAGTTGAATTTCGTTGGCTTCTAACACGCATTCTTGTTAATCCAGTTAAGGTTGAATATGGGATTAGAATTGAATCCGTGAAAACGGTATCTGCTTTTGGAGAGCTCCAAACAAATTCACCTACATCGTCGAAGTCGTTATCCTGATTGTAATCAATCCAAATTGCAAAACCTTGTAGTCTATTTACTGCAGCCCTTGAGGTAATGCGCATGTAGTATTTCTGGCCTTGCGTAATTGTTGTTCTAAGACCAGTGCTTGAATAAGCGTTTCCCGGGTTAAATCGAGAACCGCAGTTTGTTCCTTGGGTATTTAAATTTGAAATAGTGTTGAATTGGAAATTATCAATGTAATCATCAAATACACAGTTCCCTATAGGTGTGCAATACTGAGCGGAAGTCGTATTGACAAAAAACAAAAAAGTTGATAAAGCAATAAATAAACGCATTGTTTCTAGATTTTGGGGTAAAAATACGATAAGCGAAGCTCTTATAATGAACCTTATAAGCTTCACCTTATAAGACAGCAGTTTTAATTAATAGTTGGCTGAGCTTTTCTTCTTGATAACTCCTTGGTTATCAAAGCTAATTCACGACCCATTTGACCTGCAATTGAGGTGTTTTCTCTGGCTCGGCGAATGAGGTAAGGAAGTGTATCTCGAACCGGACCATAAGGAAGGTATTTAGAAACATTATAGCCTGAATGGGCAAGGTTAAAACTAATATTGTCAGACATACCATACAGTTGTGAGAAGAATATTCCTCTGTAAGAATTTTCTAATCCTTTATCAGCCATTAATTTGCAAAGTAATTTTGCACTGTCTTCGTTATGGGTTCCAGCACATAGTTCCACTTTTTCGATATTATCGATCATCAATTTTAAAGCTGAATTGTAGTCGTTATCTGTTGCAGACTTATTAGGTTGCATAGGAGTCGAGTAGCCGTTACTTTTAGCTCTTTCGTTTTCTTTTTCTAAATACGCACCTCGAACTATTTTAGCTCCTAAAACAAACTTTTGCTTAGTCGTTTTTTCAATTAATTCTTGAAGGTATTCAAGCCGATCGTGTCGGTACATTTGAAGAGTAGTAAAAACAATTGCCACTTTACCATTATACTTTTGCATCATAACCTCTGCCAGTCGGTCAATGGCAACCTGAATCCAAGTTTCTTCAGCGTCAATATAAATTTCAACATCATTGTCAAACGCTTTTTTACAGATGGAATCCAGACGTTTTATTACTTGATTATATTCATGTTTTTCTGCCTCGTTTAATTCTGCATTTGCAGATACTTTCTCCAAAATAGAAAAGTTTGCAATTCCAGTAATTTTCAAACAAGTCGTCGGAACCTTTGCATATTTTTTAGCATTAACAATTAACTGAAGTAACTCATCTCTCACATAGTCAAAATCAGACTCTAATGATTGGCCTTCCACACTGTAATCTAGAATTGCTTCAATATTATTTTTTTTGAGTAATTCATAGGTTCCAGTGCATTCATCAATTTTTTCTCCTCCACAAAATTGCTTGAAGATCGTTTTTTTAATAATCCATTGAACAGGAAGGCGCATTTTTAAAGCAAAAGTGGTCAGATCCGTTAGAATATTGACCAATACTGGGCTTCCCATTAATTTAAAAATTAATCTGGTAAATTTCAGCTCTATGGTTGACTTCGACTTAAAAGCAACTTCTGTGTTGCTAAATGATGGAATATTGCTCATTTAGTTCGATTTAAAATCCTAATAATTCATCCATAGTTTGTTGACTCACACTGTGGTAGTTTGGTCTCGCTTCTGTATAAATTTCTTTGGCCATTCCTAACTTTCCTGATTCCTTAAGAGCAGTGTAAGTTGGAGTCAAAAACTTACGTCTTCCAACAGAAACTAAAAAGTCTTTCATAATTTGATTTGCAGGCACATAATTGTTTTTGATAGTGTGTTGAAACCATGCCGCTAGAACTTCCGAATTCCCAGATTTTGTGAATCTAAAAGCAGCATCCAATTCTTTCATTTTATCAAAAGAAAGCGCAGCAGGCAGAGTTCTAATAAAGTGCAACCATTCGTGTGAAGACCAATCTGTTGTTGCTAATTTTTTAGCAGTGGTTCCACTTTTCCAAGCTTCAATTTGAGCATTTACCAATTCAAATTTATTACTATTTGGAGCTGGTAAATTATCAGGAAGACCTTCACCGTATATCCATTGATCGGCTCCGATTGAAGTATAAGTGGCAGAGTCTAATAGATTAGTTTTAAGGTGAATAATGAATGCTTCTGTAGTCATTACTTTAAAAGCATTTCCCTGAAAATAGTCTTTTAGAAAGACATCAAATTTTTCTCGTCCTACAGTGTTTTCAACTAATCGTAAAAAGAAATAACCCTTTTCATAAGCAATATCGGACATACCATCATCTGGGTTACGACCATCTAAGTTTAACTTCAAATGAGTATCTTCTGGTTGATTTTTTTCCATGTAATCGTCTACCGTTTCCAACAAGTCTTGATAACCCAATTGAGCTAACATCTCAGCATAATCTTTTCCGTAAAGTGATTCCATTATTCTTCTTTCGAAGTACACTGTAAATCCTTCATTTAACCAGAAATCATCCCAGGTTGCATTGGTAACTAAATTACCACTCCAGCTATGCGCTAATTCATGTGCAACTAAAGCGGTTAATGAGCGATCACCAGCAATAATAGTAGGTGTAGCGAAGGTCAGACGAGGGTTTTCCATTCCTCCAAAAGGGAAAGAAGGAGGTAGGATAATCATATCATAAACTTCCCATCGGTACTTACCATAAAGTTTTTCTGCTGCTAGAAGCATGTCTTCCATTTCAGCAAATTCGTAAGCTGCTTTTTCCATTAAAGTAGATTCAGCATAAATTCCTGTATGGGCTCCTAGTTTTCTGTAATCTACATCTCCAATAGTCAATGCCATTAAATATGCGGGAACCGGTTGCTTCATTGAGAAACTATAAATTCCTGTTTCATTTTTTTCGGTAGGGTTTTCTGCACTCATTAGAGCAATCATGCCTTTTGGGACTGTGACTTCTGCCTCATAAGTAAAACGGATTCCAGGTCCGTCCTGAATAGGAAACCAACTACGGGCTAAAATAGCTTGCGATTGTGTGAATAAGAATGGAGTAGTCTTGTTTGCAGTTTGCTGCGGACTTAACCATTGAACTGCAGCTGCAGTTGGATTGGTTTTATAATCAATTTCAACTTGTTTTGCTTCCTTTGCTAACTCAACTGTTAATGGTGCACCTAAGAATTCGTCTGTAGCTCCAATTTCGAATTTAGCTGGTTTTCCGTCAACCCGAACCGCTGAAATAGCTAAGCTATCTTTTGTGTCAAAAATAATTTTTGAGGCTGATTCAGCAGTTTTGATTTTGTAAACTGCAGTCGCAGTGATTGTTTTGGTCTCGAAATCAACATTTGCAGTCCAATCAAGATGAGTAATTACAGCTTCTTGAGGTTTTGCATAAGTGTGCTTGTCTTCAAACTTTATCATCGTTTCTTTTGCTTCTTCTTTCTCTTTTTTTACTGACTTATCTGCCTTGCACGAAATTAATCCAGTAATTAAAGTTACTGCTAGAATTAGATAGCTTAATATTCTCATTTTGAATTTTTTATTAAAATGAACAACAAAATTGTAGTCAAATATAGAATTGCGAAATTGCGAAATGTTTTTTAATCGTCTCGCATTCAAAGCTAATTTTAGAAAAGTAAATTCTTGAAAATTTTTTAGTTGTTAGTTGAATTCAAAACTTTAGGTTTGAATCTACAAAAATTACCCATGAATTCAAACATTGAATCACAATTAGAGCGATTTAAATCTGGCTTTCCATTTATTAATTTGGATAGGTCAGCGGTTTTAGAAGATGGTATACTTTCTTTTTCTGAATCAGAGACAGAGTCATTAATAGCTGACTATGAGAATGAAAAAAAGGATTTTAGGATTTTAAAGTTTGTCCCAGCAAGTGGTGCTGCAACTCGAATGTTTAAAGAGTTGTTTGCTGGAGTTGTTGAATTAGAAAACGGGAAATCGTTAAATGCTGCAGCTACAATTTTCATTAATAATCTTCCAAATTTTGTTTTTTATAGAGCATTGAAGGAATTATTGTCTAGTAGTTCCGAAGTTCTTGAAAATCCAACTGAAGTAGCGAACCAATTGGTCATTTTAAAAACAATATTGTATGATAATGGGCTAGGGTTTGGAAATAAACCAAAAGGTGCAATTCCTTTTCATGAAGTTAACGGTAATGCAGAGACACCCGTTTTTAATCATATTTTAGAGGGCCTTTCTTATGCAGGGTCAGAAAACAAAGTTCAGATCCATTTTACCATTTCCAACGAACACGAGAAGCTATTTAATGATTTGGTGGATAGGTATTTGAAAGAATTTCCAACCGTTGATTTTAATATTCATTTTTCAAACCAATTACAAGAAACGAATACGGTAGCAGTTAATTTAGACAATCAACCAATTTTAACTGAGGGAGAATTTCTAATGCGACCATCTGGGCATGGAGCATTGTTGGAGAATTTAAACACACTTCATGCAGATTTGGTGTTTATCAAAAACATTGATAATGTTGTAAAACCTGAATTAGAGCCTGAAAGTTCGAAGTATAAGAAACTATTAGCAGGACTACTTTTAGAAAAGAAGAAAACGATTTTTCAGCTTTTGAATGAACTGGATAAGGGCGAAATTAAAGCTGCAATGGCTTTTGTTAAAAAGGAATTTGGACTAAATATCATCGATATTGAAACATTGAAACTTGCTCTAAATCGACCCATTCGAGTTTGTGGAATGGTGAAAAATACAGGAGAACCTGGTGGAGGTCCTTTTTGGGTAAAAGATATGGAGGGAAATTCTACTTTGCAAATTGTTGAGAAATCTCAAATTGATATAAGCGATAAGAAGCAGTTAGAAATATTACAAAATAGCACGCATTTTAATCCCGTAGATCTTGCCTGTTGGTTAACTGACTTCAAAGGAAATGCGTTTGAATTGCTGAAATACAGAGATGATGAAACAGGTTTTATAACTGAGAAATCATTTCAAGGAGCACCTATAAAAGCTTTGGAGTTACCAGGTTTATGGAATGGTGCAATGGCAGATTGGATTACTTACTTTATTGAGGTCCCTTTGCACACGTTTAATCCAGTAAAAACAGTATTGGATTTACTGAAACCTAACCACTCAACTTAGAACATCGTATTTTCATCACTCGGTTGATCTGCTTCATGTTCTAAGTCAGATTCCGTTTTTTTTTCTATTAATGGTTTAGCTTCTGTTTTAGATTCTAGTATTTCTACTTCTCTTATAAAATATTTGGTGTCACCGAAGAACGCCCACTGATAAAATTTTTCTTGATAAAACAGCTTCACTCTTTTTTGCTCATCAGCAGCTTTACTAATTTTATCTAGGATTTCATCACTTCCTCTTTCAACTGAAAAACTCCAAATTGTTGAGGCAAGTCCGCCCTCTCCACCAGCAGTGACTCCACCTGTATGCAATTGACCTTCGCGAGTTTTAAAAATAACACCTCGTTCACTCATTTTTATTATCGTACCTACTCTGTAGCCATTGCTATAAACTGCAAAAAAGAAGAAATACACTCCAATACCAAGCGCCAAGATTAAAACTATAACAGAAATGATTTTAAATTTTTTCATTAAAGTGTTTTTAAAAAGTTAACTAATTTTTGAGTAGCTAATCCTCGATGACTAATTTCATTTTTGGCTTGTGGGCTCATTTCGGAAAATGTTTCCTTAAATCCAACAGGCAGAAAAATAGGGTCATAACCGAACCCGCCTTTTCCTGATAATTTTTCAGTTATTACTCCGTCAATTTTTCCCTCAAAAAATTCGGACTTATGGGCTGACATTTTCAGAGCAATCACGGTTTTAAATCGAGCAGATCTATCTTTTTTACCTTTTAAATTTTGTAATAAAAGATTTACGTTATCGCTAAAAGAGCAATTGGGTCCAGCATAACGTGCACTGTATACTCCAGGTTCTCCATTGAGTACTTTAACTTCTAAACCGGTATCATCTGCAAATACAGGTTTATTGAAGCGTTCGAAAATATATTCTGCTTTTTGCAACGCATTGCCCTCAATAGTGGGTTGCGTTTCTGGAATTTCTTCATTAAACCCAATATCGTTTAGACTTAATAATTTAAAATGTAATCCAACAATAGCTTGAATTTCCTCAAGCTTATGAGCATTGTTTGTTGCAAAAATGATTTCCATAATACTATTTCTCAAAGGTATATTTTTGGCAAATGGGCTTTCCTGTTTTTCTAAAATTTAATAACGACAAACATTTTTTTAAAATCCTATCGAACTCTGAGTTCGAAGAAATTACTGTGATAGGAGAGAAATATGACGTATTTCTTTTCAAAGCAGAGATTTATCCAGATAAAGTTAGAATTCAAGATATGCTTAAAAATGAAAATAAATTCTGGGAGTCAATAACTGCAATGGATTATCAGAAATTAAGATCTAAGGTTAGCATTAATCCTTCTTGAAAATCATTTCTTGGTGAGGAATATTATCTTCCAAATACTTTTTTCCTGTTGCCACAAATCCTAAACTGGTGTAAAATTTATCTAGATATTGTTGAGCGGATATTTTTAAAATACTATCATTAAACTGTATTTTGAAATCTTCTATTGCGGCATTCATTATATCAATTCCAAACCCATTTTGGCGTTCTGATTTTTTGACAACTACTCGTCCAATTTTTACAATATTTTTTTCCGGAAGCAGCAATCTTAAATAAGCCACTATTTTGCCGTTTTTTCGAAATAAATAATGGATAGAAAGTTGGTCTAAATTGTCACATTCTTGATAAGGACAATTTTGTTCAACCACAAAAACCTCAGTTCGCAAATGCAAGGCCTCGTACAAGTCTTCCTTAGATAATTCGCTGTAAGTATATTGTTCAATCATCAATTTACGCTTTTAATTTCGGCATTTTCAGTATATACTAAATAAGCTTTTACCGGTCTCTTTTGCATGACTTCAATATTGTTTTTGTACTCCAAAATCTGTTTTTCATGAGAAGCTTCAGGCACTCCTGTTTTGTAGTCCATAAGAATTACGTTTTCATTTCCCATTATTACACAATCGGGTCTAATAATTTTCCCATCAGATGCTGTCATATCGCGCTCAAGGTATCTTTGGCCTGACGTATCGAATAATCCTTTAAAAATTTTGTTATTGAACAAAGATTCAAATTCACTTTCAATCTTTTCCTTTGTATCGGAATCAATTGTGTTTAGTGAAAGTCTCGTTTTTAACTGGTTTTTATACTGATCTGAATTGGCTACGGAGCGCATTAGTTCATGGACAAGATCTCCATATTCTGAAGGAGATAAGGTAGTAATATTAGTTTTGACAGTTGGCGCAATCGCAATATTCTCTATCCAGTTTTCGGTATAAATAGTCTCTAAATTCTCAGTTTCGATTGCAGGAGATTTATCCTTTTTAGTGTTTTCTGGGGCAATTAGCTCACCTAATTCAAGTGCGTTTTTTTCTTTATTGAATTCTGGATATTGTTCAAGTATTGGCTGATAAATAGACCGCATATCGGACTTGGAACGCTTGTACTCATGGGCAAGTATAAATAATGCGTTTTCCGCTCTAGTAAATGCAACGTAATATGTATTAATTGAGTCGAGCCAAGTTTTTGCTTTCTCTGATTCATAAATTTCAGAAAACTTTGTGCGCTCTAATGTCGCAGATGAGTTTATTAACCCAAAAGGTAAACCAACATCTAAATAATCGGAATTTACCCAGAGTTTAGCGTCAGATTTTACTAAGGTATTGGCAAACGGAAATATGACTGCAGGAAATTCTAGTCCTTTTGCTTTGTGGATGGTCATTATTTTGATGGCATCTTTGTTTTCTGGTAATTCTAAGCTTGTTTTTTCCGCTTTTAATTCAATCCATTTAATGAACTGAGAAGCAGTATTGGCAGGATGTTTTTTAGAGTATTCTAATGTTTTTTCTATTAATAATATAACATAGGGAGAAGGTTTTTTGGACAAATTAAATATTCTGCAAAGTCCAAGTAGCTGCTGGTAAATAGTTAGTCCCTGAATTTCCTCAATTTTATAATCAACACCTAAAGAAGCTAGTACCAATGCCAAATTTGTTTCGGATTTATCTCCAGTAATGCTGCTTAAATAATCGTGTATATGTTCACTAGCTATCTTTCCTAATTTACTTAATAATAGAATGAGTTGAACTGATAAATTGGTTTTTATAGTTTGCTCATTTTTAGTAAGAGTGCCATTTAATTGAGCGTGTTTGAATGCTGTATGCAGTAAAAGTGAACTGGGATGGCTAAATAGTAATAATCCTTCGCTGGTTACAATATCAATTTTAGGCTCTAGATATTGACTCAATGCACTTATTTGCTTATTACTTCTGCATAGAATTGCAATATCACCTTTTGAATAGTCAGCATTAAGTAGTGTCTGAATTTTATTGAAGACAGCATCGAACATTCGTTCTTCTTGAGAAAGTTCTTTTTCTAATTCATTTTCTTCAATTTCTGCTGGAATCAGAGAGTAATTTATGTATCCGCTTGTATCTTTTTTTTGAGGAACTTGTTTTACCGACTTATAAACGTCAGCAATTAGTCCGCCTTTTAGTTTCGCTAATCCAGAAAAGAAATTATTATTAAAATTGACGATTTCTGCGCACGATCTCCAGTTAGAATCAAGGGTCTTATTATCGATGTATTGCTCTAAGAGAGAACTTCTTTCAATAGTCAACTCATCAGCATTGGGATCTGTTATTTTAGGTAAGTAAACAAATTGATCAGCATCTCCGCCGCGCCAGCGGTAGATGGCCTGTTTAGCATCACCCACTATTAAGCTTTGACCTTCAGTTGACAGTCCATTTTCAACCAGAGGCAATAGATTGTGCCATTGCATTTTACTAGTATCTTGAAATTCATCCAATAAAAAGTTTCGATATCGATTACCTAACCGTTCATAGATATATGGAGACGGCTCATTGCGGACCACATTGGCTATATTTCTGTTAAAGGTGCTTATTGGAATTACATTAAGCTTTTCGGTAAGTTTCTTGAATTTTTTTCTGACTTCTGACAGTAAACCAACACCATGTATGTTTTTAAGAAGCGCCTTTAAAACAATCCACTTTTCAATTTCTCTTTCACCGAATTCTAAGCCTTTATTTATGAGCAAAGCAAATTCATCCTGGCTTGCTGCTATCTTTTCTTTTTGATCTGCTGGAGCTTTGCCCATTGACCAATCCTCTTTATCCAACATTTTGATAATACCCGGGTTCGGGAATTTTTCAAAGGTTGATAGAGAAAGGTTTCGAAGAAAAATTGTCATACTATTTTTTCCCCCAAAAAAATTAAGAGGGTCAATATCATGAGCTTCTAACAAGTCATAACCGATTTTGGCCAAAGCTTTAGCTTCAATTTCTATTTTCGATATTTTTTTTCTTATATTTTTTATAATGATCGTGAAATCTGAAAGTTCTAATTCGCTGAGTTGATCAATTAGAAATTGGTCATTTTCATTTAAAGTGATTTTCGAAAAATCTATAAAATGTCTTTTAATATTCCAGCTTTTATCTTCGTTAAGCTGTGAAATAAGGAAATCAGTTAGCCATTCAGAAAGTACTTCGTTAGTAGTAGATTCTTCTAGTAATACATTAATAGATTCTTCTAGTAATTCAAGCTCATCCAGCTCTACCTCGGCACTTGATGAGACACCTAAATCTTGCGCAAAAGTTTGTATAAGTCGATAATTGAATTTATCAATCGTGCTAACTGAAAAACTTGAATAATTGTGCAGTATGTATTTCAGTAATTTTTTTGATCTATTTTTTATTTCTTCTTCCGATAGATTTAGATTTTTTGATTCAATAAGTGCGGCAAGCAATGCCAAACTCTTTCCGGAGACATGTTCTTTTGAAAAGGCACTTAAGCTTTCTAAAATACGGTCTTTCATTTCTTGCGCCGCCTTATTGGTAAAGGTTAGCGCTAGAATATTTCTTACTAATTCTGGTTTTTTAGAGGCTAAAGCTAGCGTTAAAAAATCTTTAACTAATGTAAAAGTTTTACCTGAACCCGCTGATGATTTGTATACTGATAGTTGCATTTGAATGATAAGAAGACCGTCTGCTAATATAAGTTTTATAGCTGTTCAAATTCATTAATTTCGTTTTTTAGTTAATGAAAATTCTAATCCTTATTGTATTTTTTATTTCAGCAATTTTAAGCTTAAATGCTCAGGAGGCGCTAACGACTTTTGGTATTACATACAAGCCAATGCTTTCGGGTGGTTTTATTAATGAAAGTGAAAACGTAGAGAGCGAGGGTGGTGTAAAATATTTAGTCCCAAAACAATTTGGTTATAACCTTGGAATGGTCGTTCGGAAAGGATTTAACAAGACATTCAGTTTAGAAACAGGCATTACATATACGCAGAGAAATTTTTCACTTCAAGTGAACGATGAGTCTAGAGATTTTGATTTCAAACAGGATTTTGGAGTAGTTGGTTACGAATTACCAATTCTAGGTTTGGTCTACATCCAATTGGACCAACGGATATTTATGGATGCCTCATTTGGTGGGGGACTGGACATTTTCCCAAGTGATGTGGCATTGTTTTCGCCTGAAAATCAAGTGGTAATGGAAGGGCGCAGAAATAGCTGGGTGATGGCTTTCTTATCGGCAAATATTGGCTGGGAATATCGGACTCCTAAATCAGGAATCTTTTATATTGGTGGAACATTTCACCGGCCTTTTGGGCCTATTTATAGTTACTTAATGGAATACGATTATGATGCACAAGACCCCCTTGTGCAGCCTGTTAGATTACTTCAAATAGTTAATGGAAATTATTTAACACTTGATTTTAGATATTTTTTTCACGAAGACCCAGAAAAGAGATTAAAAAGAAAGAAGAAAAATTAGTTTAGTTTTTTCTCCAAAAGAAAGGTATCAATAGCACTAAAACGGTAAAATAGCTCGAGCCTTCCTAATAACATCAGAAAGGATAAAAACCATTTTTCAATAGTAGGAATTCCAGCATAGTTATGAGCAGGACCATCATCTCCTAATCCTGGACTAATATTGTCTATAAATGCGATTGAAGCGCCAATTGCAGTTTCAAAATCGAGACCCAAGCTTGCCATAAAAACTGCTCCGAAAATGAAGATTATCAAGTACAGTAAGAAGAAGGAAAGAACATTAAAGACAATCTCATTAGACACTGCTTTGTTGTTCAGTTTTACCGGAATGATGGCAGATGGATGAATAAGCTTTTTAAGTTCAAGGACACTGTTTTCGAGTATTACAAGTTGTCGAAGCACTTTTACTCCTCCAGTTGCGCTGCCAGCTGAAGCAACCAGTCACTTATGTGTATAGTAATATTGATGTTCGTTGTTTCAGAATCAGATATAGCGATTAATAAATCGGTATTTTTTATTCCAGGTTCTTCTAATGTGCTAATTTTGAAAGCATCGTTGTGATAAATGAGTACACCAGTATGTAATTCTGCGTCTTTTAACTCCTTTTTTATCAAGAATAATTAGGATAATATCAAAATATTCATTGGCAAGAAGTTTAGCTGGACGAAAACCAACCTAAGTAATAATAATTTTCATTCAGCTTTCTTCAATTTTTTCGCAGAAATAAAAGGTTTGTGTGTTTTAAAACCTTGTGAATCAAATAAGTTTTTGATTTATTGAAACCTTAAAAAAGCAGACATAATGTCTAATGGAAATCTACTTTACCACCGCTCAAATTATAAAAAGCGGTAACTATTTCAACTCCGTTATTAGCAACTGCATCACTAATGATTTTTGAGTTAGTAATAAGAGCTGCTGCTTGATTTTCAGCATTAATATTAACAACATCATTGATGCTCTTTGAATTAGACTGATTGACAGCAGGCGCAATAAAACTTAATAAGTGATTTAAATTTGGGCCATTATCTCCGCCCGCAATTGCTGCGCCGCAAGCGCCACATGATTCGTGACCTAGAACCATAATTAATTTTGATCCTAAATGCGCTACAGCGTATTCAATGGATGCGATAGAGGATGGGTTTGCAGTATTTCCTGCAACTCGAATCACAAAAATGTCTCCTATACCTTGATCAAAGATTAATTCCGGAACAACACGAGAATCTGCACAACTCAAAATAATTGCAAAAGGGGATTGACCTCCTGTTTGGCTAACTCTACGATTACTATCTGAGTGATTGTGTAGCATTTGATCAGCTATGTACTTTGCATTTCCAGCTTTAAGATTGGTTATTGAGTCTTGTGCGTCCATTATTATTCGATTTTTTAGAAAGCTAAAAATAAAAAAGCCTCCCGAATCTCGAGAGGCTTTTTAAAATATTATTTAACGAGACTACTATTTAGAAAATTTAAAATATTCAGCCCCGTAAGTAGCAATATAAACGCCTGACTGTAAGCTGTTAAGATTGTGGGTATGCACTGTATTTGAAGAAATATCAGATGTAGATGAAACAACCTTACCCGTTAAATCAAATATTTTCAGATCAGAGACTGTATTTCCAGTTGAAATAATCAGTTGGTTATTTGAAAAACCTATGAATGAAGAAATCTTTTGAATATCAGCTAAAGAAAGCGCATTCTTTGGATTTCCATTTTCATCTAAAACAACAAATCCTTCAGTGCTAGTTCCTGTTTTTCCGCTAGCCTCCACTGTAATGTTTCCTGAGACTGCAGTGCCAGGAACAGTAGCAATTATAGTGTTTGCCGTAGCGCTTTTGATAACCGCTATCTCGCCATTAAATTTAACCATGTTACTTGCTGGGTCCGCTCCAAAATAAGATCCGTTAATGGTAATATCTGTTCCTGCCTTACCTTCTTCAGGAGTAAAGTTTGATACGGTAATCACTCTATCCCATATTGTATAGGTAGCGCAGCCAGTATCGTTTGCAGTAGAACCACCCATGTTTTGTTTAGACCAAAAAATTGGCCAAGCACAAACCTTAGCTGAAGCAATTGCAGTGCTAAATATTTGGTCTTTCTTAAGAATCATTTCAGCTGTATTAAACCCAGCAGTTGGTAATAAATTTTTACCGACAATTGCTCCTAAATTCCCAATTGAGATACCGTTAACAGAAACACCAAACGAGACAGAATCTGTGGTGCTTACAGGGGTTCCAGCATAATTTTTGAATATTACACCTAGGTATACTGCTTCATTTAATAAAACGGTATCATTTGTAATCTTTTGCCATCCTGTATCGACGTTTGCTTTTACCACAATACTTTCAACGCCTAAATCTTGTGCCGATATGCTCATAGCCAAGATTGAGCTTAAAACGAGTAAACTTATTTTTTTCATAGTAATTTGATTTAAGTGTTTTTCCAAATTTACTGATAAGTTGAATAAATAATTCAGTTGTAACAAACTCAATGAGCGATATTTATAAACCTAAAACTTGTTTCCGCAATTTGAGCAGAATTTCTGCTTGGATTCGAGCGCAGTTTTTTCGCAGGAATTACACTTATCTAATCCCTCTTGAGGTTCCGTCTTATTCTTGTCTTGCGAACCCTGTATATTTAAGGATACAATTCCAGTCGCTATTATAGCATAGGCTATTATCATTGCAAATGCGGCAATCGCTTGGCCTAAGGTTGTTTGAGGGGCAATGTCTCCATATCCAACAGTAGTCATCGTGACTATTGCCCAATAAATACTTCGAGGGATACTTGTAAATCCATGTTCAGGTCCTTCAATTAAAAACATTAATGTTCCAATAAGAATATTAATACTCAGCACAACACCAAAGAACACTATGATTTTTTGACGATTTTGTTTAAAGCCTTCCATTAAGGCAGTTGCTTGACCTACATAGGTAGATAATCCTAAAATCCTGAATACTCTTAATAATCTAAAAGTTCGAATAGTCTGAAGGTAGTGAGAGCCTGTCATGAAAATTCCTAGATAGGTTGGGATAATCGAGAGAAGATCGATAATTCCAAAAAAGCTTATGATGTACTTTAAAGGATTGCGTGCCGAATAGACACGTAATATATATTCCGCACTAAAGAAAATAGTGAACCCCCATTCTAGTCCATGAAGTAATTTTCCATAACTCATCGCTATTGATCCGACGCTATCTAACATTAAAACAGCAACACTTGATAGAATAAAAAGCAATAAAATGATATCGAAAGTCTTTCCAGCAATAGTTGCATGCCCGAAAATTATTTCGTGAATTTTATTCTGTAAATCTGATGTATCTCGATCTTTCATAATCACTTCGCAAGTATAATGAACTTACACAAATTGAACCCAAAAGGTAAAAACGAAAAAAGGGACCAGAGGGTCCCTTTTAAATGCGGAATTAATTAATTATTAACTACAAAAACACATTTATTCCGCAAGTACCATTACTTTATTTTTAAGGACTTCGACAACACCGCCTGATATCTCAAAAGATTGCTCACCATTAGACGTAGTGAGAACAATATTTCCTTTTTTGAGTGCTGCGATCATTGGAGCATGATCATTCATAACTCCAAATGATCCATCCTTTCCAGGAAAATTAGCAAGTGTAGCTTCACCATTGAAAATACTCTTGTCCGCTGTTAATATTTCTATTTGCATAATAATGTGCTAATTAGTAGAATGACACTAGTCCATTGCAAGCATTTGCTCACCTGCTTCAATAGCTTCTTCAATGCTACCTTTTAGGTTAAAAGCTGCTTCAGGATATTTGTCAACTTCACCGTCCATAATCATATTGAAACCTTTGATTGTCTCGTCAATAGAAACGAACACTCCAGTCAAACCAGTGAACTGCTCAGCTACATGGAAAGGTTGAGAAAGGAAACGTTGAACTCTTCTTGCTCTGTGTACAGCTAGTTTATCTCCTTCTGACAATTCATCCATTCCTAAGATTGCGATGATATCTTGAAGTTCTTTATACCGTTGTAATATTTCTTTTACATCTTGGGCACATTTGTAATGCTCTGCTCCAACGATTTCTTCAGTTAATATTCTTGATGTAGAATCTAATGGATCTACAGCTGGATAGATACCTAATTCGGCAATCTTTCTTGAAAGTACTGTTGTTGCATCCAAGTGAGCAAACGTAGTTGCAGGAGCAGGATCAGTAAGATCATCTGCAGGTACATAAACCGCCTGGACCGAGGTGATAGAACCGTTTTTTGTAGAAGTAATACGCTCTTGCATAGCTCCCATTTCAGAAGAAAGGGTAGGCTGATATCCTACTGCAGAAGGCATACGTCCAAGCAATGCTGATACTTCTGAACCCGCTTGAGTAAAGCGAAAAATATTGTCAATAAAGAATAGAATATCTCTACCCGCTCCGCTTGCGTCACCATCACGGTAGTACTCAGCTAAAGTAAGACCTGAAAGTGCAACACGCGCACGTGCTCCTGGAGGTTCGTTCATTTGACCGAATACGAAAGCAGCTTTTGATTCTTTTAATTGAACAGGATCTACTTTAGATACATCCCATCCACCTTTTTCCATAGATTCCATGAAAGCATCACCATATTTAATAATGCCTGATTCAAGCATCTCACGAAGTAAATCATTTCCTTCACGAGTTCTTTCTCCAACACCAGCAAATACAGAAAGACCATCATGTCCCTTTGCAATGTTGTTGATTAATTCTTGGATTAGTACTGTTTTACCAACACCAGCTCCACCAAACAAACCAATTTTACCACCTTTCGAGTATGGCTCAATTAGATCAATTACTTTAATACCAGTGAACAAAACTTCAGAAGCTGTAGATAAATCCTCAAAGCGAGGTGCTTCTCTGTGAATTGGGCTACCGTTTGTTTTATCAATTTGGCCAATACCATCAATTGTATCACCAACAACATTGAAAAGACGCCCGTTTATTGCGTCACCTATAGGCATTTTGATAGCAGAACCTGTAGCGGTTACTTCTAATCCTCTTCGAAGACCATCAGTTGCTTCCATCGATATAGCTCTAATGGTATCTTCACCAACATGTTTTTGACATTCAAGAACAATGGTAGATCCAGTTTCAGTTGTTACTGTTAGAGCGTCATAAATATTAGGAAGCTCAGAGCCTTCTGAATTAAATGTTACGTCGATTACTGGCCCGATTATCTGTGAAATTTTCCCTACTAGTGCAGACATTTTTTTGGAATAAATTGTTATAAAACCTTGTGTTAAAATCAGCTGCAAAAGTATAAATTTCAGAACTAAAAATTATAGGACTTTCAATATTTATATATGCCTATTTTCGCTAACTATATTATTATTGTTAATTACTCTATTATTATGCTGAAAATCAACAGAGTAGCTAATTATTATCGTTAATAAAAAACATTGCTTTAAGGTTTGAAAGTTTACTCGAATATTGAAGAATTTGAACCTGTAGAAAATTTAGTTGCCACTGTTGGTACTTTTGATGGGGTTCATCTTGGTCATTCTTACATTTTGGACCGCCTCAAAACCGAGGCAGAAAAGAGAAATGGTGCATCCGTTCTATTAACGTTTTACCCTCACCCAAGAATGGTCTTATTCCCTGATAATAACGACCTGAAAATGTTGAATACTCAAGAAGAGAAGGTCGACTTGTTGGCTAAGTCTAAATTGGATCACTTAATTATTCATCCATTTAGTCGAGAATTTTCAAGACTAAATTCAGTAGAATTTGTAAGAGACGTTCTCGTCAATCAGTTAGGGGTTTCAAAGCTGATAATTGGTTATGATCACCATTTTGGGAGAAACCGAGAAGGAACTTTTGGCGACTTATTGGAATTGGCTAATTTGTATGGTTTTGAAGTTGAACAAATTGAAGCACAGGAATTTAAAGATACTCAGGTAAGTTCAACAAAGATTAGATCTGCTATTGACGAGGGGGACATGAAAATGGCAAGACATTTTTTAGGTTATCCTTTTTTACTTTCGGGTAAAGTTGTTAGAGGTGCAGGAATTGGCAGAACGCTTGGATTTAAAACAGCAAATATTGAAATTAAGGATCGTTTTAAAATAATTCCGCCAAATGGTGTCTATGCAGTTCACGTAAAAATCAAGGAAGAAGCGTATATTGGTATGTTGAATATTGGAATTCGTCCGTCCATAAAGGATAAAGGTGGAATAACAATAGAAGTACATATTTTTGGACTGGATGAAGAGTTGTATGGTATTGAACTTAGTGTAGGCTTAATAGAGAAAATTAGAGAAGAACAGAAATTTGAAAATATTGATTTACTTAAACAACAACTGGAATTTGACAAAGCGAAATGTGAAGCTATTTTGTTTTAGTTTTTTTACGTTATTTTTTTCAACTCATACTTTTGCTCAAGAGCTTTTTTCTTTGGAGCAACTTGATTCTGTAAAGGTTTTTACTTCTCTAGAAGATGCAATTAAAAGTCCATTAGAAGTCTATCGTTTAGAGCTTAAGAAGCAGAAATTAAAAGAAATTCCTGAAGAGGTTTATCAATTTAAAAACTTGCAATATCTCGATCTATCCAGAAATAAGTTGGATACGTTTCCCCAACAATTAGCTACCTTATCAAACTTGGTGGTGATTGTTCTCAATAGAAATTCTATTAATTATTTAACTGAGTCTATCGGTAGCTTGAAAAATTTGGTGGTTTTGGAAGCGAGCAATAATTATTTGTGGGAAATTGATAAAGCGATTGGGGATTTGAGAAAACTTGAAGTACTGGATTTATGGGCCAATCGATTGATAAAACTTCCAGAATCGTTGCAGGAGATTAAATCATTGAAAGTGATTGATATGAGAGTAAACCCTGTAAAAAGAGAAGTCCAAGAAGAGATTCAAGAGTACCTACCCAACTGCTTGATGAATTTCTCATATGACTGTAAATGTTATTAAAAAAAGGTATTTTGGTGCTTTACCTTGATAGAAAATCTATCAGGATGTTCCGAAGTGTTTTTACTCAATATTGAAAAAGTACATTTTCATATTAATTCTAACGCTATCAATGCAAGCTATTCACGCTCAGCACTTTGATAAACAACAGTATTGGAAAAAGTATCGTCATGAATTAATTGGTGGTGTAGGTTTTTCGAATTATTTAGGTGAATTGGGTGGTGGTTCAGGCAAAGGGAGACCTTGGTTATTAGACACAGAGTTTTCTCAGTTTAGAACGTGCTATAGTTTATCCTATCGATTCAATATAGCCTATCGTTCAGCACTTCGTCTGTCTGGTTTTTATGGTCAAGTGAGGGGGGCTGATGAATTATCTGGTGACGATACTAGAAAATATCGTAATCTCTCTTTTCAATCAAAAATTTATGAAGGTGGCTTTTTATATGATTTCTTTATATTGAGAGCTAAACCAGGGCATGTATACAATATCAAGGGTATTCAGGGAATGCGTGGTTTACCAATAGAGGTTATTGCTTATGGAGGTGCTGCATTGTTTTATTTTAACCCTAAATCAGATGGTACTCCCTTAAGGCCATTAAGAACAGAAGGACAGGGGTTAGAAGGTGGCCCTGCGCCATATTTACCATTTTCAATTTCTTTCCCTGCTGGAATTCAAGTTAATTACACCTATAAAATGTGGTTGAAGTTTGGATTGGATTTTAGCTACAGGTATACGCTTACCGACTACTTAGATGACGCAAGTACAGTGTATTACGACAATACAAAACTAGCTCAAGAATTGGGAGGTCCCTCGGCCTCTTACGCAGATAGAACAGATGGAAGTAACCCGGGGTGGAGTTCTACTGGGGCTCCCAGAGGAAACCCAAAGAATAATGATCACTATTTCAGTCTGTCAGCAATCGTTAGTTATAACTTCGGTAACTTAGTAAGCAAGAAAAGCAAACGACCTGGTGGTTCGCACTCCTTTAAGAAACGGGGAAGAAGGGCTAAATTTTAGAGCTTACTTTAATTTTTCGTTGTTTTTGTGTCGGTTTTTATCGCGCTTGGTTTTGTTGTCCATCCTCTTGTTAAATGCTTCTGTTAAATCTATTCCTGTCTGATTTGCAAGACAAATAAGCACAAATAAAACGTCGGCAAATTCTTCTCCTAAATCCTTGTCTTTATCTGACTCCTTTTCGCTTTGTTCTCCATATCGTCGAGCAATAATTCGTGCCACTTCTCCAACTTCTTCTGTAAGTTGTGCCATATTGGTCAATTCATTAAAATATCGAACACCGATAGTGTTTATCCATTCGTCAACCGTTTTTTGTGCTTCTTCTATTGTCATTTTATAGCATTTAATTGTTTTGCAATTGATTTTGCAATAATAGTTCTACCATTTTGGTTGTAATGTTCAGTTGGGAAATCTCGATCAGTAAAATCAACATGACGCACCTTTTCAAGATTGTCAATTACCCAAACATTTGCAGTTGGATTATGATAACGAGCAATTGCGAAATCTCTATTTGCTTGAATTAATGCTGTTAAAGAGTCTCCAATTAACCGCCTAGCTTCTTCCATGTTTTCTGGAAGAATATGCAGTATCAGTTTTAGGTTTTTAGATTTAGCTAATTCAATAATTTCATCGAAGTCTTTAGTTCTTGCGTGATTGTCATTAATAACGAATGCAAAACTTTTCAAATACTCTAAAGAGATGTTAGCAATAGAATCGTTTGTAGAAAACTGATTTTCATTGGAATACCAATTTTTTACGGTATTTTTTGGGAAAAGATAGGGCAGCAGCCAAGACGAAAAGTAGGTGTTTCTTTCTTGTTCCAATTCTTTTTGTGTTCGAATTGGATAAAACTTTAGAGATGCAGTTAATCTTGAGATTAGCACAGGATTTGGTTTGTACAAAGCTGCATATTTTTGAAGTAGATTTTCATTTATACCTGTTAGCCATTTAGGGCTAAAACTTCTGATGTTGAATGACACTATAATTCCTTCTATTTTATTTTTTGGAATGTGTTTTATCAATTGTTTAAAAACTCCAGCATGATGCGCTCCTCCTGCAATTGACTTAACACTTTTAGCACAATAATTCATAGTTAAAATACTTACTCTACTGGTATCAAGATCATTTATTGAATCAAATGTATAATCGCTACTGGCAGAAAAAAACAAATAATCGGCATTAACTGACCGATTAAGTCGATACAAAAGAAATCCCTCTTTTTCTAGAAAGCTATCGTAGAAATACCGTTTATAAATAGCAGAAGTTGCGATTGTTATGACCGCAAGCAACAATATTCTAAGTCCTATATTTTTTATTATTTCCATTAGAATTGAAAATAGATAAACGGGTGATTTGTTGTTCCTGCAAACGAAAGAATAAAAAAGATAATAATTCCATAACCACCCCAGCGTAAAGCAAATGGAGTTCGATTCAAAACAGAGTTTACTGAATCGGATTTAAATAAAAACTCAAGTATTATGAAGATGATAAATCCAATAATGAGTTCAAATGGCAAATCCAAATACTTGGTAGAATACAGCGAATCACTCCCAAACAAGACTTCCATTGCGTTACTAATATCCTTGGCTCTAAAAAATAACCAAGCAAACGAAACAATTAAATAGGTTTTGAGCCAATGTATCGGTTTTAAAAAACTACGATTTGGAACTTTAATGAAGCGTTCAATTAAGTAAAATAGACCATGAATAGCTCCCCAAATAATAAAAGTATAATTGGCTCCATGCCATAATCCACTTAGGATAAAAACTACAAAAATATTTCTAATCCAAATGACTTTATTGACGTTGCTTCCACCAAGTGGAACAAAAATATAATCTCTAAACCAGGTGCTTAGACTTATATGCCACCTTCTCCAAAAATCTTGAATGGAGTTGGCGAAGTATGGAGTTTTGAAATTCGATACGAGTTCTACACCCATGCAACGAGCCGCTCCAATGGCAATTAATGAGTAACCATAAAAATCAGCATATATCTGCCATCCAAATCCTAAAATTCCTGTCCACTTTGTTACCAATGAATATTCCAATGGAGATTCGAAAACAGCATCCACAAGTGGCGCAATATTATCGGCAATAACCATTTTAATGAAAAACCCATAAAGCATTAATCGTGCACCGTGGCAGAGGTTTCTATAGGTCAACTTATTATTTGCGAGCAATTGAGGCTGAAGGTGTTTAAATCGTTCTATGGGTCCTGCAACCAATTGAGGGAAGTAACTAACGTATAGGGCAAATTTCCCTAAATGCTTTTCAGGCTTTATTTTATTTTTAAAAATATCAATGGTGTACCCCATTGTTTGAAAGGTGTAAAATGAAATTCCTACGGGTAAATCAAAGGCCAAAAATGAAACGATTTGGTTCTTTCTCCATTCTGGAATTGGAACAATCGGTAAAGCTATATTTGCTAAAAAGGACCCATATTTAAAGAAAATAAGTAAACTTAGGTTTAATCCTAAACTTAAAAGCAGGTATTTCAATCTTTTCTTAGGTTCAGTATTCTCATATAATTGCTTCCCAACATAAAAGTCAACCAACGTCGAAAGAGCAATTAAACTCAAAAACTCAATTTTCCATGATCCATAAAAGATATAGCTTGCCGCAAGAAGCAGTAACCATCTCCACTTATATTGAACTGCGTAATAAAGTGCAATTACAATTGGGAAAAAAACTAGAAATTCGATAGAATTAAAAAGCACTTATTCCTTGTTTTTAGTGTCTATAATTAGTGTGATTGGACCGTCATTAATGAGCTGTACTTGCATCATTGCTCCAAATTTACCAGCTGCAATATTTTGGTTTAATTCAGTATTAAAAATCTGCTTTGTTTTCTCATAAAGTTTATTTGCAATCTCTGGACTTGCAGCTTTAATAAATGAAGGCCGATTTCCTTTTTTAATTTTAGCATGTAAAGTAAACTGAGAGACCAGTAAAAGCTCCCCTTTAATATCTTGAAGAGAATGATTCATATTCCCATTTTCGTCACCAAATATTCTGAGGGAACAAATTTTCCGAACCAACCATTGAGCATCTTCTTCGGAGTCTTCCTGTTCAATTCCTAACAGAATCATTAGACCCGCTTTTATACTTGAAATTTTTACGTTTTCAACGGTTACTGATGCTTCGCTAACTCTTTGAATAATCGCTCGCATATTTTATTCTTTGACGATTATTGGTAGCTTTTTGATAACGATAATAGGTCCTGGACAGTATGCTTGATGGCAATTCATGCAATTGGTTATCACTAGATTATAATTTGAAATTCTGTTGTTTTCAGTAGTGTTTTGATATGCCTTAAGTTGACTAAGAAAAGAATTTCCAAAAGTGTCAAACACTTCGCCATTATTACAGTTATCCGTTTGTTCTGCAGTAAGCAAATCGCCATACTTTGTTGTCCAATCAATAGAAGAATGCTCTTCGTTTATAAGTAGTTTTTTTTCTGCTTTTGTGTCATTATATAACGTTCGCATAAGCACTGATAGCTCACTTCTTTTATTAGGGAAATTCGTATTTATTACTTCTATAACATCAATGATTTCTTCTTTTGATTCATGGTTTGAATCACTGCAGGCATTCAAAAATCCAATGATAAAACAGAGACTTAAAATAATAAAGGATTTTCCGTGCATACTTGTAAATTTAACCTTTAATTATTTGATTTTCAGTAATATAATATCACTGTAATTCAAACTAAACCTTACTAATTTCTATTTCAACAAACTTAGAAACTGGAGTTTGACTTTTATTAGCAAAGCTCTTTAATGGTACAAGCACATTTGCCTCGGGAAAGTAGGTCGCCACACAGCCTCGAGCTATATCATAAGGGATAATTTTAAAATTGAATGCTTCTCGAACTTCACCCATAAAATGACTTTTAAGATTGACGATATCAAGTTTCGCCAAGCCCAAATTTTTCATGTCTTCTGGATGGATAAAAACTACACGTCTTTCATTAAATACTCCGCGATATCGGTCATCCATTCCGTATATCGTTGTGTTATATTGGTCATGCGAGCGAATGGTCATCATAATCAAGTTACCATCTTTCACTTGTTGGTCGGGTAGTGGGTTAATGGTAAACCTAGCCTTATCTGTAGCAGTTTTAAATTGACCTTCGCGAGCCCCATTGGGTAAATAAAACCCACCCGATTGTCTCACTCTTGTGTTATAATCGTCAAACCCAACTATTGTTGCTTCAATATGATTTCTTACCGCATCATAATTAACGACCATTTCTGACCAGTTAACAGGCGAATTCTCACCAAAAGTGGAATTGGCAACTCCTGCAATAATTGCTGGCTCACTTTTTAGATTGTTAGATGCTGGTGGAAATTTCCCGGTACTTCTGTGTACTATCCCCATTGAATTTTCTACAGAAATAAACTGTAAACCGCTCTCTTGTATATCACTTTCAGTTCTTGAAATACAAGGCAATATGATGGACTCAACACCTGGAATAAGATGTGATCGGTTCAGCTTGGTAGAGACATGCACGGTTAATTGACATTTCTGAATAGCCTCAGCGGTATATTCTGTATCGGGAGTTGCAGAAACGAAGTTGCCTCCCATAGCCATAAAGATTTTCACTTTGTTGTTGTGCATGGCCTCAATACAGTCGACAACGTCATAACCATGCTCTTTGGGCGTGTTGATTCCGAAATGACTGTCTAAACTTGCTAGAAATGCAGCTTTAGGTTTCTCCCAAATCCCCATAGTTCTATCACCCTGTACATTACTGTGTCCACGGGCAGGGCAAGTTCCTGCACCTGGTTTTCCAATACTTCCTTTAAGAAGCAGAGTATTTACAATTTCACGAACATTTTCAACACCATTCTTGTGTTGAGTAATTCCCATTGCCCAGCAGATAATTATTTTTTTATTATAAATAAGTAAGTCTGCAAATTGCCTTACTTGACTTTCTTGAACACCACTTTGTTTGATACAATCCTCATAGCTAGTTGTTTCTAAGTCAGCAATTAATGTTTCGTATCCGTCGCAATTTTTTTCAATAAAATCTAGATCAAATACAGTTCCTGGATTGGCTTTTTCGGCTTCTAGCATAAGTATGCAGGCGGCCTTTAATACGGCGACATCTCCATTTATTTTTACCTGTAAGTACAAATCCGTTAATTTCTCGCCGCCTTTAATCATTGAGATTGGATCTTGTGGATCTGCAAAAGCTTCGTTACCTGCCTCGGGTATTGGATTAATACTGACAACTGTTCCTCCGTTTGTTTTGCACTTTGCCAATGCAGACAACATTCTAGGATGATTGGTGCCTGGATTTTGCCCCATAACAACAATTACTTCAGCCTCATGCAAATCTTCTAGTTTAACCGATCCTTTGCCAATTCCAACCGTTTCACCCAAACCAATTCCGCTGGATTCATGGCACATATTTGAGCAATCGGGTAGGTTATTTGTACCAATTTGACGCGCAAAAAGTTGATACATATAGGCTGCTTCATTACTTGTTCTGCCAGATGTATAAAATGCAGCTTCATCTGGACTATTGAGAGATTTGATTTGATTTCCGATTTTATTAAATGCAGCGTCCCATGAAATAGGCTTGAAGTTTTTGGAGCCAACTTCTAAAATCATGGGTTCAGTAATTCGACCTTGCTTACCAATCCAAAAATCGGATTGTTTGCTGAGCTCCTCAATGTTGTTTTTCTTAAAGAATTCGGCATCGACTCGTTTCACAGTAATTTCTTCTGCTATTGCTTTTACTCCATTTTCGCAATATTCTCCAAGGGTTGAACGTTTGCCATCAGGATCAGGCCAAGCACAGCCAGGACAGTCAAAGCCATTTTTTTTGTTCATTCGGCTCAGAACCTTTATGCCTTTAAAGAGGCCGACTTCTCGCTTCAAATGTTTTAGCGAAGAAATAACAGCAGGCATTCCAGCTGCATAATTCTTCTTCCCTGTCAATCTGATTTTTCCAAATTTATCAGCAGGTACAGCTGTAACAAATCTCTTATTTAAATTACTTTTCGTCATAATGCCTTTAAACTAGTAATCGATATTAAATCAATAATCTGGATTGACTGTTCTATTTATGTAAATAGCCAGATAATAGTCACACAAACAAATGTAACAAACGGACTATTATCTATGGATAAACTAATAGTGAGTTTAAGAAATAGAATGCTGCAAATAGTGTTTTTACTTATGATGCGTCGTTAGTGCTAAGTTATACTTTCCATTTTCCTTGAAATATATGGAATAACTTTCCTTTAAAATTGAGCGATTCTGAAGCTATTTCCCCAGAGTATAAATTGGTTTCTTAGGGTTTTCGAATGTAAAGGTGAAACCAAGGTGTTATTAAAAAAAATGCTTTGCGCTTTTTTGCCGTTTGAATTTGATGTCTGAAATTCTACCTTAGCGACATAAATAAATAAATAAAAGGAAGGATGAACGTTTATGTTTTAAAAGGTTTGACAAAAGTTGGTAAAGGAATAGTCTTAGGGTTGTCTATTTTTTTTGTTAGTTGCGAAAACGCGTCCGATACCCATAAAAATGAATGGCCGCAAGAATTTTATCTTGCTAAAAAGGCATGTTATACGCGTTATTTTTATGAGAATATGGTTAACAAAAATCAGGAATACGAACTGTATTGCAACGACCATTCAATGCTTTCCTTAACAAAAACGCCGGATTCAGTTTGCTATGATGACGGAATAGAAGGAAGTGAGTGTTTAACTACATCTGCTTTTGAAGAACGATTTGGTGTCCCTGAAGAACTTATTCGTATCGACCACCGCACCATAACCTTTGATTTAGACACGGTAAAGGATTGGAATAGGCAATTTGATTCAAATAATTTAGATAGCCCAAATAATGGCATAATGCTTTCCTTAAATGTTAGTGTTGGGGAAAAGCGATTATACAGTAAAAACTATAATTGCAGTAGAATAAAGCAATTTGATCCAGGTTTGATATTTGTTTATCAAGCAGCATCAAATGATAGTATTTATTTTATCGATGGAGAACCAAATTGTTTGGTTCTAGAAATGGAATATTATGATGAAGATGGCGAATTTGGTGGCTGGGAACAATTTTCCAGTGACATAAAAGCCTTAAGAGTAGTTTATTAATTAGTGGACTTTTCCTTTGAGTGATTATCTATAAAATCCGCTAACTGTTCAACTCCTAATTTCTTAGCAATAATTTTCTTATCCTTATCCAAAACGTATACTTGCGGAGTAGAATATATGTCATATATTGTCCTGAAGTTCAGGCTATTAATGGTTGTTTTGTCTAAATAATCGTAAGCATTTTTATTGATTTCTGGGGTATCTGAAACGTTTATGAATGTAAGCTTGTTTGTCTTTACAAATGTTTTCATTCCTGCAACATCTAATTCTGTACAAACACCAAATACTTCAATACCCTTAGATTTATAATCTTGGTAAAACTTCTCCAATTTAGGGGTGGATTTTTTACAATGGCCACAAGTTGGGCTCCAGAAATAGAGAACAGTATACTCTGCTGGTAATTTCAATAAGTCATGCCATTTACCAGTAGTATCAGGTAAAATAATGTTTGAAGCCACTTTACCTAGTAGCAAAGGGCGTAAAGTTGAAGCTCTCTCATTTATTTTTGCAAGACCAGCACTATCAACCCAATGAGCTTGTTCTTTTGTGTAATAATTATCAGACATGTGCACAAACACCCCATCCATTCCCATGATCTTTGAACGTTCGTAAAAATTTGTATTCCAGTGTACGACGTACTTAAACATTTCCTTGCTTGGTCTAGCACGCTCAACCAATGCATCAACTGCTTTGTTAATAGAATCAGGCATTTGAACAACTAATTTAGTCATGTAATATTCCAATTTTTTAGCAAAGACTGGAGACCGAAGTAATCGTTCGTCAGTAAAATCAACATTTTCTAGATATTGTCTTTTATATTCTTGGAATTTCCATAAATCAACATTAGCTCCTTCTGGTAACTCAGGAGTGTCAGGGACATTTGGTTCTTGAGAAGTCAAGAAAATTTTTGATGTAAAGGTCCCTTCGTGAGCCTCTATAAATTGCTTTTTATATTCATTTACTTCTTTGTTTATGGTTTCTAATTTTGTTTGCTCGGCTTTGATTTCGTCTGGTTTTGGATTTAAGGTATCTGCTTTCAAAATTTCTATTCTTTTTTGAATTGGAGCAGCTTGTTCACCTTTTGTGTTCATTTCCTGCTGAAATTCGTAGAATAATTTGTTTTCTTCAGACTCCGATACTTTCATATCAGCAACCATATTAGCTCGCGTAGTACTCAATGTCACGCGAGGTTCATTTCCACTTACCACTATTTCGAAGTACTGCGATTTATCAGGCATAACGATGAGGTAAATTCCACCTGGAATAGAATCGGTTTCAAATTTGAATTTTCCTTTTTCTACAGCAAAAGCAGTATCGTAATAATATTGTTTTTTCCCGTAATAGTTTGCCAGAAATACTAAACTATCCTCTGAGTCAGAGATGGTAAATTCAAATTGATGTTTTTTTGCTGGACTGGCTTTTTCTTTTTTGGCAGCGACAGTGTTGGCTCCAAAAGCAACTAATACTAAAAACGTAACTGAAAGATTTTTTAAACTCATATTCGTTTGATTTTATTGAATGGACGCACCATCAATTTACATTCTTCAAATTTGTAAGCTTAAAACTGGTTTTCAAAATGCTTTAACAATAGTTTAACAGCGCTATACTATAGTTCAGCGATAATCGTTTGTTTTCCAGTCACTTTCTGATCTAGATCAACTTTTATTTTAGCATTTATTGGCAATAATAAATCCACTCTACTACCAAACTTAATAAACCCAAATTCATCACCTTGTCCAATTTGGTCATCCTTTTTTACAAAATAAACTATTCTTCTAGCTAAGAATCCTGCAATTTGTCTCACTAAAACAGATCCTTTGGAGTTTTCAAAAACAAAAGTAGTGCGTTCGTTTTCAGTAGAAGATTTTGGATGCCATGCTACAAGAAACTTCCCGGGGTGATATTTGGCGTATTTGACTAATCCTGCCATTGGTGCCCAATTAACATGAACATTAAACGGAGACATGAAGATAGAAACTTGAATCCTTTCTTCTTTATAAAACTCATCTTCAAATACTCTTTCGATAACCACTACTTTTCCATCAGCAGGACTGATTACTTGGCCATCATTTATTTCAATTTTTCGATTAGGGACTCTGAAAAATTGAACCACAACTCCAAATATAAGGATAGAGAAAAATCCAATTAGTCCTCTTGTTATCGGGTTTTCCGATAGGAATGGAGTTAGTGCTAGATTAAAAACCAATAAACCAATAAAGGTAAATATCATGATTTTTGAGCCTTCTCGGTGTAGTGTCATAAAAACTAATCTAGAATCTAATAAATAAGTACACAATAATAAAAGGAATTGCCAAGATAAGGGCATCAAAACGATCTAGAATTCCACCATGACCTGGTAATATGTTTCCAGAGTCCTTCAAATTTAAACTTCTTTTTAGTTTTGATTCAATGAGATCCCCTGCTGTGCCTGCAATAGATATTATAAGTCCCACGACTATCCAGTCAACCATCGATAGGGCAGTAGCAATAAAACTTATAATTACTGCAAACCCGACACAAAAGAAAATTCCTCCTAAAAAGCCTTCCCAAGTTTTTTTAGGTGAAACACTTTCAAAAAGTTTTCTTTTCCCGAATTTCTTACCGATTAAATATGCCCAGCTATCGTTTGCCCACATGCAGAACAGGACTCCAGCTGTAATATGAGGGTAGAACTCATAACTGGGATAATACCTTGGGTCAATCATTAAATAATTCAACAAAGAGAAGGGAAGAGCGATATAAATTATTCCAATAATAGTATAAGAAATATTGAAAAATGGATTTTTGTTTTTACGGAAAAGCTCAATTAAAAAGACCAAAAATAGTAATGGCATATTGTATACCAGAATGCTAATATTATCAAACGAACTTTGAACAAATAGAAAATTAGTGGTAAACAACAAAATCCCACCAATAACACCTGTGAGAGTCTGTGGGTTTCCTCCTGATTTTTTTATTAGGCGATAAAATTCAATTTGGCCTAACGTGCTGGCTAGTAAAAATATACAAGCGTAAGTATACGGGCTCGAAATTGTACATCCGAATAGAACAACAATGAATATTGAGCCCGTAAAGAGCCTTTGTTTAAGATCACTCATGGAGGTCCATTTTACCGATGATTTGAACAGCTTTGAAAGCTTGGTCTTTTGGCACGAAGACCTCTACTCCAAATCGCATATTAAGATGCAAATGCATAGAATCTTGTTTACTTACAAAGGCAACTAGAATGTCATCTTCTGAAAGTCGTGCTTTTATCAATTCAGCCTGAATTGATTCATTCGTGGTAAATACCTTAGTCCAATTTACTTCCATAGGCTAAGGTTCAAATGTAGTTAAACCTTTTTTTCGGGAGCGGTTACATTTTCGGAAGTTGCAGAATTGTTTTCAACGTTTTCAGAAACTTTTCCATTTTCTACTATTTTCTTAGTTACTTCTTTTGTTGAAACTTTGGATTTATTGGTGGGTTTTTCGTTAGGAATTCCATTTTCCTTTTCTGCCGCCGCTTTTTGTTTCCTTTCCTTACGCTCTTCCGCTTCTTTTGATCTGCGTTCGTCTATGTCTCTTTCTTCTTGTTCACGTTCGATATCCCGATCAAATGTTCTTTTACCAAAAATTGGTTCCATATCCTCTTTAAAAATCACTTCTTTCTCAAGAAGCTGTTCAGCCAGAGCATTTAGTTTTTCTCGGCTTCCTTTAAGAAGTATCAAGGTATCTTGATATGCCTTTTCAATGTACTTACTAACTTCTTCGTCAATAAGTTGAGCAGTGCTTTCAGAGTAAGGTTTTTGAAATGAATATTCGTTTTGACCTGAAGAATCATAATAGGATACATTACCAATTTTAGGATTAAGACCGTAATAAACAATCATTCCATAAACTTGCTTAGTTACTTTCTCAAGATCACTTAAAGCACCAGTTGAAATTTTTCCAAATACAATTTGTTCAGCTGCTCTTCCGCCAAGTGCAGCACATATATCGTGATTCAACTGCTCTTCAGTAGTAATTTGACGTTCTTCTGGTAAATACCATGCTGCTCCCAAAGATTGACCACGTGGCACAATTGTCACTTTAACAAGTGGGTGCGCATGTTCTAATAACCAGCTAACCGTTGCATGTCCAGCTTCGTGGTATGCAATTGTTTTTTTCTCAGTAGGAGTAATGATTTTATTTTTCTTCTCTAAACCGCCGACTACACGATCAACGGCATCAATAAAGTCTTGTTTGGTGACCTGTTTCTTTTTATTTCTAGCCGCAATAAGTGCCGCTTCGTTACAAACATTAGCTATATCAGCTCCAGAGAATCCCGGAGTTTGTCGGGCCAATAAATCGATATCTAAAGAATCGTCTTTTTTAAGTGGCTTTAAATGAACTTTAAAAATAGCTTTTCTTCCATGTAAATCAGGCATATCAACCATGATTTGGCGATCAAACCGACCAGGACGCAATAGTGCTTTGTCTAACACATCAGCACGGTTAGTAGCTGCAAGAATGATTACACCGGAATTATTTCCAAAACCATCCATTTCCGTAAGTAACTGGTTTAATGTATTTTCTCGCTCATCATTCGAGCCTTGCATTGAATTTTTTCCTCGAGCACGTCCAACGGCATCGATTTCATCTATGAAAATGATACTTGGAGCTTTTTCTTTGGCTTGTTTGAATAAGTCCCGTACACGGGATGCTCCAACTCCTACAAACATTTCTACGAAATCAGATCCTGATAAAGAAAAGAAAGGAACTTGAGCTTCTCCGGCAACTGCTTTTGCTAAAAGTGTTTTTCCAGTACCAGGCGACCCTATTAACAGTGCTCCTTTCGGTATTCTTGCACCTAAGTCAGTATATCGTTTTGGGTTTTTGAGGAAATCAACAATTTCTTTGACCTCTTCTTTTGCTTCTTCTTGACCAGCTACATCGTCAAACGTTATTTTGACACTATCGTTTTCGTCAAAGAGTCTGGCTTTTGATTTTCCAATATTAAATATTTGCCCACCAGCACCGCCAGCACCGCCACCCATTCTGCGCATGATAAACAACCAAATAGCCACCATTACAGCAATTGGAATTAACCAACCAAGAGCATCTCTCCCCCAGTTTTCCTCAGTGCGATACTCATATTTAAAATCATATTTCTTGCTAAAGTTGTCTAGTTCTTCATCAAATCGCTCTGGTGAGCCTATGTTTAGCTTAAAGTGAGGGCCATAATTTGTGCCTTCTCCAGTATTCGTATTCTTAAGCTTCTGCTCATAGTTAGAAAGAGCATCATTTTTCAGGTAAATCCTCGCCGTTTCTTTATTGATTACTAAAACTTGTTTTACCTCACTCTGCTCCACCATAGATCTGAATTCCTGCGGACTAATCGCTGGTAAAGACGCATTCCAGCTAAACAGTAACTGTGAAAGCAGAACTACTCCGATTATGGCGTAAATCCAATAGAAATTAAATGGCTTTTTGTCGCCTTTTTTCGGAGATTTGGGCCCTTTAGTAGAGCTTTTTTGTTTTTTATTTTCAGACATTCTTGTTATTCGTCAATTGTTTCAATAGACCTGACAGTTGCATCGGCCCAAAGTTCTTCCAATTTGTAAAATTCTCGTGTTTCTTCTTGAAAAATATGAACTACCACGTTAGCATAATCTAGTAATACCCAACTGCAATTGTCCATTCCTTCAATGTGCCAAGGCTTTTCGCTCTCTTCCTCAATTACAATATCTTTTACTGCATTTGCCAAGGCATTGACTTGCCGATCGGAACCCCCAGAACAGATTACAAAATATTCGCAAACCGCACTTTCGACTTTGCGTAAGTCTAATTCAATTATATCAATTCCTTTTTTGTCTATCAGACCTTTAAGAATTGAATTTGCAAGTCTCCTTGAATCGGATATTTCAGTTGTTTTTTCCATGTAAAATTATAGTGTGCAAAAGTAACTATTTTATAAGGAATTAATAACGACAGGTGGAGGTCAAAAAGCCCCAAATTTGCATAAAGCTTAACAAATATTAGTAGTGAAGAGGAGCGTTATTTGGTTGGATTCGGTTGATTCTACAAATGAGGAGATGAAACGGAGGTTGAAGCATCAAAATTCTTTGGAGAATTTTGATGCTGTCGTTGCAAATTTCCAAACAAAAGGAAAAGGGCAGCGTGAAGCAATATGGGAGTCTGACTATGGGAAAAATTTAACTTTTAGTTTTTACTTTCAGCCCAATAATCTTTATGTTTTTGATGCTTTTAAATTAAATCAAGCAGTTTCAATATTAATTTCCGATTACTTAAAAAATTTAGGTTTAAAAGCTGTCCAAATAAAATGGCCGAATGATATAATGGTAAATCATAAAAAGATTTGTGGCATATTAATCGAGAATACATTGATCAAGAATGAATTGTTGCATTCCATTATAGGGGTTGGATTAAATGTGAATCAATCTACGATATTATCAAATAACAATTCAACGAGTATTTCCAATGAAATGCAGGAACAATATTTTATTAAAGTAGTAGCTGAAGAATTAACCGATTATTTGCACAAAATCCAAGATTTTATGGATAGACCAATGCTTTTGAACAATAGATATTTGGATTTACTTCTAGGTCTAAATGAGACCCGAAGATTTAGTATTGATAATGAAGAGGTTGTAGGTGAAATAATCGGAATAAATAGTACCGGAAGATTGAGGGTTTTGATCGACCAAAAAGAACAACTTTTTGAACAAAAACAAATTCGATTTATATTTGAATAGTCCCTTTTAATTAATTGAATTTATCTTTAAGTTTTCCAGTCATGATATTAAAAAGATTTGTTAACGGGCCTTTGGCCATCATTTCAATCATCATATTCATATTTGCGTCAAAATCTAAATAGGCTTCAGATTTATTTTCGGAAATTTCTTTGATGTGAAGATTCATTGTGAAATCGAAGGGGTTTTTCCCATGAGAAACAATAACAATTTTGGTAGGTTCTTCGCTTGAATCTATTTTCATCCCTATTCCTGACAAACCCTTTATGGTAAAGGAGCAATTGTCTTCTTCTCCTTTCCAATTTTCGACTTTTTCTTGCGGTAAAAGTTCAATGATGTTGTTCATGTTTAGGACGAAATCAAAGATTTGTTTGGGGTTGGTGTTTATAGCTACTTTATTGCTTTCAATGTGAGTCATTATTTCAACCAGTTTTTAGGGTCTTTTTTCCAATCTCGAAGCAATTTTGCGTCTATGGGAGTTATGTAATTTGTTTCGATTGCTTTGGTCAGCATAGAATCATAACTCGCTAATGTTACTAGCGGACATTTTGCTTTTTTGAAATTTTCTTTTGATTCGGCTAAACCATATGAAAATATTGCAACCATTCCTTTAATGCTACAACCAAAGTCTCTTAAAGCGTCAACAGCGTTTAAAGAGCTTGCACCTGTTGAAATTAAATCTTCAATCACAATTACGCTCTGTCCTTCTTCAACATACCCTTCAATTTGGTTTGACAAGCCATGTTCTTTTTGTTTTGAGCGAACATACACAAATGGAAGTCCTAATTCTTGAGCCACTAAAGCGCCAAGAGCTATTCCGCCAGTTGCAACGCCAGCAATAACATCAGGGCGCTCATAATTATCTTCTAAAACCTTCACCATTTCTTGACGAATAAAAGTTCTGATTTTAGGATAGGACAGGATTTTTCTATTGTCGCAATAGATTGGAGATTTAATACCTGAAGCCCAGGTAAATGGATCGTTAGGCTGTAGTTTTATTGCCTTTATTTGTAAAAGAAATTCGCTTACGTTTAGCGAAACATCATTTGAAACTACCATTAAATATAAGTATGGACGTGAGCGGCCAAAAGTATAAAGTTTTCTTCAACCAAGTTTTGGTGTTAATCGAAGAATCAATAACTTCTGCAAAAGTTAAAGAAGAGTTATTGGAAGTTTCTGATTCTGATCTGTTTTTACCCGAAAACTGGGAAAATTGGTTGGCCAGAAATCAGTCATTAACAGTAAGGTGTTCTTGCGATAGACCGTTCGATGTTTTTAATCGATTCAAAAGCCATTTCAAGTTAGTTGAAGCTGCTGGTGGAATAGTTAAAGACGAAGTTGGTGATGTGTTGGTGATTTATCGAAATGGTAAATGGGATTTGCCAAAAGGGAAACTCGAAAAAGGGGAGGAGATAAACGAATGTGCAGTTCGAGAAGTGGAAGAGGAAACTGCCGTATCTGTATTCAGCTGCTCTGAAACTAATTTTGATATTACCTATCATGTTTATTTTCATAAAAATACCTTCGTTATAAAATCGACTCATTGGTATATAATGAAGAGTAAAACCAATGTGCAAAATTTATTGCCTCAAACAGATGAGGGAATAGATAAAGTTGAATGGATTAGGCAAGATAAAGTTCTTGAGCTTTTTAAAGAAAACTCTTACAGAAGCATAGTAGCATTGGTGGAAAAATATTTATCATTTCAAATTGATTGATTATGTAATGTCGTAATTTGTCTAGTTATTCTTTGATTTGGCTTAATTCTTATTTCAGACCAATATTAACAGTCTATTGTCAATATTTTTTAGTTATTTTACATTATAATTTCGCAACTCCATTAGTAATGGTTAACTAATTGATTTTCTGTAATTTGCACTTGTATTTTTCGTGAGGACATACAGGCAAAATTAGTTGTGTGTCAATATTAAAACTTAAACCAATATTAACTGAAGTTTTGTTTGGACCTAGTCAAACAAAAAAATAAAATATGACAAAGTTATTTTCAATAAAAGATCATTTTTTGCGATTATTGGTTTTTTTGTTTGTTATATCGTCAACAGGGTATAGTCAAAATAAACGTGTTGCCAATACTCCTCCGCTATACATAAATAACAATCAAGCGGGAATATCATTTAACGTCGGCGCTGGTGGTTCTGATATTATCATTAAAGATTTCGGAGCGATAACAAATGGCGCCGGAGCCTATGATATTTATTATAACGATAAACCAATTAACACTTCAACCGCAGGCTGGTTTATTAAAGATTCAGATTATGGCAATGGATCTGGTGGTATCCTAAATGCAACATCTGGCACAGTTTATACAGATAATGTCCGAACAGCCGTTACCGGAACCAATGCGGCTGGATCTAGTACTTTGGTTACTTCCTCAGCTAGTGGCTTTTCGGTTGGTGATGAAGTATTGATTATAACAATGGTTGATAAAGCAACCTCTAATAATACG
>Ga0075118_10000365_pt1 | contig 43776 bp, 41 predicted proteins | sample AntAceMetag02UKE_FD_69794 | JGI IMG/M metagenome (GOLD analysis project Ga0075118, IMG submission 69794) | Saline lake microbial communities from Ace Lake, Antarctica - Antarctic Ace Lake Metagenome 02UKE | ecosystem: Environmental > Aquatic > Non-marine Saline and Alkaline > Saline | place...
ACTTGATCGCTCCGAAGATGCTGCCGAAGACGACCCAGACGATGATGGCCACGATCAGCCAGCCGATCACCGAGGCGAGAAAGTTGCGTCCGCCGGAGTTACTCATGAGCCCAGGCTAGGCGACCGGTCATCGACACGGGTGGCCGCGCCCGGTGAGTCAGACCAGCAGTGCATCGATCGCCGCACTTGGCCCCGCTGCCGGCGCGATGTCAGATGGGGTTGGTGATGGCGCCGGTTTCGGCACCCTGCACGAGCCGTGCGTACTTGCCGAGAACCCCAGTCGTATAGCGCGGTGGGTTGGGCTGCCAACCGACCTTGCGCGCCGCGAGAACCTCATCGGAAACCTGCAGATCGAGCTTCTTGCTCGGCACGTCGATGAGGATCGAGTCGCCCTCTTCGATGAATGCAATCGGGCCACCGTCGGCTGCTTCCGGCGCAACGTGGCCGATGCAGAAGCCCCACGTGCCGCCCGAGAATCGACCGTCGGTGATCAACGCGACATCACCGCCGCGGCCAGCACCTTTGAGTGCCCCTGTGATTGCGAGCATTTCACGCATGCCGGGGCCGCCCTTGGGGCCTTCGTAGCGGATAACGATGACGTCGCCAGCGTTGATCTCACCAGCAAGAATCGCCTCCATCGCGAACGACTCGTCGTCATAAACGCGGGCCGGACCTTCGAAATGCATCTGCTCGGCACTGAGACCGGCCACTTTGACAACCGCACCCAATGGGGCGAGTGAACCGGTGAGGATGTTGATGCCACCCTCGCTATGGATCGGCGCGCTGACCGGGTGAACAACAACGCCGTCGGGCTCAGCGATGTCCATCGCGTTGAGGTTCTCCGCCATCGTCTTACCGGTCACTGTCATACAGTCACCGTTCAGCATGCCGTTGTCGAGCAGGTGCTTGAGGACGCCTGGGACGCCTCCGACCTTGTCGAGATCGCTCATGTGGAACTTGCCGCCCGGAGTCATGTCGGCAATGTGCGGCACCTTGTCGGCGATCCGGTTGAAGTCGTCGAGTTGGAGATCGACGCCCGCCTCGTTGGCAATAGCAAGGAGGTGGAGCACAGCGTTGGTGGACCCACCGAGCGCCGACGTCACCGCAATCGCATTCTCGAATGCAGGCTTGGTCATGATCTGGCGCGCCGTAATTCCGAGGCGGATTAAACCAACCACAGCTTCGCCGGCGAGGCGTGCATCGACTTCTCGACGTGGGTCGATGGCGGGCGGCGATGCGGAGCCGGGGAGGCTCATACCCAGCGCTTCGGCGATCGAGCTCATCGTGTTGGCCGTGAACATGCCGCCGCAGGCACCCTCACCGGGACACGCCTTCACTTCGATGTCGTGGAGTTCCTGGTCGTCGATCAAGCCAGCAGCGTGCGCACCGACAGCTTCGAACACCGAGGTGATGTCCAGCGCCTTGCCGTTGTGCTCACCCGGCATGATGGAGCCGTTGTAGACGAACACCGAGGCGAGGTCGAGGCGCGCCGCAGCCATCAGCATGCCAGGGATCGACTTGTCGCAACCGGCGAGGCCAACGAACCCGTCGAGGCGCTCGGCGTGCATAACGGTCTCGACCGAGTCGGTGATGACTTCGCGTGAAACCAGCGACGCGCGCATGCCTTCGTGACCCATCGAGATGCCATCGGACACGGTGATCGTTCCGAACTCCATGCCGAAACCACCTGCGGCGTTGACGCCAGCCTTGGCCTGCGCAGCAAGCTTGCGGAGCGTCATGTTGCATGGCGTGACTTCGTTCCATGCATTGGCAAGACCGATCTGCGGCTTCTCCCAGTCGTCATCGCCCATGCCAATGGCACGGAGCATCGAGCGCGACGGTGCTTTCTGCATGCCGTCGGTGACGTCGCGTGAGCGGGGCTTGATGTCGACAGGGATATTCTGATCGTCAGCTGACATGGCCGCGAGGGTACTCGGGAGCATCCAACTGGAACCTGGTGCTGCGCGCACCAGCCCCGGTGCACGGTGCTTTCGATATCCGGTCTCACTTGGACGCCCCACACCGAGCCCACTTCCGGTTGGTCCACACCGAATACAGTGGCGAGCGTGTCCTCCTCGGCGGTTTCAATCACGTCCGTTGCGTTCGATTCGTATGCGTTCGAAGCAGTCCACTCACGTGATGGCGTCCGCCTCGAACGCGGTGAAGACGCCAACGGCAACGTGCTGGCGGTTGGCGCTGCGTCGCTGCAACATCATCTCGGCGGCTGGATCGCGCTCCAATCGCGGCGCGCACCGAACTTGCTCAACCTCGTCGAGCAAGTCCGCCCTTCTGGCCATAGGCCTTTCGACGATGCGTTCATCGTCGACACCGACGATCTCAACCTGAGCCGCGACGGCTTCACGACGAGCTTTCGCGAGCAGCTTGTCGACATCGACGCGTCGTCGGGTCCGCTCATCATCATCTTCGATCCGGGCCAAGACGACCCGCCGCAGAACACACTTTTCGTGGCGCGTGAGGCGGGCAACGATGAGGTCGTGGCTGTCACGATCAACGTCACGCTGCGCGTCCTCCAAGCGTTCATCGCTGCACGCTGACGTGGTCGCTACCCTTTTTTTCCTGTTCGTCGTCGTGATCGCTGTCACGATTTTTCACAGGATTTCCCAGTACAAGAAGCAGAAGGTCGCCAAGGCCAAACGGTTGGCAGCAGAGTACGGATTCGAGGTCGACACCGATTCGAAGGGTCCTCCGGGCCAACAGTTCGATCAGTTGACGATCGGGCGCTCGAAGACGGTCTCATTCCAGTTCTGGCGGCCCGGCGAACATGACAGCGTGTTTCAATACAGGTATACGACCGGCTCGGGCGACGACAGCACGACGCACTTCAGCACGCTCGCGTTGGTCAACTTGCCGTTCGCTGCGCCGCACACAAAGATCGGCCCGGAGGGTTTCTGGTCGGGCATCGGGCGGGCTGTCGGCATCCGCGACATCGAGGTCGAATCGACAGTATTCAACGATCGATTTCGCGTTACCGGAAACGACGAGCGTTTCGCAGTGGCATTGCTCGATCAGGACATGTTGGCGTGGCTCCTCTCGCCTGACAGCAGAGGCGGCGCGGTCAAGTTCGAGTTGTGGGGTCCCTGGCTCCTCTGCGTGTCCGAAAAGCTTGACATGGAGCAAATGTTCGGATTCCTCGATTGGGGCCAGTCGGTTCGAGCTCACATGCCCAGCGTTCTGAGCAGCCTGTACCCCGTGTCATGATCGTCACTGTTCTCGTCCTCATCGCGATCGCGGCCGGCGTTGGGGCCGTTGCGTACGCGAAGTCGTACAACGGGCTGGTCACCGCCCGTCAGAAGGTCAGTGATGCCTGGGCTGTGGTCGACGCCGAGTTGGAACGGCGCCACAAGTTGATCCCGGGGCTTGTCAACGCGATCCGGGCGACTGCTGCGCACGAGCAGCGACTGCTGCTCGACCTGATCGAGGCGGATCGACGAGCCGCAGCTACCGAGCACAGTGCAGCGAAGCGCTCCGACCCTGAAGCCGATCTCGAAGCAGCCGCACACGCCGTTGTCGCACTGCGCGTGGCATACCCCGCGCTGAACAGCCAGCGAAACTTCCTGGAATTGCAACACGAGCTCGCCATGACCGAAGACCGGATCGGCGCCGCACGCCGCTTTCACAACATCAAGGTCGCCGAGTTGGACCGACGAATCCAAGCCGTGCCGGGCAACCTCATCGCAGGTCGTCACGCGATTGTCAAAGCGGACTACTTCGGATCAGACTCCCCCCGCTGACCGGTCGCAAAAAACAGCGACTCCGAGCCCACGCACTCCGACTCGACCGCGGTTCACATGGGCACATACGCTTCTCACCAGCGAACTTTTTATCACCAACTGCTGCGGGCTCTCAGCGCGCAGCGCTCTCGAGGAGACAACTCATGCGCCTGCGATTCGGCACCTTCATGGCCCCGTTCCATCCCCCGGAGCACAACCCGACTCTGTCTCTCGAGCAAGATCTCGAGCTGATTCGCCACATGGACGAGCTCGGCTTCGACGAGGCCTGGATCGGTGAGCATCATTCGGCGGGCAGCGAGATCATCGCGTCACCCGAGATCTTCATCGCCGCGGCCGCAGCGCGAACCAAGCACATCAAGCTCGGCACCGGCGTTGTGTCGCTCCCGTATCACAACCCTCTGTGGACCGCTGAGCGCATCGTGCTCCTCGACCACCTCACACGTGGACGAATCATGCTCGGCGTCGGCCCCGGCGCCCTGCCGACCGACGCCGCGATGCTCGGGCTCGAGCCGAGCGAAATGCGGCCGCTGCTCGAGGAATACATGGCGATCGTCATGCAGCTCCTCACCACCGACGAGCCGGTGAACTATTCGTCAGATCGCTTGACGCTCAAGGATGCCCGGCTGCACTTGCGGCCCTACTCCGAACCGTTATTCGACATCGCCGTCGCTGCCGTCGCGTCTCCGTCGGGTGCAAAACTGGCCGGAAAGTACGGTGCCGGCGTTCTGTCACTCGGCGCCACGGTAGCCATCGGGATGGACGTGCTGGCCCATCACTGGAGTATCCAGGAAGACGTCGCTGCCCAGCACGGTCAGGTCGCTGACCGCAACAAGTGGCGCCTGGTCGGGCTGATGCACATCGCTGAAACCGAAGAACAAGCTCGCAAAGACGTCGAGTACGGGATCACGCAATGGTTCCGCTATTTCCAGAACGTTGCTGCGTTTCCGCAGATGGCGGTCGAAGGTGGCGACATCGACGAAATGGTCGACTTTGTCAACGGCGGGCTCGGCGTGATCGGAACGCCTGACCAGGCGATTGCTCAGATCGAAGAACTCCTCGAGCAGTCAAACGGTGGTTTCGGCGCGTACCTGACGCTCAGCCACAACTGGGCGAACACCGCAGCGACACGCAAGAGCTACGAGCTGCTTGCGCGCCACGTCATGCCGCGTTTCCAGGGCAGTGTCGGGAGTTTGATTGGCGCAGCAGATCGTGCGGAAAAATCACGGCCCGAGCTCGCCGAAAAGCAGCTGGCGGCCGTCGACGAGGCAACCGCTCGATACGAAGCAGAGGTTGCTGCAACCTGACGCGTTCAGCTCTTTTTGGCGTTGAGGAGCGCCGTGACGGCTTTACCGTCGGCCTGGCCCTTCGAGGCTTTCATGACGGAGCCGACGAGCGCGCCCATGGCCTTGCCTTCACCGGCACAGAACTTCTCCCACGCGCCAGGTTGAGCCGCGATTGCCGCGTCGACCATCGACTCAAGCTCGGAGTTGTCCATTGCTTCGAAGCCTTTGTCGGCCGCGATCGTTTCCGCATCGCCGCCGCCTGCCGCGACCATGTCTGCAAGAACCTGCTTGGCCTGCGTGGCCGTCAGCCCGCCTGACGCTTCCATTGTGGTCAGCTTGGCGACGTCTTCTGCAGGAACGCCAGCAGCTTCGGGTGACTGTTGGAGATGCTTGAGTGCGATCTCTGGGCTGCCGCCGTGCTTTGCGACGTCCATGACGAAACTGTCGTGGCCGCGTTCGGTGACGACCATGATTGCTTCCGAATTGGCCGCCAGACCCGTGATTGCGGCGAGCCCGGCCCGACGCTCTGCGGGGAGCACGGGCAGTGCCGCACGGACCGCTTCAATCCATTCGGTGCCGGGGTCAACGACCACGAGATCGGGTTCAAGGAAGTACCGGTAGTCGTCGGCATCTTCCTTCGAACGCAGCGTGTGGGTACGGCCGTCGTTCTCGTCCCAGTGACGCGTTTGCTGCACGACGGGCTCGCCCGCTTCGTGCAGCATGACCTGACGCTGCGCCTCGTATTCGATTGCTCGACCGAGCGAGCGCACCGAGTTGACGTTCTTGATCTCGCAACGCGTGTTGAAATCGGCGCCTGGCTTGCGGACCGAAACGTTGGCATCGACGCGCATCGAGCCTTCTTCCATCTTCGCATCAGAAGCACCGACAGCGACAAGGATGCCGCGTAGCTCGGTCACGTACGCCTTGGCCTGCTCGGGATGGCGAATGTCCGGGCGACTGACGATCTCGACCAGTGGAACACCGGCACGATTGAAGTCGATCAGTGAGTAGTCAGAACCGTGGATACGACCCCCGGCACCACCGACATGGGTCGACTTGCCAGTGTCTTCTTCGAGGTGACCGCGCTCGATGCCAACACGGAAACCGTCGGGCAGGTCAAGCCAGCCGTCAATGTTGATCGGCTCGTCGTACTGGCTGATCTGGTACGCCTTCGGCATGTCCGGGTAGAAGTAGTTCTTGCGGGCGAACGTCGACTTCTGGACGGTGCAGTTCAGGGCGAGGCCGAGGCGAATCGCCAACTCGACTGCCTGCCGGTTGAGCACTGGCAGTGCACCGGGCAGGCCGAGCGTGACCGGGTCGATGTTCGTGTTTGGCTCGTCACCGAAGCGGTTCGGTGAGGACGAGAACAGCTTGGTACGCGTGGCGAGTTCGACGTGCACCTCCAAGCCGACGACCAACTCGTAGCCCTCGTGCTCCCATCGGGCGTGTTGCTCGTTCGACGGGCAGTAGCCGTCGTCGTTCACGTAGGTGATGCTCATGATGCGCTCACGTTCTGATCCTGGAGGTTCTGCATATGCCGTTCAAGTGTCGCTGCGGCCTGGAACATCACGTGGTCCTTGAGCGCCGGGGCCAGGATCTGCACGCCGACCGGCAGGCCGTGTTCGCCGGTACCGAACGGGACACTCATACCCGGGTCGCCTGTGAGGTTCGACGGGATCGTGTACGTGTCGCAGAGATACATGGCGAGCGGATCGCTGGCCTTGTCGCCCAGTTTGAACGCAACAGTTGGCGAAGCCGGCGTGAGCAGCACATCGGCCTTGGCATAGGCCGCGGCGAAGTCGTTGGCGATCAGCCGGCGGACCTTCTGCGCTCGCCCGTAATAGGCGTCGTAGTAGCCAGCAGAGAGTGCATACGTACCGAGCATGATGCGGCGTTTCACCTCGGCACCGAAGCCATCAGTGCGCGTCGCCGTGTACATCGAGTTCGTGTCAGGCGCTGCGGTGCGCATGCCGAATCGGACGCCGTCGAAACGGGCCAGGTTGCTCGACGCCTCAGCAGGCGCAATCAAATAGTAGGCGGTGAGGCCATAGTTGAATGCGGGCATCTCGACATCGACGATCTCGGCCCCGGCCTCGCGCAGCGCATCGAAGGCCGCCTCGAGGCGTTCCTCAACGTCGGGGCTCGCGCCCTTCGGTAGGTCGGTGATGCGTCCCACCCGAAGGCCGGCGACACCAAGGTCGAGGGTGTCGCTGAGGTCGAGTGGGCCTTGCTGAATGCTCGTCGAGTCGCCCGGATCATGGCCACTGATCGTTTCGAGCGCGACAGCTGCATCGCGCACTGTGTGGGCGAACGGGCCGATCTGGTCGAGGCTCGAACCGAACGCGATGAGCCCGAGTCGGCTGACTGCGCCGTAGGTCGGCTTGACGCCCACCACGCCACACAGTGCTGCGGGTTGGCGGATCGATCCGCCGGTGTCCGAACCGAAGCTGACGGCGGCGAAATTCGCGGCCACGGCTGCAGCAGAGCCACCCGATGAGCCACCCGGTACGCGAGTCGTGTCGTGCGGGTTTTTGGTCGGGCCGAACGCAGAGTTCTCGGTGCTCGATCCCATAGCGAACTCATCGAGGTTGGTCTTGCCGACGAAGATTGCACCGGCGTCACGGAGCCGGGTGACCACGGTGGCGTCGTAGGGCGGCTTCCAGTCGGCGAGAATCTTGGACGAGCACGTGGTTGGGATGCCGCGGGTGCAGAGATTGTCCTTGAGTGCGACCGGGACACCGGCGAGGGGGCCCGGGTCGCGGCCAACGGAGATCATCGCGTCGATCTCTGCGGCGCGCTCGCGGGCCTGATCGGCGAGCACGAGGTTAAAGGCATTGATCTCGCCGTCACGTTCATCGATCCGGGCCAGGTATTCGTCGACGACGTCGACGGCCTTGGCGACGCCGTTACGGACGTTCTTGGCGAGGTCCACGGCGGTGGTCGGTTGATCACTCATGCTGCTCATACCGTTCAGTCTTGGATCCCGATGATCGGCGGCACGCGGAAGCGACCGTCTTCTGTGAGGGGCGCTTGACTGAGCACCTCGTCACGATCGAGCGTCTCCCCCTCAATGTCTTCGCGCATCACGTTGGCGAGTGGCGTCGGTTGCATCATCGGCTCGACTCCGTCGAGATCGAGTGCATCGATGTCGGCGAAATGGTCGAGCATCGCCGCCAGTTCGGCGGTCGCAGTGGTCAACTCGTCGTCGGTCAGAGAGAGCCGGGCCAAGGTGGCCACCTTGCTCACGTCTGCGGCGCTGATCTTGGGGACATCTGGCACTCGACCGAGGCTATCCCCCACCCGCGCCCACCGAAATTCATTATCCCGACGCCCTTCCCAAAATGGAGACTGTTTCACCTCAGTCACGCGTCGAGATCGCCTCGGTTTCGGTACATCTCACCGAAATGGGGACCAAAACACCTCACACGCGCGTCGGGACGGTCTCCATTTTGGGAGGGGATGTTTCGGAGGGGATGTTTGGGAGGGGATGTTTGGGAGGGGCGCTCCACAAATCGCAACGGCGGCGGGTCACGCGCATATCGTTTCCGAATGGAGTCGCAGATGCAGCTGGACGTGATCGATCTGACGGCACCGATCAGCGAGCAAGCCCGCACCCTGGTGAGGGCATGCGAGGAAATTGGGTTCTTCTGCATCCCACTCGAGTCGATCGAACGGTCGATCGCTGATGCGGCATGGAACGATGCGGCCGAATTCTTCGCGCTCGCCGACGCTGAAAAGCGGAGGATCGAGTTCCCTGAGCCCGGCTACCCGTACGGCTTCTCACCATTCGGGTTCGAGTCGCTCGCCAAGTCGACCGGAGCCGAGTCCCCTCCACCCGACCTCAAGGAATCACTGTCGGTCGGCCCCGACTGCGCAGCCAACCCAACTCCGGCATTTAGGGGCGATGCTTGGATCCGCTCAGCCAGCCTGTGGCCCGAGCATCCGCCGCGCCTCCGCGAGTCGTGGACTGCCTACTACCGAGCCCTCGCAGCGGTCAGCGAACACTTGATGTCGGTGATGGCCATTGCACTCGACCTGCCAGCCGATTTCTTCAACCCGCTGATCGATCGGCCGATCACTTCGATGCGCGCGCTCAACTATCCGGCTATCGACACGAGTGCGGTCGAACCCGGTGCACTTCGCGCCGGGGCACACTCCGACTACGGCACGCTCACGATTCTGCGGACCGATGACGTGGCAGGCCTGCAGATTGAATCGTCAGACGGGTCGTGGATCGACATCGCTCCTGAACCGGACAGCTTTGTCGTCAACCTCGGCGACTCAATCGCCCAGTGGACGAACGATCGCTGGCGATCCACCGTCCATCGCGTCACCGCAGCCGACCCCTCAGCGCGTCAGTCGATGGCGTTCTTCCACATGGCGAACTGGGAGGCCATGATCGAGTGCCTCCCGACATGCGTCGAGCCGGGAAGTACACCCAAGCACGAACCAGTCCAGGCCGGCCCGTGGCTCATGCGGAAGTTCCAGTCGACAATCAGTTGAGTCAGCCGCGTGCGTTAGGTGCCCGCTCGAGGCGTCCCGACGTGTCGACCGGCAACCCGGTGAGCAACGCCACCGACACGCAGGTGCACCCAAAGCAGACGGCGATCGTCCACCGGTAGCCGCCCGTTTGATCGATAACCCAACCGGCGAACGGCGTTCCGATGAGCGCACCCACACCTGGAGAGGTATACAGCAAGCCAAGGATTGAGCCGAGCCCGGCGACGCCCAATCGGTCGGAAATGACAATCGGGCTGAGTGCGACGAATCCGCCGTACCCGATGCCGAGCACGAGCACGAACGCGATGAGCATCGCGTACGAGCTCCCGGCAACGAACCAAATCAGGAAACTGCCACCGAGAACCGCCAGGCACGACCGATACAGCCGGAACGATCCGAAGCGCCGGACGAGCGAGCCGAACCCCACCCGTGACACGACACTCGAACCACCCAGAACGCCGACGAGTACGGCGGCCTGCACCGAGCCGATACCCCGCTCCTTTGCGTACTGACCGACGAAGACAAACGGGACGAACAGCGCCAACCCCAGGGCGGTTGCAGACATCGCGATGCGGCGGAAAACTGGGCTCGCCAGTGCATCGGCGAATCGAGACGGCTGAGGCGTTCCGTCACCCGGTGGGCGGTCGACCAGCGGGATGCACAGCAGGAGGATGCTGGCGCCGCCGATTGCGAAAAAGACGTACGTATCTCGCCAGCCCCACCGATTGATCAGTGCGGCGGACACTGGCGACAACACCAACGTGCCCACACCGATTCCGGCAACCGCCAGCCCGACAGCGACAGCTCGTTTCTCAACGAACCAGCCGCCGACCACAGCCACCATCGGCACGTATCCACAGGCTGCGGCAATGCCGACGCCTGCTCCGTACGTGACGTAACCCAGGCCGAGCGACTGCACGCGGCTTGTGGCGAGCAAGCCAGCGAGCATCGCCACTGCACCGATAACCAAGACGATCCTCGGGCCGAACCGATCCGACAGTCGGCCCGTAATGATGCTGAGCGAGAAGAAGAGGAACGTGGTGATGCCAAAGATCACGGCGGTTGCGCTTTTCGCTGCACCGAACTCTTCACTCATCGCCTCGAAGAAGGCTCCGAAGCTGTAGGCGACGCCGAGCGTGACGCCCGATGCCAGGAATGCTGCAACGACGGTCAGCCAGGCCCGCCGTGAGTCGACGAGCGCCGTGTTCACCTCGTCAACGTAGAGCGTCGAGCCCGTCAGCGACGACCTGACGATTGCGGCAATTGCGAGCTGGGCTCTTTCGTGGCAAGCAGCTACTGCCGTGTGAGCTTGAAGAGCACCGCCGACTCAGGGTGCAGCGTCGGAGGCTGCACGCCGTGGGCCGAGAGCTGCCGGCCGGTGAGAAGTACGCCGTCGGCCAACCAGCTCGGCTGGATCCGCGCCGCGCCCCACCTCTCGTTCGGGATGCCCAGGTGCTCGATGCGGTAGACGGCGTCGGCGTCGAGGCCAGGGAGCCGCAGCGGCGGCGGCGTCTGACTCGGTGCCGTGGCGAGCTGGGCGAACGACACAATGCCTTCGCTCCGGTCGGCCGCATAGACCCCGACCGCATTGAACTGCTCGTCCGAATCGAAGCGCACATAGTCACCGTTGTGAAACAGCTCGCGATGCTCCTTGTGCATTGCGATGACCGCACGGAGCGCCACACGTTCCTCGTCGGTCAGCTTCGTGACGTTCCACTCAACACCGAGATGGCCGAACATCGCCGTAGCCGCTCGGAACGAGAGCGACTGTGTGCGCCCCGTGGTGTGCGATCTGGTCGGCCCGATGTGGGCTCCCATGAGCTCCGGTGGAATGAGCATCGACGCACCGCGTTGGATGATCTGGCGTTCAAGCGCGTCGTTGCAGTCACTGGTCCAGACACGTTCGGTGCGCTTCAATATCTCATGATCGATGCGGCCGCCGCCCGATGCACACGATTCAATCTCAACGTTCGGGTGCGCGTGACGCAGCTTGTCGATCAGGTGATACAGCGCCATGGTCTGCGCATTGGTCCCGGCCGCCCCGTGTTGATTCGACCCCTGGATATGGTCACGATTCATATCCCACTTCACGTAGGAGATGTCGTGATCGGAAAGCAGCTTGTCGAGGTAGCCATAGATGAACTTGAACGCCTCGCGGTTGCCGAGGTCGAGCACGAGTTGTTGGCGGCCAAGCACCGGTTCGTATCCGTCGGTGGTCAACGCCCAGTCGGGGTGAGCGCGGAAGATGTCACTGTCGGGGTTGACCATTTCCGGCTCGACCCAAATACCGAACTCCATACCAAGCCCGGTGACGTGGCTGATGAGCGGTTCGAGCCCATCGGGGTACACGTTCTCCGAGACCCACCAGTCTCCGAGGCCCTGCTTGTCGTCACGACGGGAGCCAAACCAGCCGTCGTCGAGGACAAACCGTTCGATGCCGAGGTCAGCAGCGGCCTCGGCGAGTGCCTTGAGCTTCTCGGTCTCGTGATCGAAGTAGACCGCTTCCCATGTGTTCAACAGAACCGGCCGCGGCTTCACGGGATGATTCGACCGGGCGCGCAACGAGCGGTGGAAGCCGTGCGTTGCCGGCGTGAGACCGTTCGAGGAGTAGACCGCAATGGTCTCCGGCGTGGTGTACGACTGGCCGGGTTCGAGGACAATTTCACCTGGGTGCAGCAACTCGCCGGCCTGGATGTAGCGCCGCCCGTCGGGAAGCCGCTCGGCGAGCATCGTGTGGTTGCCGCTCCACGCAACGTGTGCACCCCACACCTCACCGCCCCACTCGCCGAAGCCGCGCTGCCCACAGAACATCACCGGCGGATACTCGTGTGAGGTTCGACCACGCCGGTTCTCAACGAGCAGCGATCCGTCGGTCCAGTCGCTGCGGACGGGATGGAACTCACGGGACCAACGACCGTCGAATCTGAGGAGCTCGCTGGCCTGTTCGGCAATCGGCAGCGTGATGGTCAGCCCGTCCAGGCTGTAACGGCGATCGGCAGCGTTGGTAATGGTGGCCCAGACGTGCAGCACGTCGTCGAGCACGATGGTGACGTTGAGGGCGAGGCCCGCGACGTCATCGGTGGAGTCGACCGACAGCGTGTTGGCGTCGAGGGTGTGTGTCGGGTTCGAGAAGCGAGGCGCCCAGGCCTTGCCGCCACCACGCCGACCGAGCAGACCGGGCCGTCCGGTGAACCCCGAGCCATGTTCAGGGACGATTGAAATCGGTGCGATCTCGTCAAACGTCCCGTGCACGAGCGGTCGACTGAGCGCCGGAAGCAGGGTGTTGAGGTCGACGTCAGCACCGAGCGATGCCCCCCAGTGCACGATTGTGGGGGCTCCAGTTGAGGTGTCAACGACGACATCGGTCGCCGCGTTTGTGTTGGCACCGGCGGAGAGGCGAATCATCACAGTGTCGCATTCTAAAGAACCGGCACCGGTGGGCTCACACTCGGGATGTCCGAATCGATGTCCGAATCGATGTCCGAATCGCGGCATCTCAATGTTCGAACATCCACCTGATCTGCGCGCATTTCAGACAGATTCTGTGCAGAGCTGTTGATTTCGAGGCATTCATGTTGCAACATGGCGCACATGACCATCGGCATGCGCTCGGCGACCAGCATCTTCCCCGTTGCCCGTTCGCTGGCACAGGAACGACATGAGCTCATCGTGTCCGAAGTTCGAACACGTGGTTCTGTTCGAGTCACCGAACTCGCCACGCTGCTCGATGTCAGCGATATGACCATCCGGCGAGATCTCGATGTGCTCGACGAAGCCGGTGCTCTCGTCAAAGTGCACGGCGGCGCCAAGATTTCGACTGACCACGCCGCCGATCAGCCCAGTTTCGACGCCAAGTCGAATACGCAGACCGCAGAGAAGCAAGCCATCGCCCGTGCCGCTGCCGAGTTCGTGCGGGGCGGAGCGACAATCGGCCTGATGGCCGGCACCACCACCTGGCGACTCGCCGGCGAACTCGCAGCAATCCCCAACCTGACCGTCGTGACCAACAGCATGCGCGTTGCCGAAGTGTTCAACGAGTTCTGGCGGGCCGATCGAAACATCATCCTCACCGGCGGTGTGCGAACGCCCAGCGACGCGCTCGTTGGCCCAATCGCGGCCACTGCGCTTGCTGCACTGCACGTCGACACCCTGTTCATTGGCGTGCACGGCATGAGCGAACGGGCCGGTTTCACCACACCGAACATCTTGGAATCGGATACAAACCGCGCCTTCATTCAGGCATCAGGGCGCAAGATTGTCCTCGCGGATCACAGCAAGTGGGGCGTCACTGGCCTCAGTTCGTTCGCAAACCTGAGCGACGCCGACGTCTTGATCACCGACGACAAGCTCTCCGCCGACGCCGCCGCGGTCCTCTCCAAACAGATCCCCGACGTCCGCCAAGTTTCCGGCTCCTAAGTCACCATCTCGCCGAGCTGCCATCTCGCCGCGCCGTCATTTTGTGTGAGCGATAGCGGGAACCGACGCTGCTATTGCTCACGCAAAACATGGCGCCAGCTTCTGTGTGAGCAAAACTGGGCAATAACGCCGCAATCGCTCACACAAAATGGTCCAGCCAAGCGGTGAGAGATTTGGCCGCACGTTTGGCTGGTTCAGGTTTGCTACCGCGTCGATCAGTCGTCGGGGTCAGCGATTGCGGGTTCGAGATCGGTGTCGAGTGGGTCTGCGTCATCCGTGTCTGCAGCCGCGTTATCTGCGTCATTGACCACTTCGCCATCAGCAGTCGGGTTCTCTCCGCCGTCGCCCAAGTCACCGTTGTCGAGGGCAGTGGTGACCGACTCGTCACCGTCGTCGAACGGGTCGATCTCTTCGAGGATCGGATTGCGGCGCATCACTGCGAGAGCAATGCTGCCGCCAACGACCATGGCGATCGCGACCCACTGGTTCCAACGCAGGCCAGCAAGCTCGTCGGCTCGGTCAATGCGGAGGCCTTCGACCCAGAAGCGGCCGAGCCCATAGCCCGCGATATACATCGCCATGAGCTGGCCGAGACCTGGACGCCACTTCCGATCGATCCAGAGCAGCACGCCACACAGCGCCAGGCTCCACAGCAGTTCGTAGAGGAACGTCGGGTGGAACGTGGTGCCCGAAGCAAAGCCAACGAGGAGGTGGGCGTCATCGATTTCAAGTGCCCACGGCAGGTCTGTTGCCTTGCCGTAAAGCTCTTGGTTGAAGTAGTTGCCGAGGCGCCCAATCGCTTGGGCGAGCGGGATCGCGGGCGCCGCGCATGTGGCCGCCATCGACATGCTGATGCCCTTGCGCTTGGCGAGAAGCAACCCGACCGGGATACCCGCAGCGAGACCGCCCGGGATCCCGAGGCCGCCTTCCCACAACTTCGGGATGGCTGCGTAATTGTCGGTGAAGCGGTCCCAGTCGGTGACCACGTGATAGAGCCGTGCTCCGATCACACCGGCAATGACTGCCCAGACTGCGATCGAACTCGCATCATCCGTCGTGCCGGCATTGCGTTCTTCGAGGCGCTTGCCGAACAGCCAGACTGCGGCAATCACACCACAGGCGATGGCCAGCCCATAGATGTTCAGGCTGAGTGGGCCGATGTCGAACGAATTGAACGACGGCGACGGGATGCTGCTCAACAGGCTCATCGTCAGACTCCGGTCACTCGTGCAATGAAGGCTGCGGCGCCGGCGGTGATGTCGGCGGCGTCGTAGTCCTGCGTGGCCACGTGGAAGCTCCGGTCGAGCAGCACGTGTTCGACTGCACCACCCGCAGTCGATGCCAAGTGGTCACTCGCCGCGGGTGGCACCACATGATCATTTTTTGAGGTGTACAGCAGGATCGGCATCGCGAGCTCGCCGTAGCGATCGGCGATGGGTGCTATGCCATCGTTGTTCAACGAGAGCAACGGGACGAGCGGAGTCCCTTCGTAGGCGATCTCGGTCGCATCGGGGTCAGCGATGTCGGAACCGATACCAGGCGCCACGGTCATGCCGTCGTCGACCATCTCCTTGATCATCGTCAGTGCATCGTCCGCCTGGTTCATAGTGGCCGGGTTCACCAGAACCAAGCCGGCGATATCGGGATGCTGTAAACCGACCCACAGGGTGAGCGTGCCGCCCATACTGAGGCCCATCACGACGATATGAGAGGTGCGCGATGCAAGGCGCTGATAGGCGGCTTCGGCCTCGCCCGACCAGTCGGCCCAGCTGGTCGTCAACATGTCGTCGATGGTCGTCCCGTGGCCGGGCAGCCGCGGTAACTCGACGTGATAGCCGAGCTCCGCGAACGAATCGGCTTGAGCGCGAAGGGACGACGGGTTGCCGGTGAAGCCGTGAATCACCAGCACGCCAGCGTCGCGGCTGCCCTCATGACTCATTGGTTCGCAGCCGGGAAGAACAGTTGGCTCACTCATCAACAGTCCTTTCTACTTGCTCAGGGCGCCTCAGCCGACACATCACCACTGAGTTCCGCGCATTGTTCGCAGCCTCAGGCTCTGCAATGGTGCTAGAGATGGCAGGAGTTGATCGAACCGAGGGGCCCCATCCGTGGGCACCCGGCGGATCAATGTCCTGCGAATCTGGTGATCAGGCATCATCACTCCCTCTCGACTTCGATCCAGTCAACTACGGGCCGCCGCGACATAACGCCTGGTCAGCAAGAAGACGCGTGTCCACGGCGATCGGCCGACCTGCTGCCCCTCGTCGCCTTCAACCAAACCACCTACTGACACGTCCACTCTTGACCCGCGGGAAGCGGGAGAGAAACGGGTCGGTCAGACGTAGGGGTCGTTATCGGAATGGGGCAATTCCCACCAGTCACCGGAACTGCTGGACGTTGCGGTCTCAGGGGTCCAGTCAGGGTGCGGATAGATGCAGTCGACCGGGCATGCCGGGATGCACTTGTCGCAACCGCTGCACAGTTCAGGGATGATCACGACGTCGGCGCCGTGGTTGAAAATCGCGCCGAAGTTCGGTGGGCAGGCCCGCAGGCAGGCGTCGCAGTTGATGCACTCGAGCATCTCGATCCGCACCGGATCGTTCCGCCACTTCGGGTTCCGCTCGCGCAAGTCGATGCGCTCATCACGCGTGATCGCAGTGCTGTCGGCGGCCATGGCTGTAATCGTAGATCGCAGCGGTAACACCGCCGCTACCGCAGGGTTAAGCGAGTTCAGCTTCCAGCGACGGCTCGCGCGCGACCATCACCTGCACGAATGCGTCGACCAGCTCCGGCTGAAACTGGGCGCCTGCGCCGGACCGAACGAAACGGATCGCTTCAGCCAAGCTCCATTCGCGTTTATAGACGCGGCGGGTGGCGAGAGAGTCATACACGTCAGCGACAGCAACGATGCGGCCGGACAACGGGATTGCCTTGCCACTCAGGCCATTCGGGTAGCCCGAGCCGTCCCACCACTCGTGATGGGCCCAGGCAGCTTCGGCAGCGAGCGAGAACAGCTCGGTCGATACACCAGACAGCAGGCGACGGCCGAGCACGGTGTGCTGTTTGACCTCTTCGAATTCCAACATCGTGAGCGGGCCAGGCTTCAGGAGCACTGCGTCGGAGATGGCGACCTTGCCGACGTCATGCAGGCGTGCGGCCAAGCGCAAACGCTCGCACCACGCCGGCGGCTGGCCGATCGCATGAGCGATTTCGGCGGACAGGTCACCCACGGCGTCGGTGTGCTTCGTGGTGTTGCCACCACGGAACTCGGCGAGCGATGCCAGACGTTCGAATGCTTCGAGGTGATAAGCGTCAGCATCAGCATGCTGAGCGGCAAAGCTGCCGACTAATTCGGTGGTCTGCAGCCGGGTGATCTCGGCGCGGTGCCGGGCCGTCTGGTTGTCGTGAGCGATCTGCAATGTCCGCAAACGGAGGTCAGCAGAGTCGGTGAAAATCTCACGGTGCAGGGCGAAGTGACGTTCGCGGTGCTCGAGTGCCTCATCGAATCTTTCGGCCTGCTTGTAGGCCATCGCCATCAGGTCGTGGATCTCGAGTTTCAGTTCGCGCTGATCGGTGCGGTCGGCCAGGTTGAGTGCGGCCGCGAGCGATGCGATCGCCTCGACGGTCTGACCGCTCCGCAGTGCAACGCGACCTTCGGACACCATGATCCCGAGCTGCTCGGTGGGAGCCAATTCGTGTCCGTCAGCCACACGATATTGCCAGTTCGCACGAGCTTCGGCGAAGCACAGAGTTGCACTGGCGTGGTCGGCGAGGCCGACGTAGGCCTCGGCGAGATCCGCGAGCAGGCCACCGATCAGCTGCGGCGCATGTTCTCGAGCGAGTTCGACAGCGCGTCGGCCGAGACTGACAGCCGGGAGGAACTCGCCTCGACGGCCGCGGATACGGGCAAGATTGCCCAGCACCATGGCATCGAGATCACGACGACCGAGTGGCTCGTTGATCGCCAGTGCGTTCTCGTAAGTGGCGATGGCGCGGTCGTGATCGCCCATCGACTGGTACACGGCGGCGATCGTATGAAGGATCTTGCCTTCGTCGAGCTCGTGGCCAGTGATGCGGTACACCTGCAGGGCCGCAAGCGACTGCTCGAGAGCTGAAGCAAAGTTGCTGGCTTGGTAATGGACCACGCCAAGCAGGTGGTGCGACCAGGCCAACGTCAGCGACGGCTCACCACGCGATGCCACTTCAACAGCTTCGGCCGCGAGGGCGAACGCATCGTCGGTGTGTCCACGCTGATGGGCGATGGAGGCCAGCGCGTAGAGCGCCTCGGCTTCGTTGTCCGTGAGAGCCGATGCACGTGCGAGCGTGCGTGCGTCGAGCGCCAGCTTGCGCGCGCGAAGGGGATCATCAACTCGGCACGCTGCAGCGTCATCGAGCAGCGTTCTGACTTTTGACCGCTCCGCGGCCATCGATCCTTGCACCCAGTTCCCGTTTCTGTTCGCCCGTTGCTGTCTGCAGCCTCTCGCTGACAATTCTCGCGCATTCAGTGAGTCCATCGGCTTCTTGATCGAATTCTTGATCGAATTCTTAAAGGGAGTACATACGGGCTCTCCAGCTCACCACCCTGAACGTTGCTCGGAACACGAACAGTGAATTTATCGATGAAGCCAGATCCCTGGCACGCAGAATCTCTATCATGAGCAACTTGATGGCTCGGTCACAGGGCGCCCGGAGCGTCGAACGGTCAGCGATCTGGGCCTTCGTCCCGGTCGTCGCGATGGCCCCGTTCAGCCTGCTTGCTCTCAGCTTGCTCTGGTGGCCAGTCAACATGGTCTTCGGGGCACCTTTTCGCTGGACGGTGGTTGTGTTCGCCGCCACCGGCCTGTTGTTATTCGTGCGGCCGTTTCAGACCGCCGTCCTGACCCCCATTCTCGGGGCACGTCCGGCCCAACCCGAAGAAGCCGCCCTGATCGCTCCGGTGTGGGCCGAAATCGCCCAGGCCAACAACCTGCCGCCGAATCGGTACGTGCTGCGAGTGCTCCCGTCTGACGAGTTGAACGCGTTCGCCTGCGGTGGGCACCTCGTCGTCGTCACATCATTTGCCGCCCAAGAGCTGACACCGGCACAACTACGCGGCGTGCTCGCTCACGAACTCAGCCACCACCTCGGCCTCCACACGGTGGCGATTACCATCGCTCACTGGTTGTCGGGGCCTGTCGTGTTTCTCGCTCGGATCGGCTTCTTCTTCGAAAACGTGTCACAGGCGGCTGCCCAGAGCTTCGGGCGTCGTTCGCCGGTCATCAACGTTGCTGGGAAGTTCGCGGCCACCTTCTTCAAGGCCGTGTCGTGGGTCTTCACCGCAGCGTTGCGTGCGGGCGATGCACTCGGGAACTTCGTCGGCCGGCGCGCTGAGTTCGAAGCCGACAAACGCGCCGTCGCAATGGGATTCGGCCCCGAGTTGGCCAGTGCACTGCGCCAGGTCCTCGCCAACGGCACGGGCGGTCGCCCCATCGGCTGGCGGGCCAGACTGGCAGCCTCACATCCGGCAGCACGAACACGCGTCGCCCGAATCGAAGCCCTCCAACGCCACCCCGTTCGCTAACCACGGGACCGGTCGCGTCTTCGAGTCAGGCAACCAGCAATCCGTCATCCGGTCGCCTTGGCGCACCAGACGCCGACCTCATGCAGTGAGCGGGGCGACGGTCGCGTGCAGCACGCCGATCAGGTCACCTGGCGTGAGCCCGATGTCGAGGCCTCGCTTGCCGCCGCTCACGTAGATCGTGTCGAACAGTTGAGCGGACTCGTCCACGACAGTTCGCAGCTGACGGCGCTGACCGAGCGGGCTGATCCCGCCGACCACGTAGCCCGATGACCGTTCCGCTGCAGCCGGATCACACATCGTTGCCTTCTTTGCCCCGGCGGCCGCTGCGATCAGCTTCATCGACAGCTGACAGCTGACCGGAAGGACGGCCACGACCATTTCAGGTGAGCGTGGTCCGCCTTCGACAACCACGATAAGTGTCTTGAAGACCTCGTCGTCCGAGAGTCCGAGTGCTTCGGCAGCCTCCTTGCCGAAGTCGCGCAGCGCACCATCTCCGGACAAATGCCGGTCGTACTCGCTGATCGCGTACTCGATGCCCGCGCTCTCCAACATCTTTACGGCCGGCGTCACTCGCCCATCCTCGCGCAACCGTGCTGTCACACTTTGGTCTGACCGGAGCGTGACAGGCCGGACGCCTGCTGTCTGGACCGAGCGTGCAAGAATCGGCGCGTGCGCCTGTCTGTCGAACCGACCACCTCACCTGCCGACTATGAGTTCACTCACCAAATCCGGGTGCGTTTCGTCGAAACCGACGCCATGGGGATTGTGCACCACAGCAACTACCTCGCCTACTTCGAAGAGGCCCGCGTCGCGTTTCTCGCGCACGTCGGTCACCCGTTCACCGAGTGGCGCAATGCCGGCCTTGAGTCACCCGTCCTCGAGTCGTTTGTCACCTACCGACAGCCACTGCGTTTCGATGATGTGATCACCGTCCACCTTTCACTCGCTGCGGTCACCCGCGCCACGTTCCAGATGGCCTACCTCGTGACCACCGGTTCAGGCGACGAGCACCTTGCTCACGCGACCGGTGTAACCGTGCACGGCTGCACAACCAATGGCGGTCGGCCCACACGGCTTCCGGCTTGGTTGGCCGAGATGGGCGCTCGCTGAAGTTCGTCGCATCGAGTTACACCCAAATCGTTGCGCGTAGCGCTGAGGCATTGACCGATAGGCCAGCGAACTGTGCGACTCCAAGACAGCCGGGCAATGCAGCAGGCACTAGCTCAGTGCGGGCAACGAGTTCTGCGTGGCCACTCACTGAACAGGCCTCACATCTTTTGAGTGAGGCCTCCGTCGACGACGAAGATCTCGCCCGACACGTACTTGTTGCGGAGCAGCGCGAGCACAGCCTCACCGCAGTCTTGCGGCGTCGCCGAACGTGGCACGGGAGCAGTGGCGGCGACCGCTGCGTGCATGGCATCCCAGTCTTTGGTCCACGGCGTGGCAACGAGACCCGGCGCAACTGCGTTGACGCGGATCGGCCCGTACGACTTGGCCAGCAGCAGCGTCATCTGATTGAGCGCTGCCTTGGTCATCGAATACGCCATCGACGAACCCACTGGCCTGATGCCCGCGATCGACGTGATATTGACAATGTTCGGGTCGTCGCTCTTACGGAGGTGCGGGATCGCCCGCTTGGTCAGCCACCAGGTGCCCAACACATTGACGTCGAAGGTCTTCCGGAAGATCTCGTCGGTCAGATCATCGAGCTGGTGGTGCGGCACCTCGGTGGTCCACCCAGCGTTGTTGATCAAGAAGTCGAGCTGCCCGAATCGTTCGATGGTCGCGTCGATCAGGCCGTGTGCTTCGTCCTGGTTGCTGATGTCGGCTCGAATGTAGGCCGCCGTCCCTGGCAAAGCTGCCGCGACCGCTTCTCCGGCTTCGACCGACTGCGACGAGTTGACGACGACGGTCGCGCCAAGCGCCGACAGGCGGCGGGCAGTTTCCTCCCCGATACCGCTCGACGATCCGGTGACCAATGCGACTCTGCCGGCGAACTCTTCAGTTGTGCTCATGTCGATTGACACTAGAGAACCAGAGCCCGGCTGCGAGGATCGTGAGATGGCCGTGATCGATCATCTCGTGTACGCAATCGCAGACCTCAACGAAGGCATCGACTGGTTCGAGCAACAGACGGGCATCCGACCAGCAATGGGCGGGGCCCACATCGGGCTCGGCACGCACAACGCGCTCGTCTCTTTCGGCGAGTGCTACCTCGAAATCATCGCCCCCGATCCCGGTCAACCCGACCCCGAGATGCCTCGACCGTTCGGCATCGACAACCTCGACGGCCCGGGGCTCGTCGGCTTTGCGGTGCGGCCCACTGACGACGAAACGATCGAGGATCTCGTCGACCGTTGCCTCGACGCCGGCTACGACCCGGGCCCGATCAACGACATGAGTCGGCAAGCCCCGAATGGCAACCTGCTCACCTGGGCACTGACCTTTCCGTCGTCGCCGACGCTCCCGTTCATCATCGACTGGGGCGACACCCCGCTTCCGAGCGCCACGCAGCCCGGCGGAGTCGAACTCGAGAATTTTACGGTGAACCATCCGCTGCCGTTTAACATCATGGGACCGCTTGCTGCACTTGGCCTCGACATCAACGTTGTGGCGGCCGAGCGCGTCGGCCTCACCGCGACGGTCACCGGCCCCGGAGGCTCGGTCGAACTCTGACGCTGGCTCCGGATCTTGGGATCACTCGGCGCGGGGGCTCTCAGCGGAGAGCTGCTCGTGCGCCTTCGGCGATGTGTTCTACCGTCACGTTCGAAAAGCCTGACGTCCGCATCATGCGCATCACTGTTCGCTGCACTTCAATCATCGCTGCACGCTGATTGCGATCTCTCAAGTCGGTGCGGGCCGCATCAAACAGCACCCATGAGCCGTTCTGGTTGCCGTCGCGAGCTGCTGTCAATCGACACGTGACAGTCAAAGGGGCAGTGTTTAACAGGTGACGGGCGACGGCTCAGCTCCGTCCTCCAGCGTCTCAGCCCTCCAAGAGGACGGGAATGTTCCGAGGGCCGCGAATCTGGCCGTTTGTCCACGTCGTTTCTTCCGACGTGTCGAGCGCAAAGTTCGGGAACGCGCGCACCCACTCGTGGAATGCGATGTGCATCTCCAACCGGGCGAGGTTCGACCCAAGACAACGATGAATTCCGAGCCCGAACGCGACGTGACGGTTCTCCGCTCGGTCAATCCGGAACTCGTGGGGGTCCTCGAAGGCGAGCGGGTCGTGATTCGCAGCCGGAAAAGTGACCAGCACTTGCTCGCCGGCACGGACCGGGCAACCCTGGATCTCCGTGTCACCGATGACCTTGCGACCCATTGTGACCGGCGCGTAGTACCGCAGCACTTCCTCGGTGAACGTGAGCCAGAGCATGTCGTCCGGATCGTCGACCACCGCAGCCAGGCGAGCGAGGTCGCCGGGGTTCGTGGCGAGATGCCAGAGGCCTGAGCCGATGGCACTCCACGTGGTGTCGATACCGGCCAGCAGGAGCAGCAGCAGGTAGCCGACCTTCAACTCATCGGCGACAGGTTCGTCGTTGATCTCAGCGTTGGTGATCAGCGTTGCAAGATCATCTTGTGGCTCAGCAGCCCGCTTGTCGAGTAGATCGAAGAAGTAGGCCCGCATCTCAGCGGTCACTTGCTCACGCACCTTGTTGTCACGCGGTGCTAGTTGGAAGTTGCGGTAGATCCAGTCGCGGAACAGATCGGCGTCGCTGTCAGGCACGCCGATCATCTGGGCGATCCCATGCACCGGGATGTGCTGCGAATACTGCGCAGCGGCGTCGGCAGTGGCCGAGCTGGCTGAACCGGCTGAACCGGCTGAGGGCGAATCGCTCGCCTTCGCGCGGACCTGGGCAATCAGTTGTTGCGTGTACTCACGCAGCTCGGCTTCCATTTCGGCGATGCGCCTTGGACTGAACGATGGCAGCAACAGCCGCCGATGACCGTGGTGGTCAGGTGGGTCGGAGGTAATCGGTGGTGCAGGCCGCCGGATCGCGTCCGGCTGCGCCACCGAGACGAAGATCGACGAGAAGTTCACCGTGTCGTTGGCGATCGCCGACACGGCTTCCATCGTTACCGGCATGAAGGCCCGGCCGTACCGTTCGGTCAGAGCCATCGGGCACTGCTCACGCACCGAGTTCCAAATTTCGATCGCGTTGCTGCCCCAGGCTGGATCGAGCCAATCCCAGTCGTTCACCCAATCGGTCACCCGATTGGCCTCAACAGTGTCGCTTTCTTCGTACGCCATGCGATCCCCCGATCTCACCTCAATGTGTAGGCGAGGGTAGTTCACGCGCCCGGTGACAGATCAGACGGACTCGGCTGCGTCGAGGTTCGCCCCGTACACCAGTCGCCCCACGAAGAGCCAACGCTTCGGATGAATCCTGCCCCACGCGCGGTGCGACTTATGGCACAGTGCCGGTAACGTTGCGTCGTTGACCAGATCTTGTCAGGTTGACGCGCTTGCGGTGGATCAGGTCTCCGGGGGGTGACCTGATCCGCGCAGCACTCCGGCAACACGCCGATTCGTCGCTCAGCTTCCTGCGAGGACGTCAGCGATTGTCCGACTCAAGACCGTCGACAGTGCCAGTTGTGTCTGGCTCCGGCGCACCGTCGGTACCGCTGCAATCTGCTGCATCACTTCGTGCAGGTGATCGTTGGATCGGGCCACAATGCGCAGATGTAGATCGCCGATTCCGGTCACAGTGTGAATCTCGAGAATCTGCGTGATCGCACCCAGCGCGACGACCGTGTCGTCGTGTGAACCCTGTGCGATCTCGAGCGTGCAAAACGCCACGACGCCGAGGCCCACTTTGCTCGGATCAACGTCTGGTCCGTATCCGCAGATGACCCCGTCAGACTCGAGCCGATCGAGCCGCGAGTAGACCGTTCCCCTGGCCAAGTCCAGCGCGCGTGCCAAGTCAGCCATCGACCGGCGCGGCTGACGCCGCAATGCAGCGATGATGCGAAGGTCGACCTCGTCGAGTGCACGACTCATCTGTTCACCCACCCGAACCGTTCATCGAGAAACATGAGCATATTGTACATAACTAGATCAACATATTGGCGATGTGTTCGACCGTGTTGAAACATCGTGCACACATAGATCAACTGATACCCATGTTGAAGAAAGTGGACCACATCACCTACGCCTGCGAAACGGGAACCATCGAGAAGTGGGCGTGGTTCCATATCGAGGTCGAAGGCGGCACGCTCATCAATCGGATCGACGATGTGCGACCCGATGATCTCGACAGCAGTATGAAGATCTGGTGCGTCGACTACGGCGAGTTCGGCATCGCGCTGATCGAAGGAATCGACCGGGCCAAGAAGTCACAAGTGACCAAGTTCGTCGACCGTCACGGCGACCACTCCTGCCAGCACGTCGCCTACGACACGGGTGACCTCGAATCGTTCCAAGCACACATGAAGCAGATGGGTGGAACGCCACGCGGCGAAACACTCGTACGCAACGACGGCTTCGGCGTGCTGAAACAGATGTTCGCTCGGGGCTACGCCGAGGGCGATGCTGCAGAAGCGACCTTCCCCGAGTACGTCGAACGTCCGCGGCTCAGCAACGACTGCAGCGACGTTGCGATCACCTTCGCTGAAGAGACCGGCCGGGGCTTCTACGACCAGATCGAGGATGCGATTGCCGAACACGACGAAGCTCCATTCTTCGATTTCGACCAGATGCCCGTCGACTGGAGCGTGCCGGCACCCGTCCCCGTCAACCGGTAACACCCTCGGGAACCGCTGGCATGTCACAGTGTGCGGATGCATCGCATCGCCCTCATCGCCACCGTTTCCATCGTTTCCATCGTTGCCCTTTCGGCATGCAGCGGAGGTGGGAGCGACGATGCTGCGACCCTGTCCGGATCGGTCGAGGCCGCCGACAGCATCCCGCCCCGGCCTGAATTCGACCCTGGCGATCCAGAGACTCCGATCCCCATTTCCGATCCCGGCGTGGCCGCGACCGACGCACCGGTGGCGACCGAAGCAATCGTTCCTGCCGAACAGGTCGGGAACGTCGTTGAGGTGTCACTCGACGAGTGGGCAATCGATTCTCCAACCGATTTGATTCCAGGAACCGTCACGTTCAACGTGACCAACGACGGCGACTTTGCACACCACTTTGCCATCGCCCGCGGCGACAGCTACGAGACACTTCCGCAGATCGCTGGCGGCGCCATCGACGAGACAACTCTCGCTGCCGACTTCCTCGGGCAGACGAGCAACATTCCGGGCGGTGGCACCGACACCATCGAGTTTGATCTTGAGCCGGGCAACTACGTGTTCTTCTGCAACATCGCCACCAGCGTGAGCCATGCAGCCCAAGGCCAAGTCCTCTCCGTCACCGTCAGCGACGCGCGCCTCTGAGGCAAGCCCGATCGGCTGCGCCGTTTAGCCTTTCGCGCGACCAGTAATTCCGAAGAGCTTGCCGGCAACCTTGCGGATCTGGATCTCGTCTGAGCCCTCGGTAATTCGGTAACGACGGTGGTGGCGGTAAATGTGCTCGAACGGCATGGCCCGGTTGTAGCCCATACCGCCACACGTTTGCATCGCCTGATCGGCGGCGTTGCAGGCAAAGCGGTTGGCGCGGTAGTTGCACATCGCGACCTTGTCGGTGATCTCCATATGGTCAACGCCAGTGTCGAGCTGCCATGCCGTCTTCCAAATGAGGGCGCGCAGCATTTCAGCCTCGGTGGCGAGTTCGGCAAGCGGGAACTGGATCGCCTGATTTGTCGAGAGCGTCTTGCCGAACGTGGTGCGGTTGTTGGCGTAGGCGACTGCGGTATCAATGCAGTGCAACCCGGCTCCGAGCGACGACGCCGCCTGGCGGATCCGGTTCTCGTGCACGAACAATTGGGCGGTCATCAAGCCGAGCCCTTCGTCGCCGAGGATCGTGTCGTCGTTGACCCGCACTTCGGTCAAGCGGACATGGGCGTGATCGGTGGGCATGTTGAACGTCCACATGAACTCTTCGATCTTGAAGCCGGGTGAATCGGTCGGCACGATGAAGCAGGTGATGCCGCGTCCGTCGCCTGGCTCACCAGACGTGCGGGCGAAGATGTAGTCGTGCGTGGCGTGGTGCAGGCCGGTGTTCCAGTACTTCTCACCGCTGATGACCCACTCGTCGCCATCACGTGTCGCCGTGGTTTCCATCCAGGTGGCATCGGAGCCGTGGAGCGGTTCGGTGAGCCCAAAACCGATGCGCGCCGTGCCAGCCAGCATCTTCGGGATCCACTCGGCTTGCTGCTCGGGTGATCCGTACTTCTCCATCATCAAGACGGTGACGAGGTTGCCGACGATCGAGCTCTCGTTCTGCAAGTCGTTGTGGAGGCCAAGCCCCTTGCGCGCGAGGTGTTCGCGGACGATTGCCATGTCGAGGCTGCCGAGGTCTTTGCCGCCAAACCGTTCCGGCAACTGCTGCCGGTAGAAGCCGGCCTCGTCAGCTGCGACACGCATCCGACGGAGCAGACGTTCCCACTCGGCATTTGGCAGGCCGTCGCGATCCCAGTCGGTCCGGCTGTCTTCGCGGCGACGGTCGAAGAATCGGATGTTGTCGTCTTCGTCCTCCATCGGCTTGATTACGTCAACGATGAATTGATCGAGTTCGCCGAGGAGTTGCTGCGTCGATGCCGGGATGTCAAAGTCCATCAGCCGAACGTACTGGCCGCTCCCCCGCCACGTCCGAGCGGAGCCCCTCGCCCGGTGCCGTGATTCCAGATGCGGGCAGCGTCACCAGCGGCTGCTGACCCAAGGGCCGTTGTCCGTTAGGCGGCGAGGTCGATGTGGAGGACTGACCAGCCGAGTTCAGCGGCTGTTGGCATTCGGTAGCGCGTTCGGCCAGCCGCATCGATTGTCGATGGGCACGCTTGCCGATCATCAGCTTCGGCCCAATCGGGATCGCGTGCGTTCAACGGTTTGATCACACTTCCGTCAGGCCTGATCAGGTGGATCCGGCCGTGTCGGTCACGTCGACCCCGCAACTGTTCGGAATGTTTTCGGCGGTCATGGGATCCGCACAGCGGCATCGAGTTGGCCTGATCGGTTTCACCACCATCAACCCACGGTGTCACGTGGTCGACATCACAGAACTCGGCAGCAACATCGCAACCCCGGAACCCGCATCGGACAGCCAGTAGTTGTGCTGCTTGGCGTGCTTTGCCAGTGAACAATCGTTGCGTCCGGCCCATGTTGATCACCACGTCATGGGCATCAACCATCACCCGCCGGACACTGCCAGCGAACATGGCCTGCAACGCAACATCTGGATGCACAGCAACACCCGTCGACGTCGCGCAACGACGCGACGTCGGATCAACCTTCGCCACGTCAGCCCAGTCAGAATCGGTCAGGTCGAGATCGGTGAGGTCGATGAGCCCGTACTTGGCGAGCACCTCGAGGCTGGTGGTCGGGTCGATCACAATATTGACGAGCGGCTGAGGCCGCTTGCCGTTGGCCGGCGCAACCACCGACGCAACAAAGATCGCGTAGATCGCGTCGAACCGGCGCTGGTCGGCCGAGCGCGGCATCGGATGCGCCAACGCGTCATCACCATGTTCGGCGCGTCGGGTCTCAAAATCTTTGTGGGCTTCGACTGCAACAGCCCGATCAAAAATCTCTTTCATCTCAGCTGACCGCAACGGATCGCCTCCCGAGGCGTGTACCCGCACAGCACCATCATCGACACGGACCGATGCGTTCCGCTGGTCTTCATGAAACTTTTGATCGGCGTACGAGCCGTCTTGATCGGCCTGTACCACAAAATGTTTGATCGCATCAGCGAAGTCGTCATGTTCCAGCCGCTCGGCCTGGCCAAGAAACAGTCCAGCGAAGTCAGCGAACTGGTCACCAGCACGCGGATGCTGCTGCGCGGATGCCATGACGTCGACTTGGCCGACAGCGATACGACTGTCGCCGAACACGTCAGCAATCTCAGGATGCTGATTAAACAACCGTGCCCGCCGCTTGATCCGCAGCGCGTCAGGACCAGAACAGTTCAACTGCTGCTTCAGATACGCCTTGATCGACGACTGTGCATGCTCGTGAAACAGTTGCCGCGAATCGACCACCGCCGTGACGGCCGCAATCTCCAGATCGGCCTCGTCACGCTTGCGTTTCGCCGCCGCCAACACAGCGTCGAGATCGGCAATGTCGGCATCAGCCAACTCGACGATTCGTGCTGCGAACATATGAATGATTATACCGAACAAATACGAACACCTCTTCGGCCTAGTTTCCCGAAACTGGCCGACTCCACGATCGACGTCGAGGGCCCAAGAGGCATCGCTGACCAGGCGCGACGCAGCCGTTCGGCTACAACTCGCGGCCCGACCGCGCGGCCCAACGCGTCACGCTCAGGCCAGCATTGAGGTGGCTCTGCGGTGCGTGTGAAGGCACAAAAATTTTGAAGAAATCTTGGAGTATCTGGGGTCGCTCACCCCCTCGCCGAAGCGAGTCCATACTCCGGAAGTCGGCGAGGTATCGGCAGTCGCCGTGCTCGTGACGCCGAGGCTGTCCAACTGTCGCACGAGCGCGATTGCGGCGCCGCGCCCAACTCGAGATGGTGAGACTCTGCGGCTCTTGCGGGGCTGCCCCGTGGAGGAAGGTTGGCCGGTCGCTGAGACCGTCCTTTGGGTGCAGGTAGCAACGGGCCGAGCGGACGGCGTGCGCTTGCCGTTGGATGTTCAGGCACCCTCTGGCCAATACGGCTGTTGCGTTCTGGTCTGAAGTCAGATTTGTCTGCTTCCACATACCGTCGGGGGTCTCTGTCTTCGTCAACTGTTCGGCGCCTGTTTGGCGCGTCCGGCGTGTTGTGTTTGGTTGCTTCGGCAGCAGTGGTTGGGTCGGTTGTTGCCGCCGGCCAGATACTTGCGTTGCCGGGACCGCCAGCATCAACGGTGCCACTACTGGTGATGATGGCATCACGTGTTTCATGGTGCACACATACAGCTACGGGCTCTTCACGCCGCTGGTTTCGTTGCGCCAGATCGCGGCCGTGAACGCGAGGAGTCGATACAAAATGCGGGCGCAGACGCCTTCGGGTTTTCGGCCACCGTGGCGTTCCAAGTCGAGCTGGGCCTTCAAGGTCTGGTTGACCGATTCGATGACCTGGCGGAATGGTTTCAGGAATCGGGTGTGCAGTCGTTCCGTCTTCTCTGAGCGCGCCTTCGGTCGGATCAGTGTGATGCCGGCGTCGTTGAGTTCGGCCTCGAACGCAGCAGATCGGCAGCCCTTGTCATCCATCAACACCGGACCTGTCCGATTGACGACAACACCGCGTCGACGCCATATGTGATGAGAACGACGGTCTTGCTTCGCGAAGTCGTGGAATATGGAAGGCAAGCCTGGCGCCGCGGAGGCCGATCAGGCTGCGTTGTCGGCGATGGCGCGCATGATCTCGCGGGCGACATCGCAGATGCAACCGGCGCCCCCGGGATCAGTGATCGAGGCGAGTGCGCCGGGGCCGCGAGTCGTGGCGAGCGAGGCGCGTCCGGCGACGCCTGCCGGGACGGGGAACCATCGGCCTTGGAAGACGGTGCCGATGACGGCGATGCCATCGAGGTCGAGTGGCGCAACGGTGAGCGGGTTCTGGTCGACGATCGTGAAGTTGGCGATCTTGCCGACCTCGCCGAACTTGTCAGCGAAACCGACCGGGTAGTACGGATTCGAGCTCACCACACATCGGAGCTTGTCGATCCGATCGATCTGCGCTTCCGTCGAGTTCGCGAAGTGCACGATCACCGTGCGGTGATCGATGCGCGGGTGCTCTTGCATCCGGCGCTCAATCGTGTCGAGCACGACTTCCAAGCCAAGGTCGCCGTTCACGTGGATGTGAATCTGGAAGCCAGCCTCCCAGTACAGCTTGGTGCGCTCCTCGAACATCTCGGGCGTCAGGATCCACTCGCCGTGATGATGCGGATTCGGATTGCCCTCACGGTCGAGGTATGGGTCCTTCATCTGCATCAGTTGGCTGATGATCGCGCCGTCGGCGAACAGCTTGACCTGCTTCGGGTAGAAGGCCAGCTTGCCGGTGCCAGGTGTGCCGTCGGGTGCCATCTGGAACTGTTTCTCCGCGCGGGCCAGCGTCTCGTCGTGCGGCATGAGCTGCTCGGCCGGGCCACGTCCGTCGGTGAGGAAGTAGCTGAAGAACGGCGTGTCGTCGTCGCCGAGGATCTGCTGATACATCTCCCACGCACCAGGCACCAGAATCGCGCCGGGCTCGTTGAACGCCGTGACGCCGTTCTGATGGAGGTACCGGACCATCTGACGTAGCCCGCGTTCGAGGCGTTCGGGGCTGAACAACATCGGAGCCAGGAGACGGAACAGCAGGTTGAAGAAACCGCGTTCCCAGAAGTGGCCAGACTCGATGTCGGCGGTCGCCAAGACCTCCGGGTCGACGCCCTCACCCCAGCCATCGTCAAGAATGCCCAGCGCCTGGAGGCCCACCGTGTTGAGGTAGAACTCGTGACAGGAGCGCTGCCAGACACCGATCGGACGGGTCGCGCTGACCGAGTCGAGGACGTGGCGGTTGAGCTCACCGTGCCACAGTTGGTGGTAGCCCCACGAGAACAGCCACTCGTCATCGGCGGCACCATCCACGCGCATCCGCTCGCCGGCCTCGGACAACTTCTCGATGTACTCCGCGTTCGAATGCGCCGCTGGATAGCTGCGGTCGGGCAACACCCAGTCTTCGGTTGCGATGACTTCGGTTGCCAGCGTCGTGGCGCCGAGGATTGGGTGCAGATGCTGATCGATCAGGCCCGGAAGCATCACGCTCTCGGCAAACGTGTTGTCGACCGTGTGCACTCGATCGCCGAGGTCAGCAATCACGTCGTGAAGCGATCCGACGGCAACGATCAGCCCGTCTTGCACCGCCACCGCCTGCGCCGTCGACATCTCATCATCGACCGTGACGACCGACGCCGCCGAAAACACTGTGATCATCACGACAGCCTCGCGCGTCGCTCAGCCCCACATGATTGCCAGCGTTCCAGCGGCGTCACAGTTTCGTCGTCACACTTTGGTCTGACCGGAGCGTGACAGTCTTGTCACACTTTGGTCTGACCGGAGCGTGACAGTCTTGTCACACTTTGGTCTGACCGGAGCGTCGCTTTGGTCTGACCGGAGCGTGACAGTCAGTGCGTCAGTGAGCGATGGTTACCGGGGGTCCAGCCGCGATCGGCGAGGACCTTTTCTCCGAAGGCAGTGGGGCTCGATTCGAGCGTCGTGGCGAGCGTGTCGTTCCACCGGTTGAGGTATCCGAACATCGACATCACTGCAACGATCGCTGCGAGCTGATCATCAGTGTAAAACGCCCGGGCGTCGTTGAACATCTCGTCGGTGGCGTTGTTCGGAACGCTGCCGCCTGCCTGCGCGATCCGAAGCGCGGCCCGCTCGGCATCGTCAAAGAGATCGTTCGTTTCGTACTCCCAGATGACAGCGAGCTTCTCGGCTGGCACGCCCATCCGTTCGGCGGTGTGGCCGGTGTGGGCTTGGCAGTACTGGCAACCTGCCGCCGTGCTGGCGACGTGCGCGACCATCTGGGCAAGCGGGACGGGGATCAGCCCGTTGCCCAGCACTGCCGCGCCGAGCCCTTGGAACGCCGCGAGCAGGCCGGGCACCCGTGCCATCGTCGGCATCGAGTTCGGAACGAACCCCATCATCTGCTCAACGAGGGCCAACCCCTCCTCGTGCTCAGCCAGGTCAGTGCTCGCGAGCGGTTCGATACGTGCCATGTGCCGAACGTAGTAGTTGGACCCGCGGCGCTCGGCACCTCCGAGCCAAAGGCGAGTCGAGCGATCGCGCTCAGGCGACCGAGGTGGCGTCGCCGGGCAGACGATCGACGTCGAGATCGTCGGAGTTCGGGTATGCCCCGCGCATCCAGAGCGGCGCCCGGAAATGACTCCATTCGCCCTCGGCCTGAGCAAGCCGATCGGCGACGGCGAACAGCGCCGAATTGTTGAACCCGAGGCCGCAGTGACTTCCGTAGACACGGATGTTCTCGGCGCGTTCGGTGCGCCGCGTGAGTGCTGTTTGCCAGTGCACCACGCCGTCGGTCTTCGAGTAGATCGAGGTCGACGGCACCTCGAGATGCGGGAGGTAGCCAGCGCGAACACTGCGCGACGTGGCGAAATCCGGCGAATGCAGCCGCTGGAGACGCTTCCAGATCATCTGCGCCGAAGAACCGTCTTCGGCGACCATCTGGATCGGGCTGCCGAGGGTGATCACTTGACGGATCTTGTCGGGAGCGGCACGCGCCAGCTCGCGAGCAAAGATGCCCCCGAGGCTCCAACCGACGATCGACACCGGTGCTTCAGCCTGCGCATGCACACGTTCGAGCAGCGCACCGAGACCTTCGAGGATCTCCGGCGTTGGCCCGAGGTTGTTGCCAAGACGCCACCCATGGGAGTGGTACCCGAGGTCGCGCAGCAGGTGGCGAAGCGGCCTCGTGGATCCGTCGCCAGCAGTGAACCCGGGAAGGACGATCACGTGGTGGCCGTCGCCCTTCGGCATCCGCCGCAGCAGTGGGAGCGCCACGCTCATCGCAACGCGCTCGCTGAATGCGCGGTATTCGAGTGCCAGCATCCATGCCGGCGGTGCACTGATGTTTGTTTTCGTTGCCATCGACTCCCCAGTCGTCCGCAAGGATTGAGCGGTCAACTCAACGTAGTACACGTTCGGTCAGGGGACGTAGGTCTGGCACGCTGGGGCAATGGACGCAATTTCGAATCCGCCAATGGACCAGCTCCCACCTGAGCCGACTCCGTTCCGCGGCGTCGTCAACGACACGTATGCCGAGTCGACTCCCGAGTGGCCGCCCCCGCTCCGACCCCCTGCTGGCGCTCCGAACATCATTGTCATCATGGTGGACGACCTCGGGTTCGGACAGCTGTCATGCTTCGGCGGCCCGATCGAGGCGCCCCACCTGTCGGCACTTGCCGCTCAGGGGTTGCGGTACACGAACTTCCACACGACTGCGTTGTGCTCGCCGAGCCGCGCTGCGCTGCTCACTGGCCGCAACCATCACTCGGTCGGCTTCGCCACCATTGCCGAAATGGCGAGCGGCTTCCCCGGCGCCAATGCGTTCCTCCCGAAGAGTGCTGCGTCGATTGCCGAGGTGTTGAAGCAAACCGGCTACTCCACCTATTGCGCTGGCAAATGGCACCTGACGCCGACCTCAGAGCAAACCGCAGCAGGCCCGTTCGACCGCTGGCCACTCGGGCTGGGTTTCGAACGTTTCCACGGCTTCCTACCCGGCGAAGTCGACCAGTGGCATCCGATGCTGACCGTCGACAACCATCGCGTCGAAACGCCGACATCCGGGAGGAAGAACCCCGACGGATCGACGAACGATTACCACGTCAGCGAAGACATCGTCGATGCTTCGATTCGCATGCTGCGTGACCAGCAGCAGGTGTCGTCCGGTCGTCCGTTCTTCCTGTATCTCCCCTTCGGCGCGCCGCACTGCCCCTTCCACGCTCCACCCGAATTCATCGACCACTACGCCGGCCGTTTCGACGATGGGTGGGACGTCCATCGCCAGGCCACATACGAGCGCCAGCTGGAGATGGGCATCATCCCCGAGGGGACCGACCTCCCGCCACGCAGCAGCGCAGTGCCGGCATGGGACACACTCGACGCCGACGCGCAGCGCCTTTATGCCCGGCTGCAAGAAACGTTCTGTGGCTTCGTCGATCACACCGATGCGCAGATCGGTCGTCTGATGGACGCTCTGCACGAATTGGATGTCACTGACGACACCGTCGTGATCTTCCTGTCAGACAACGGAGCATCGGCCGAAGGCGGCAAACACGGCACGACCAACACCGAGCGGTTCCGAAACATGATGTTTATGGAGGTCGACGAGATGCTCGACGACATCGCGCACATGGGCAGCCGGCACACCGACCCGCATTACCCGATTGGATGGAGTCAGGCGGGCAATGCGCCGTTCCAAAGGTGGAAGCGTGACACACATCGCGGCGGCAACACCGACCCAATGATCGTGCACTGGCCGGCCAAAATCCCCGACTCCGACCAGGGCGCGATTCGCACCCAGTACCACCACATCACCGACCTCTACCCAACGTTGCTCGAAATAGCTGGGCTGCCGGTTCCGACACGAGTCAACGGTGTCGATCAACAGCCACTCGAAGGGCACAGCTTCGCCCCCACGATCAGCAACGGTGACACACCGAACGTCAAGACGACGCAGTACTACGAGATGTTGGGCAGCCGCGCCATCTGGCACGACGGCTGGACTGCGGTCACCTGGCATCAGCCCGGGACCGACTGGGGCGATGACCCGTGGGAGTTGTACCACCAGGATGTCGATTACAGCCAGGCCCACGACCTTGCTGGCGAGTACCCGGACAAGCTTGCCAAGCTGGTCGCACTCTGGTGGGACGAGGCGCGTGCGCACAACGTCCTGCCCCTCGACGACCGCGGCCGCGAACGATTTATCGACCCGCTTCGGCCAACCGCGTCGGAGGACCGGGAGGTGTATCGCTACTTCCCGGGCAGTACGCCGATCCCCAACCCGTCACTCCCCCTCATCTTGAACTGCCCGCACTCGCTCACCGCCCACCTCACGTTTTCCGACGGCGACGAGGGCGTGATCGTCTGCCAGGGCGGCGAGCTGGCCGGCTGGTCGTTTTTCGTCCAGAACGGTCGAGCGCATTACGTCCACAACGTCTTGAAGATCGAAATGTCTGAGCTCGTCAGCGCGGAGCCGCTCCCGACCGGGCAGCCGATCGAGGTCCGCGTCGACTACGAACCCATCGAGCAGGGTTGGGGGCGCGCAGTCATGTCGGTCGACGGCGCTGTGGTCGCAACGAATGACCGGATGCGAATCACGCCGATGGGTTACTCGATGGTGCAAGAAGGCTTCGCGATCGGCAAGAGTTGGGGTACGCCTGTCGCCTACGCGCACTACCAAGGCCCGTACGAGTTCACCGGCGATCTGCGCGTCGTCGAGCTACGCACCGATCCCACCGGCCAGGTCTGGACGCCGCGACCCGACTGGAAAACAGAGTAGCTCGCTGTCACGCCGAGGTCACGCCAAGGTCAGACCAAAGTGTGACAAGACGGCTCAGTAGTGTCTGTCCGATGCTGCGCTGGGCTGCCCTCGGGACCGGATTCATCACGAACACGATGGTCGCGGCAATCGAACAGAGCCCCGGCTCCCGGCTCGATGTCGTGGCAGGTCGCTCGCCCGAACGAACCGAAGCGTTTCGAGCCCAGCACGGTATTGATCGCGCCCTCAGCCTCGAGGCAGCAGTCAGTGATCCGCGCATCGACGCGGTGTACATCGGTACGCCGAACCATGCGCATCACGAACTCGCCATCACTGCCGCACGCTCCGGCAAGGCGGTGCTGTCTGAGAAGTCGCTGACGCGGTCGATGGCAACCGCTCACGAACTCGTCGACGGCGTTCGAGGCACCAACGCCTTCTTTGTCGAGGGATTGATGTACCTCGCGCATCCGCTGTACCAGACAGTTGTCGAAGTTCTCAGCGACGGCCGGCTCGGAAAACTGCGTTCGGTCAGCGGCCGGTATGCGGCGAACATTCGGCATGTGGTCAACGCTGCGGGCGGCGGCACGTTGTACAACATTGGCTGCTATCCGACGTCGCTCCTCCACCTCGTCGTCCAAACGATGTGCGGACCGAATGCCTTCGGCGAACGTTCGCACGCCGCGTTTGGAACGCGGAACAACGACGGCAATGTTTCCGACACGGCGATCTCGATCCGCTTCGACAACGGTGTTCTCGCCAGCCTCCAATCGACCGACGACTACGGCATGGCGCACGCGTTCACGATCACCGGCAGCAACGGCACCCTGACTTTCGATACCAACCCCTGGTTACCTGTCGCTGGCCGCAACCAACTCACGTGGCAGCCCTTCGATGGCGACGCCGAGGTGATCGTGGTCAACGACGATCACGATGCGTTCTTTCACCAGGTGCAGATGGTCGAACGCCATCTCACAGCGGGCGACACCGAAGCAGCCCGCCCGAGCCCGCGGCTTGACGATTCACTTGAAATCATGCAACTCCTCGCCGACTGGGAGGCTGCTATCCCTCCGATCTCGAACTGACCGCCGACGTCGCACCGACGATATGACCTCGGTGTGACGTCGTGCTGCGACGATGGCCGTTGAATTACTTTTTCTTCCCCGCAGGCTTTTTTGCAGGCGCCTTCTTCTTCGGCGTCGACTTCTTTGCAGCAGTCTTCTTCTTGACGGGTGCCTTCTTGGCAGCGGTTCGCTTGCGCGGCTGCATTTCCGTAGCGGCGCGATCAGCGATCATCTCCTTGACGACTCCGCTGCTCGCCGGAACAGCGTCGACTCCGTCACCGCCGTGACGCATCAGCTTCGGGCCAGGCTCAACAGCCCACTCGGCACCAGTTGCCTCGAACAGGCGAGCGATCTCGTCAATGTGGAGGTCGACGAGGTGCCAGAGGTCGGGGATCAGCTCACGGTCGGAGATCAGACCGAAGTCGAGTCGGTCTTGGTAGCTGTGCACCGTGATATTCAGGCCGACGCCGTCGGAGATCGTCGAAACCGGAATGTAGGCATCGAGCTTCGCTCCGGCGAAGTACAGCGCCTCGCGGGGTCCTGGCACGTTCGAGATCACGACGTTGATTGGCGAATTCACGCGATCGGCAAGTTTGAGTCGTGACACCAGCCGAATCGCCGAGGCTGCGACGACCGGAGATGTGTAGTCGGCTGCCTCGCCGAGCGTGTCGGCGGGGACGAGGTCGAGCTGGCCCTTTGCTGCGTTCATCGCGTCACGACACAACGCAACGCGTTCGATCGGGTCGTCACAATACGTCGGCAGATCGGCGACGATTGCGGACACGCGGTTCGTCCACGGATCCTCTTCCTGACCGGTTCGGATCGACACGGGCACCATTGCTCGCAACGGCCCCTCGGGCAGTTGATCTTTCTCGATGAGATACTCGCGAAGCGCTCCGGTGCAGATTGCCATCACAACATCGTTCAAGGTGCCGCCGGTGGCGTCCTTCAAACGCTTGAGGTTTGACAGGTCAGCAGACCGCATCGCGAACCGACGGTGCGGCGTGACCGACTTGTTCCACGGCGTCTGCGGTGCCGGCGTCAGCGGGAAACGCACCGACGCACTCGAATCACCGGATGGCCCTGCCGTGATCGAGCCGAGCGTCTTGCGAACTTGGGTTGCGAGCCCACTCACGCTTGTCACGCCCATCGAATCGGCGAGATCACGCAACACGCTCAGCGAGAGGCGCATGCCCTTGACCGGATTGAGAGCGAGGTTCTTCGCCGCAGCTTGCAGCATCTCGGCGCGGCTCGGCGGTTGCTCGCCGACCCACTCGCGATGTTCGAGTGGGTAAATCGCGTCACGCGAATCGTCGGTGAACATCTTCAACATGATCACGCCGGAGGCGCCGTCGATCGTGGCGTGATGAGTCTTCTGTAACAGCGCCCAACGACCGTCGGCAAGACCTTCAATCACATAGGCCTCCCACAGAGGCCGCGAACGATCCATCCGACGACCCACGATGCGTGCGACCTGTTCGGCGAGCTGATCAGCAGCGCCCGGCGGCGCGAGACCGATGTGGCGAACGTGGAAGTCGAGGTCGAAGTCGGCGTCTTCGACCCAGTACGGCCGGTCGAGTTCGAACGGCACTTCGACGACCTTGCGTCGAAGTGGTTCGAGATGGCCAACCATGATCCCGAGTCGATTGCGGACCTCAGTGAACGGATCAAAGTCAGGCGACGGCCGCTCGTAGATCGACAACCCGTTGACGTGCCCGTACGTGTTCGCTGTTTCCATCAGCAAGAAGCTGACGTCCATTCCGGTCAGTTGTTTCATCACACCCCCATCGATTGGCCAGCTGCAGCATCGCCCCCCGCTGTGACAAATGTCAAACCAGCGCGCGGCAACCCCTGCAGCAAATGGGGATCCATCAAAGAGAGACCCTCTACAGAGTGAAACAGAGTGAAATGGTGATTTGACGGGTCGGATGCAAACATGCAGTCATGGCACGTCATTCCCTCCGACTCGGCATCGACCTCGACGGCGTCGTAGCTGACTTCAACGCTGGCTGGACCGCGTTACACAACGCCGAGTTCGGGGGATCGCTGACGCCCGACCTCGTCACGACATGGAACGGACTGCACACATTGGGCGGGTTCGACGACATGAAGGCGTTCTGGGAGTGGGCTCGGGGCAACGAACATCGGCCATCGATCTTTCGCCATCTCGCACTCCTCCCCGAGGCGTTGGAAACACTCAATGTGTTGAGCGGTGATGGCCATCGCATCGTGATCGTGTCGACCAAGCCTGACTGGGCCGTTCACGAGACACTTCACTGGCTCGCCGACAACGCGATCCCCACCCGCGAAGTTCACCTCACCTTCCAGAAGGCAGAGGTCCAATGCGACGTCTATCTCGATGATGCCCCGCACGTCTTGGCCGAGTTGGCTCAACACCATCCCAACGCTGTCGTGTGCCGGTTCGTCCGTCCCTGGAACAAGCCGATTGCGGGCACCGTTGACGTCACCAGCTGGCCGGAGTTTCACGCAGTCGTTACCGAGGCGTCACATCGCCGCGTGACGCAGGCGCCGCAGTGACGTACCCTCGGAAGGCATCCTGCAGCGGCGAGGTCGTGCGGCCCATCGTAAACAGGGGAGAGAGGCAAACGCCAAGCATCGACAACCTGTCGGTACACCAAACACCGGAAAGACGTGACCATGAAACGATCCACAACGAAGCGTTCATTCGTCGCCCTCGCAGCAGCCACTTCTCTGGTACTCGCAGCGTGCGGTAGCGACAATGACTCCGCCTCCACGACTGATGCACCGGTCGCGACCGAGGCATCAGTTGACACTGAAGCGCCAGCCGACACCGCGGCCCTGGCCGACGACGTCGACCGTGAAGGTTGGCCCGAGAAGCTCGTCTTCACACTCACCCCGAGCCAGGAAACCGGCGGCCTCATCGAGACCGCTCAGCCGCTCGCCGACATGCTCAGCGAGCGCCTCGGAATCGAAATCGAAGCACTCGTCCCGACCGACTACTCGGGCGTCATCGTCGCGCTCGAATCCGGCCAGGCACAGATTGCTGGTGGCCTTGGGCCGCGCCAAATGGTGCAGGCCGAAGAGCAGGCCGGCGCCCAGCTGATCCTGCAGTCTGAGCGCTTCGGTTCACTGCTGTACGTCACCCAGTGGTTCACCAATGACCCCGACACGTACTGCGATGACACACCTGTCGCCGACGAAAACGGCTTCCTGTTCTGCAACGGCGTCCTCGACGCCGAAAGCGCAGCTGACGGCCCAATCGGCGCCGACAAGCTGGCACTGCTCACAGGCCAGACCGTGTCGTTCGTCGACCAAGGTTCAACCTCGGGCTACGCCATCCCGGCACTTCAACTCGTCGACGCAGGCATCGACCCGATCGATGACATTGACGGCTTGTTCGCCGGCGGTCACGACAGCTCGGTGCAGGCCGTCTACGACGGTGACGCCGTCGTCGGTGTGTCGTTCAACGATGCCCGCGGCCAGATCGAAGAGACCAGCCCCGACGTTGGCCAGAAGGTCGTCGTGTTTGGTTGGTCCGGCCCGATCCCAAACGACGGTTTCGCCGTTGCCGGTGACCTCCCCGAATCCCTCGTGAAGGCCATCACCGACGCATTCACCGACATCGCAGCCACCGAAGAGGGCGCCACAGTCCTCGACGAGCTCTACAACATCGACGGCCTTGTGCCGGTCGACTCGGCTGACTTCGACGTCATCCGTGAGCTCGAAATCAAGCTCGGCGACGTCCTCCAGTGAGCTGATCCGCCAGAGTTGCGTATGGGGTCAGACCCCATACGCAACTCTGGCATGATCACCCCGTCCGTAACCCCAACGTCCAGGTCTCGTCATCCATGATTCGTTTCAGCAATGCCAGCGTCACCTACCCCAACGGGGTCTCGGCGATGAAAGACCTCGACCTCGAAATTGCTGACGGGGAGTTCGTCGTCATCGTTGGCCTGTCCGGCGCCGGCAAGTCGACGCTGATCCGGGCAGTCAACGGCCTCGTCCCGCTTACTTCCGGCGAGCTGAACGTCAACGGTCACGACGTCCACGCCCTCAACCGTGCCGGCCTCCGCGACCTGCGCTCCGATATCGGCATGATTTTCCAGGGCTTCAACCTGGTCGATCGCACCACTGTCTTGAAGAACGTCCTGATGGGCCGACTCCACGAAGTGCCAACGTGGCGCACCTTGATCGGTAAGTACCCCCAGGCCGACATCGACATTGCAGCCCGTGCGCTCGCACGTGTCGAGATCATCGAGAAGACCTACACCCGCGCTTCTGATCTGTCCGGTGGTCAACGCCAGCGCGTCGGCATTGCCCGAGCGCTCGCACAGGACCCGTCGATCATCCTCGCCGACGAGCCCGTTGCCTCACTCGACCCGCCGACAAGCCACGTCGTCATGCGCTACTTGCAGCAGATCTGCCGCGAACTCGGCATCACCACGATCGTCAACTTGCACTTCCTCGACCTCGCCACCACCTACGCCGACCGCATCATTGGCCTACGTGATGGTGTCCTCGTGTTCGATGGCCCCGGCAGCGAATGCGACGACACCGTGTTCGAGAGCATCTACGGACGCAGCCTCACGGCCGACGACACGATGACCAAACACGGCGCGCTCTAGCCGCCAGCATTCTCATGACCACCCTCGACGACGCGCCACCACCAGTGCTTCCAGCAAAACCCGGGGTGTCGACGTTCGCCGTCGGCGGTGCGCTCATCGCTGCTGCACTCACGATCGTCACGGCGCGCAGCGTCGGGTTCTCGCTCAGCGAGATCATCACCAACTTCACCCGCAAGAACTCACCCGCCGAAGGCCTTCTCCACCCTGACTGGGGTCAGATCTGGTCACGTCGCTCGCGCACGGCGTTCATCGAGACGCTGCAGCTCGCGGTGATCGGTACCGCCATTGGCGCCACCTCTGCACTTCCGCTGGCCCTCTGGTCGACCACCTTCGGCAACCCGAATCGTTGGCTCCGCATGTTGGTGCGCAGCTGCAACAACGTCATCCGGTCGATTCCCGATCTGCTGTGGGCGCTCCTCTTCGTCACAGCAGTGGGCATCGGCGCACTCAGCGGCCTACTCGCGCTCTTCTTCTTCTCGCTCGCCGTCACCACCAAGCTCACGTCGGACACGCTCGATGGCATCGACATGGGCCCGATCGAAGCAGCCAACGCGTCGGGGGCCAGCCTCACGCAGATGCTGCGAACAGCAGTTGTACCCCAGATCCTGCCGTCGTACACGTCGTTCGTGCTCTACAACTTCGAATTGAACCTGCGCGCTTCGGCCGTCCTCGGCCTCGTCGGTGCCGGCGGCATCGGGCAACGGATCGAGTTCTTCCGGGGCGCCGGCCGGTGGGAAGAACTGTGGGGCCTCGTCTTCATGTTCTTCCTCGTGGTCTTCATCGTCGAACGCATCTCGGTCACTCTCCGCCGGCGGCTCATCTGATGGCCCAGTCGAAAGCCCGGTCGAAAGTGCGGGGCAAGTTGCGCGTCGGCCTGATGCCGACACCTCCCGACCAACCTGCGGGCGTCGAGTTGCCGAGTAAGCCCGTTACCACATTCCGATGGGTTTCGACAGCACTTGCACTCGCGCTGGTGCTGTGGTCCGTGCTCAAGATTGACGCCAAGTGGTCGCGGCTCATCGACGCGCCCGGCGACATGTGGACGCTCTGCACGGTCATGTTCTCGAGCATGGAGGTCAACAAGATCAGCGGGCTCGTCGGCAAGATGTGGGAGTCGATCGCCATTGCCTGGCTGGGCACCGTCATCGCTGCACTGTTGGCTGTGCCGCTGTCGTTTCTTGCTGCGGACAACCTGGTCGGTCGACCGATTGCCTGGGTCACACGCCAGGTATTCAACGTGCTTCGAGCCATCCCCGAGATCATCTTGGCATTGGCGTTCATCCCAATCTTTGGGCTCAAGCCGATGGCCGGGGTGCTCGCCATCGGCGTGGGCTCGGTCGGCACGCTCGGCAAGTTGTTCTACGAGGTCATTGAGGGCATCAACAAGGGCCCGGTCGAAGCCGCCGACGCGGTCGGCGCCTCACGGCTGCAACGACTGCGCTGGGGCGTTCTGCCGCAGGTGGCCCCCGAGATCACGTCGTTCCTGCTCTACCGGTTTGAGGTCAACATCCGAGCCTCAGCGGTTCTCGGCGTCGTCGGCGCTGGCGGCATCGGTTCCGCGCTCGCCCAGGCGCTGTCGTTCAAAGATTTCGGCACCGCCGGACTCGGGTTGATCATTGTTGTGCTCGGCACCATCGCCGTCGACACGATCTCTGGTGCGGTACGTCGCCGTATCGTGGCTGGATCAACTCCGATCGTCAAGCCTGACCTGAACGATCCAACGAAGTTTGAGGCAAGGATGGACGATTTCGGTGGCAACTGATCCCGCAAGTCCAGCGGAGTTCATCCTCGGCGTCGACCTCGACGGGGTCGTTGCCGACCACACGTTCCGGTTCCGCGAGATCATGGCCGAACTGCGCGGCGTCGAGCCCGAGACGATGCCACTCGAACGTTCGTGGGACTTCGGCGAATGGGGCCTCGAACCAGACGAGTACGCCCACTTCCATCGCATCGCAGTGATGAAATACGACATGTTCGCCACGATGCCGGTCATCGAGGGGGCGGCCGAAGCACTGTGGCGGCTGAGCGATGCGGGGGTATGGATTCGCATCATCACGCACCGGCTATACATCCACTGGGGTCACTCGAAGGCGATCACCGACACAGCTAACTGGCTCGACACACATCGCATCCCGTACCGCGACCTTTGCTTCCTCGGCAAGAAGCCGCAGGTCGAAGCCGATGCCTACATCGACGATGCACCGCACAACATCGAACAGTTGCGTGCAGCCGGAAACACCGTGATCGCCTTCGACCAGCCGTACAACCGCGACATCAAAGGCCTACGCGCGGTCAACTGGGGTGAGGTTGAAGCAATCGTCACCAACCTGGCCGCACAGCACGTCGGCCAGTTCGAGGCGCAACTCCCCGGGATGGATGCCGGTTCCGACCGCCTCAACCGCAACCGCGACTGACGACCACGAGTTTGGCCGGGCCTGACGCCCACACTGACGCTCAGTTCACAAAGTGCACGCCAACTGTGCCGCGATCACTTCAATCTGCTCGACCGCTTCCAGCCCCATCTCGTACTTGTCGCCGGGGTAGCCGAGCGAGGGCCTGCTGCC
>Ga0075118_10000370_pt1 | contig 43219 bp, 28 predicted proteins | sample AntAceMetag02UKE_FD_69794 | JGI IMG/M metagenome (GOLD analysis project Ga0075118, IMG submission 69794) | Saline lake microbial communities from Ace Lake, Antarctica - Antarctic Ace Lake Metagenome 02UKE | ecosystem: Environmental > Aquatic > Non-marine Saline and Alkaline > Saline | place...
AATCGTAACGCGAAACGGGAATTTTTGTTCGATAAGATGAGCAAGGGCTGGGTGCTCGGATCGGCTCAATTCAAAAAGGATCTCTTGCAAGCTAAAGCGGAGTTGCGCGACCGGTCCCTCCGTTCAGGCACGGAGCAATCCGACGGGGTCAGTAATCCGACGGAGTCAGGTCGTCACATATCAACATTTGAGGGCAATCCGACGGGGTCAGGCACCTGAAGGAATCAAACGCAAAAGATGTAGAATTATTCGCCCCGTGATTCGGAAATCCAATGCGACTATCTTCGCCCCGGCACCTGGCTATTAGAACGTGCGGGATACGCCTGCTGGTTATATTAATTTTTGGAACGCTCGAAAGGTCGTAACTTCAGTCGCGGGAAACTGGAGCGCACAAAATGTCGCATTTTTCCGGCCTGCCGAACTTTCAACTGAGCGTAAAGTGCTGCACATCCTTGGAATGCCCCGGGAAGATGCGTTTTTTTCAAGGAATCCAAATTTTGTTCCGATGCCCAAATTCAGGTCGATTTGCGACATTTAGTGGGTTCCAGCTCGCGAAATTCAAGGTGGATATTGCCAGCCGATACGGCGTAAGACCATGGGGAAACTGGGTGGGGTGGGGTTGAAAGCTGGCGACGAAACCGGAACAGTACCCCGCTGGTAGCGGATTCGATTAGTAAGGGCGAGTCGTCAGAAAGAGTTGAAACTTTCGGAAAGTGCGCTCGGTTAGGCGAACCCCCTATGTCAGCCCCTCCTCGTTTCACCCGATCGACCCTGCCGTGGGCAGTGGAGATCGTCGCCGCCACCATAGCCCGTTGCCTCTACCGCGTGAGATCGGCGGGGGCAGAACACTTGCCCGCCGGTGGGGCCGTGATCGTGGCCAATCATCTTTCTTACGCCGATCCGGTGGCGTTGCAATTGGCCTGTCCTCGGCCGCTGCGATTTGTGGGTTACGATGGGCTGAAGGACCAGCACTGGTTCTTCCGGTGGGTCTTCAAACTGAGCGGTTCCATCGCGATCTCCTCCGATGATGCGCTCGCGGCCACCCGCGCGGTGGTCGACCACCTCAAGCGTGGTGAGCTCGTGGTGATTTTCCCCGAAGGTAGCATTTCGCGGACGGGCCAGTTGATGAAATTGCAGCGCGGGTATGAGGTCATGGCTCGGCAGGCAGGCGTGCCCGTGGTGCCCGTGGCGCACGACGGTTTGTGGGGTTCCGTATTTTCGTTCTCCGGTAATCGCTTCCTCTTTAAGTCACCCCGGCTGATGCGCACGCATGTGCATGTCCAGTGGGGCCAGCCGCTCCCGGTCGAGGACGTGCCGGTGGCTCGACTCCGCCAACACATTCTGGATCTCGGGCGGGAGGCCTTCGATCAACGTCCGCAGTTGAAGCGTCATCTCGGCCGCGAAGTGGTGCGCGGCTTGGCCGGCCGTCCTTGGCGATTGGAAGTCGTGGACCGCTCGGTCGGCCGGCGCGAAGTGAAAGCCGGTGCCTTGCTGGCGGCCGCCGCGGCGCTTTCGCGGCATATCCGTCGCACCATGCCCGAGCAGCGGATTGGCATTGTGCTTCCTCCCGGGGCGGGCAGCAGCATCGCCAACCTCGCGGTGCTTTGCGCGGGCAAGATTCCGGTGAATCTCAACTTCACCGCCGGTCCCGCCGCGATTCGTGCCAGCCTGCGCTTGGGCGAGATTGAAACCGTTATCACGGCCAAGGCGGTTATGGCCAAGGTGAAGAATTTCCCCTGGCCCGAGAAGACCTTGGATCTCGCGGATGAGATCAAATCGTTCGGCGGAAAGAAGGCGATTCTGCCTTGGTTGGTGGCGGCGTGGGTGCTCCCGAATCAGTGGTTTGCCAACATGTTGAACCTGCCCAAGCGGGGCGATGCGGCAGAGGCCGGTTTGTTGTTCACCAGCGGCAGTTCGGGTGAGCCCAAGGGTGTCGTGCTCTCGCACCGGAATATTCTGTCCAACTGCTGGCAGATTTCGTCCCTCAGCGCCTTGCCCGATACGGCGGTCATCATCGCCTGTCTGCCCATCTTTCACTCCTTCGGTTTTACGGTCACGATGTGGTATCCGATGATGCGGGGTTGTAAGGTGGTGAGTGTGCCGAGTCCGTTGGATACGCGGGGCATCATTGATGCGATCAAAGAAGAACAGGCCACGGTCTTAGTCGGCGCGCCGACATTCCTGCGGCCGTTTGTGAAACGCGCGGAGCTCGCCGATGTGGCCTCCCTCAAGCTCGTGGTGACCGGCGCGGAGAAAATGCCGGATGACCTTTACGATGAATTTTTTGCGAAATTCAAAATCGAGCTGATGCAGGGTTATGGTCTCACCGAAACCACGCCCGCCGCTAATATTAACCAGCCCAATCCGGCTATTCCGGAGGGTTGGTCAGGTGAGCATCAAGAGGCCTGTCGCATGGGTTCGGTCGGACGTATGATGCCGGGCATGACCGCGCGCATTTTGCACCCGGAAACGAAAGTGGAAATACCCGACACCGAGCAGGGCTTGGTGGTGTTTCGCGGCGGTAATGTTTTTGCGGATTACCTCAAAAATCCGGAAAAGACCGCAGAGGCTTTTCACGGGGATTGGTTCGTCACGGGCGATTTGGGCCGGTTCGACGACGATGGTTTCCTCTACATCGAAGGACGTCTCTCCCGGTTCTCCAAAATCGCGGGTGAAATGGTCCCGCATGGCACGATCGAGCAACGCATCATCGAGACCTTTGCCTTGGACCAAACCGACGGTTACGTCGTCGCCGTGATGGGCGTGCCGGATCCGGGTAAGGGTGAAGCGATCGTCCTTTTGACCACCGTGGATATACCCGCTCGCAAGTTGCGTGATGGATTATTGGCCGCCGGCATTCCGAATTTATGGATTCCGCGGATTGTTTCTAAGGTCGATGCCATTCCGGTTCTCGGCACCGGCAAACTCGATCTCAAGGCCTGCCACGATGCGGCCGAAGCCGCGGTGGCTTCGTAAACCCCAAGTCAAGGAGAGGGACCGGTTCCACCCGGTCCGCGTCGTCGAGGCGCACCCTACCGGGCACCTAGCCCGCCGAGTCCCCGAGCTAGGGCGCGAGGGCACATCTCTCGGTCGCCGCGAGCGGAAGCGAGTGGACCGGTCGCCCGGCTCTCTCCCGCTCGCCGCTACCAGAATGTGGTGAAAGCGGTTGCGAGACTTCGGCTTTTGTCTGCAACGTTTCATGGTGCGAAAAATGACATTTACCGTCGCCACCCGAAAACTGCTCCGCCAACTCGGTGCCGGTGTTGTCTTCACCGATAAGAAACGCTGCCTAGAGGCGTCCTATGATAGCGGTCGGATGTCATTTCTGCCCGCAGCGGTCATCAAGCCCCGCAAGGCCGTGGATGTGGGGATCGTCCTTCAGCTCGCCAATCAATATGGCGTGCCGGTGACCCCGCGCGGGCGCGGCACAACGTTAATGGGATCGGCCACCCCAGTGAAAGGTGGGTGGGTCCTAGACCTGCTGCGATTGAATCGGATTCGGATCGATGAGGAAGCGGGCTTCGCGCACGTGCAGGCCGGCGCGGTGGTGGGCAAGATTCAGGATCAGGCGGCGGCGATGGGTTGGTTTTATCCACCGGATCCCTCCTCTCGGAATTACTGCACCATCGGCGGTAACATCGCCTGCAATGCGGGCGGTATGCACGGCGGCAAATACGGGGTGACGCGCGACTTTGTCATCGCTTTGCAGGGCTACTTGCCGACCGGCGAATATGTGGAGTGGGGCACCGCGACGCGGAAGTTCGCCGCGGGGTTCAATCTACGTGATCTGTGGATCGGGGCGGAAGGCATGTTGGGCGTGGTGACTGGCGCGGTATTACGACTGATTCCTCAGCCCGCGAGTCGCTGGACGTTGCTCACTTCGTTTGCGGATGAGCTTTCCGCCTTTAAGGCCGCCCGCGCACTTTTTGCCGCGCGCCTCCAGCCCGCCATCTGTGAGTTTCTCGATCGCTCCAGTGTCACCTGCGCCGAAAGCGCGATGGCGACCACTATCTTCGCGGGGCAGCCGGGTCGTCCGGTGATGTTGTTGGAATTCGCTGGGGGTGACGCCGAGGTCAAAGCGGCGAAAAAACCGGTGCTCGCCTGGGCCCAAAAATATGCCATCGGTTATCGCGCGGCGCGCACCCGGGCCGAGGCCGAGAACCTGTGGGCGGTCCGGCGGAAGTGCTCCGGGGCCATGTTCGAAATGGGGGATGCCAAGCTCAACGAGGACGTGACGGTGCCGTTGGCGGCCTACGAAAAATTTGCCCGTTTCCTCGATCAATTGCGCCGCACTTCCGGCCTCGCGATTCCCACCTTTGGCCATTTAGGCGACGGGAACCTGCACGTGAATATCATGTATCACAAAGCCGACCCGGCGGAGTGCGCCCGCGCCGAGGCTGCCGTGCAGGCGTTAATGAAAAAAGTCGTCGCTCTCGGCGGTGCGATCAGTGGCGAGCACGGTATCGGTTTGGCCAAGACCCCTTTTTTGCGCCTCCAACACAGCCCCGCCGAAATCGGCGCGATGCGGGCCGTGAAACATGCGCTCGACCCGCAGGGGATCATGAATCCCGGCAAGATGTTCGAGGTGTTCGAAACGTGGAAGCAGCCCAAGGTAGCTGCAAAATTCCCCTGGGATCACCGGTGAGACTCGCGAGCTGAGGCGAGTTGGGGAGGCGGAAACGCATCGGATGGATGTTGCCCTTGGCGGGGATATCTTTGGCCTCTTAGCGTGCGCCGACCTGCTAAAGCTGCTCCCGAACGCGCGCTGGCATCGGTGCGGCGGATTTCGCGGCTGAATGGCTGGAGCGTCGCAATTTTTGCGGGCCTAGGGACGCTCGTCGCCCTCATGATGGGAGACCCGATGGGCCTGTTCGTCGGGCTGCTGGCGATCTCGGCTGGGGCGCTGGAAATACATGGTCGCCGTCGGCTCGGTCGCCGTGACCCGAGAGGCATGAATTGGCTGGTTCGAGCCCAACTCCTATTGCTCGTGGTTGTGCTGGTTTACGCCATATCCCGGGTGGCCAGTTATGACGGTGATTTGGCTGTGGCTAACCTCACGCCCGAGATGCGGGCGGCCTTGCAGGAAATGCAACTCGACCCGGCGGAACTGGAGCCGATGGTCCAGCTGGTTGTCTGGGTCGGCTACGGGTCGATCATGTTGGTGACCTGTTTTTACCAGGGGGGCCTTTCGATCTACTACCGCAGCCGCAAAGCGCTGGTGACCCAAGCTCTGAAAACGGTGCCGTTCGCCGCGGCGGCCGCGGCGGCACCACCGGTAGCCCATACTATCGATCCCAAACTCTATGACCGGGTCGCTGCGGAGATGAATGCCGACCAAGCTAAACCGGGGCTATGGGCTCAAGCCTTGGCGGAATCCGGTGGTCATGAGACGACCTGCCAAGCCATCTATATTCGTTTGCGCGTTGCTCAGATGCAGCAGGAGTCAATTCCGGCAGCGGGATCCGCCCCCCGCCCGTCCAACCAGAGCGCGTGACGGTTGGGGTTCTGGGTCGCCCCGTGCGCTCGTCGCTCGTGGCCGAGATAATATCGGGTGCGACAGGGATTTCCATTGCCGGAGGTGAGTGGGCCTCTTCAATCGGCGGTTTCCGCTCCCTGCATGTATCTCAAAGCCCTTAAGCTGCACGGCTTCAAATCGTTCGCCGACCCCACCACCTTACTTTTCGAACCTGGCGTGACCGCCATTGTTGGTCCCAACGGCTGCGGCAAGTCCAACATCGCCGATGGCATTCGCTGGGTGCTGGGCGAACAAAGCGCCAAGGCCCTGCGTGGGGGCAAGATGCAGGACGTCATCTTCGAGGGCACCGATTCCCGCAGACCGGCTCAACTGTGCGAAGTCTCGTTGTTGTTAACCGAGTGTGAACAGCAGTTGGGCAGCGAATTCCATGAGATCGAAATCATGCGTCGCGTGCAGCGTGACGGGGGCAGCGACTATTTTTTCAACGGCCAATCTTGTCGCCTGAAGGACATCCAAAAACTGTTCATGGATACCGGGATCGGGCGCACCAGCTACTCGATCATGGCGCAGGGGCAAATCGACCAGATCCTCTCCTCCAAACCCGAGGAGCGCCGGGCCGTGTTTGAAGAGGCCGCCGGCATCACCAAATACAAATCCCAGCGTCGGGAAGCCCTGAACAAACTCTCGCTCACCGAGCAAAATCTCGCGCGGGTTGCGGATGTGATCTCCGAAGTGGGCCGCCAAATCGGCAGCCTAAAACGGCAGGCGTCGAAGGCCCTGCGTTATAAGCGCCTCAGCTTCCGGCTGCGCCACCTCAGCCTCTCCCACAGCGCCTACCACCACGAGAAGCTGGCGATCACCGTCGCTGAGCTCCAAGCCAAGCTCGCCGGGCTACGGTCCGAAGCGGCCGAACGACGCGCCAAACTAGAATCCGAACAGGGCGCCTTGGAGGAGAAGAAGGCAGAGCGCGCGCGACTCCACCAACGCGCCCAAGATGCCCAGCAGGCCGTTTTTGACCTGAAGTCCCAACGCGAAGCCGCCGAAAACGGTTCCAACCTCGCGGTGATCAAACGCACGGGTCTCGAAGATCGGTTGAAGTCGTCGCGCGACAATCTCGGCGAAGTCGAAATGCAGATGCGCGAGCTGTCCGATCAAGTCGACAGCGGCGCTCAAGATAAGGAAGAGCAACTCACGCTGCTCGGTTCCAGCGATCAGGTTTTCCAAAACCGCAATCGGGAACTCGCCATTGCCGAGGCGGAACTCACCAAACTCGACGAGGAGCTGAAGCAGACCAAATTCACCCTCCTGCAGATGGAGAGCACCATCGCGCGACTGCGCACGGATACCACCAGCTACGAGGTGGACCAAAGGACTTCCGCCCAGCGCCACGAGCTCCTCGAGCTGCAAATCAGAACGACGCAGGAAGAATATACCGCTGCGGAGCAACGGGTCGCCGAGATCGCGCAACGATTGGAATCAGCCCGGACTTCCAAAGCGCAACTCGAAGGCGAGGCGACCACCGCCCGCGAAACGATTTCAAGCCTCACCGCTCAGTTCCGTGAAGCCCAACGGTTGCTCCAAGAAATTGATCGCGGCCTCGCGCAACGCTCGGCGCGGTTGAAGTTGCTGCAGCAGTTGCAGGAAAAATGGGAAGGATTTGGTCAAGGGGCCAAAGCCCTCTTGCAAGGCCGCCTCGACGAAGCGCTGGCGGGATCCCGCGTCACCCCGGTCACCCGGGGACTCCAAGTCGCTCCGGACGCGGGCAAGGCGTTTGAGGCGCTCTTGGGCTCCGCCGTGGAAGCGATTCAAGTCACGGATCTAGCGACGGCTAGGAGGGTGCTCGCCCAGTTGGAGCAGCAGCAGATCGGCAGCGCCGTGATCCAAGTCGATGGCATGGAGGCGGGTGCCTTGGACCCCGCCATCACACTCCCTGATTTTCTCAAGCCCGCCATCAGCGCGATCATCAATTTGGATTCCGCGCATCCTGCCGCGGCGCTGCTAAGCTCGTGTTATCTCGCCGATGACTTGGATACGTTTCTCGATTTTTGGCAGGCCCATCCCGCCTTCAGTTTCGTCGCCGTGGCAACGCGCAAAGGTGAGCTGGTGGATCGCCGGGGCCTCGTTTCCGGCGGCTTCAATAAGAAGCCGGAGAACAGCATTGTGCAGCGGGAAATCGATCTGCGCGAGACAGCTAAGGCCATTGCCGACGAGCAACGGCGTCACGATGCCCAGCAAAAGATCATCGATGCGCTCAACGCTGATTTAGGCGCCGCCGAATCCGCCCTCGAAGAGAAGCGGGCCGAAGTATTGTCGGCCACCCAACAGGTCGCGGCCGTCGAGTCGGAAGCGCGGGGCGCCCAGCAAGTCGTGACGGAGGGGCGGCAACGCCTCGAACGCATGCAGCGTGAGCTGACTGCTTTGGAAGTGGCCCGCAACGAAGCCGAAGCCCGTTTTCAAAAAGCCCAAGCCGGGTTAGCGCAGGCCGAAGAACAGTCCGCCGGCGCCCGCAGTCGCATCGATCAGATGGAAGTGCGGGTCGTCGAGATTCGCACGAACCGCGATATGAAGCGGGATACGTTGGCCCAAGCTCGCCTGGAGCTAGCGGAGCGCCGCCAGAAGGTCGAAGTACTGGATCGAGGCATCGCCGACATGGAGCGCCGTCGGGAGCAGATGTCGCAGTTGTTTACCCAGCGGCAGCAGGAGATCGAAGTCTGGTCGGAGCAGATCACGGCCCTCGAGCACGAGTCCGAATCGCTGAAGGCGCGGGCGGCTCAGCTCAACGAGACGCTCAACGTCGCGCAGACGCAGGTCGACAAGGTGAGGGAAAAATTATCCATCGTCGAAGGCGATATCGAAGCAGTGGAAAATGCCCAAGTGGGCATCCGGTCCGCCTCGGAAATCGCGCAGGGCGAGTTAGGTCGTTGTGAGGTGCGTCTCGCTGAAACCAGTTCCCGCGCTCAATTCATGGCCGAGGATGTCATGCGGGAATTCTCCACCGAGATGGCCGACTTGGATTGGCGGCAACTGATGTGGCGGTCTGATGACGAACCGCTGGATATCACCCCGCTCGATCTCGAAGAAGAGGATGAGCCAGAATCGGCCGCCGACTCGGCGGAAGACGCCGCCGCCAAACCAGCGCGCCAACGTCGCCGTAAAATCAAAGAGCCAAAGGGCGATGCCACCGAGGCGGACTTGGCTGCGTTTGACCAAACCGATTGGACCGAAATCAAGTCGGAGATTGGTGCCCTGCGGCAACGATTGAATTCCATGGGCGCCGTGAATCTCGTGGCGATCGAAGAGTACGCGGAGCTCAAGCAACGCTTTGATTTCCTCAAGGAGCAGTGCGATGACCTCACCAACGCGAAGACCGAATTGTTGGCCGCGATTGATGAGATCAACCGCACCTCGCAGGAGCAATTCTCCATCACCTTCGAGCAAATCCAGAAGAACTTTAAGTACACCTTCGACACCCTGTTCGATGGGGGCGTGGCGCGGCTCGATCTGGTCGAGGCCGATGACATTCTGGAGAGTGGCATCGAGATCACCGCGCAGCCGCCGGGGACGAAACTCAAGAGCATCACACTGCTGTCGGGCGGACAAAAAACCCTCACGGCGGTCGCCCTGTTGTTCGCCCTCTACATGGTCAAGCCGTCGCCCTTCTGCGTCTTGGACGAGCTGGATGCGCCGTTGGATGAATCCAACATTGGGCGCTTCACGGCGCTGCTCAAAAAGTTCGTGGATGCATCCCAGTTTATCATCATCACGCACAACAAACGCACCGTCTCGGCGGCGGAGGCCATCTATGGGGTGACGATGCAGGAGCGGGGCGTATCGCGGACCGTGTCGATGAAGTTTAACCATGATCGCGGTGAACCCGAGTTGGATGCCGAAAATATTGCTGAAGCCGTTCGAGGCACTCGGATCGAGTCAGAAGCTTAGATTAACCCCCAGATCCCGTGCGCAAAATCAGCTTTTCTTGGAAACCCTCCATCAGTGGCCGGGAACACTGGCGTTGGGGCCTCTTCATGGTGGTGGCCAGCCGCACCGGACGCTCTGATCGCCTGCGGGTCTTGGTGCGGGGTCTGCTGCTTTGGATTCTCGGGTTGAGCTCGGCGGCCTACCTTAGCCTGACCACCACGTGGTTCGTGGTGCTGGAGCGGCGTCCCGTCAATTATGTGACCTGGGTCGATTGCGTGCTGGCGCCGTTTCGCTGGGAACAGATCAAATTAAAACGAGGTGAGGCCTTCGCTGATGAGGGCCTCGCGGCGTTAGAAGAACGCCGTTGGAGCGAGGCGGTTTTGAAAATCCAAGCCGGCCTAGCGCGGGCCCCGCACTATGGGAAGGCGCGCCGTAATCTGGGATTGTTTTTTCTGGCAGCCGGCCATCGGCAGCGGAGCTTGAGCACCTTGATCGGCGGATTCGAGGGCTTCTATCCGGGCCGGGACTCGGTGGAATTGATTATGCAGATCGCTCTGTCGGGCGAAGACTATACCACGGTGGTGGATCTACTTGATCACGTTTTGGCAACGTCGGGTGCGGCCGTGGAAAGAGACCGAGAGTGGCTGGTGGACCAAAAATCCCGCGTGCTCATTCTGGCCCAACGTTACGCGGAAAACCTAGCGTGGATCGCCGCCCAGACCACGATGACCGATGTGCGGCACGAATCCAAAGTCGTCTCGTTGATTGAATTACGGCGCTTCGACGAAGCCCGCACCGCGTTGGCCGATTGGGAGCAGGGTAGCGGAGTGCTGGGCGGGGTGCGGCGACTAATGGTTCGCCTGGAAAGGGAGACGGGGAATCTGGCGAGCATGCGTACCGCTCTTGCGGGAATGCGTGATCGCGCGTCGGAAAGTCCGGGACCGTGGATCTACAGCGTGGTGCAGGAAAGTTTGGCGAATCAACCCGCCGCGGCCCGAGCGGCTCTCGACGTGTTCTTGATGCGGTTTGGCTTAAATCGGGACAGCATCCTCATGGCGGCAAAGCCGCTCAAGGAGATCCAATCATGGGAGCTCTTTGATCAGTTAATGGCGTTTGCAACCGACAGCCGGATCGACGATTTCACGTTGGTGATACTGCGGATTGAAGCCGCCTTGGAACGTGGCCGCCCCGGCGAAGCTCGCGCAGAGCTCAAGGCGTATCACGCGTCGCAGAAAACCGCGCTACCGGCCCGCGATTTGGCTTGGTATGAAATTATGATCGCTTGGATTGATGAGCTCGATGGCGAGGATGAAGCGGCTGCCGAACGCTTGGTGGTAACCCTGCAAACGACGCCCTTTGACCTGAACTTTGGCCGCAAGGTTGCCGACCTGTTGGAGGAGTATGGTCGGGTTGAGAGCGCGCTGCGGGTGTGGCAGGTGGTGCGCCAAGAGTTTCCAGCCAGCCAACAGGCTTTGGCCGAAGTAGAACGTCTCAGCACCCAGCTGGGAGAAACCGTTCGCACCGAAATCACGTTACCTAAGATCCGAGATGGTGACCCGCTGGATATTGATGAGATCTTGAAATCGGCGGAGGACGAACTGCCCCGCGAGATCGCAATCGCGCTGCAATCAGCCCGACTGTTCTTCGCCCGGACGGGTGAACTCATGGCCGCGCAGCGGTGGAGTGAGCTAGACCGACTCCTGCGGGAATTACGCCGGATGCGCCCGCTTTGGATATCTGCTCATGAGCGGTCCATCCGCGAAGTGGAGATTGAGCTCAACATCGGTGACGGCAATTGGCCGGCCTTGGTGTCTAATATTCGACTCCAATTGGACGGCTCCATTGATCGGGCTATCGCCGCGATGAAGGTGGCCCGACAGGTCGACGCTCTGGGGCAGAGGACTGCGGCCTCGAGCGTGCTCGTTGAAATCGAACGACGTCACCAGAGCTTCCCCCCCGCTAAACGCCTACGTGATGACTGGGCCGCCGCCGCCGCGGCCGCCGCCGCCGAAATTCAGCCACCGGCCGAACCGCTCGATCTGCTACCGGTGATAGAGTAGATCAGACTCCCTGAGCAGAGCACTGGGAGCGGGTAGGGTGCTAGGCAGGAGCTGAAACAAAGGCGTGGCCGTTGGTCCGGATCCGGCCCTTCGGCTTGCAGCCGGTGTCGTCAAGCAACGCCCCTACGCGGACAATCGGTCCACTGATTCACTGCCCCTATCTATCATTCGCCCCCCCGCTTGAGGATCTGATCGAAATAGGTAGGGACGCACCGCTGGGGCGTCCGCATCGGAGGGGTCAAATTATGCGTGGCTGGATTTCTGTAAAGCAGTGGCGGCCGACCAAGAGCTCCGTCCTTGCTGGGGAGGAAACCCTAGTGATTCGCTTGGTGGATCATGTCCGGCGGGACGTTGGCGAGGGCTTCTTCGATGGTGGTGAGGCCTATTTTGACTTTCAGGAACGAGTCTTGGTGCAGGGTCTTCATGCCGTCCTTCATCGCGATGCGTTTGAGCCCGGCGACTTCGATTTCTTTGTTAATCCCGGCCGTGAGCTCCTCACTGTTGACCATCAATTCGTGAATACCCACCCGGCCTTTGTAACCCATGCCGCCGCAGGTCGGGCAGCCTTGGGGGTTGGCTTTAAACACTTCGCCGGTCCAGCCGAGGGCCTTTTCCATCAGCTCCGCTTCGCGGCCTTCGGGCGTGTAGGGCATCTTACAGTTTTTGCAGACACGGCGCATCAAGCGCTGCGCGCAGACGCAGAGCAGCGAGGCTGAGACGTTGAAGGCCTCCACGCCCATTTCGCCAATCCGGCTGACGGTCGAGGGCGCGTCGTTGGTGTGCAGCGTAGAGACCAATAAGTGACCGGTGAGCGCCGCTTCGACCGCGATACCCGCGGTTTCGGAGTCACGAATTTCACCCACCAGAATCACGTCGGGATCCATCCGCAGATAACACCGCAGGGCGCGGGCAAAGGTGAGGCCGATCTGCCGGTTCATCTGCATCTGGTTGAGACCGGGCAGGGTGTATTCGATCGGGTCCTCGGCGGTCTGGATGTTGACGTCGGGGTGATTGATTTCGGCCAACGCCGAGTAGAGGGTCATCGACTTGCCGGACCCGGTGGGGCCGCAGTGCAGGATCATGCCGTAAGGCTGCTGAATACAGGCGCGATATTTGACTAGATTCTCTTCGGAGAAGCCCAAGGCCGGCAACGGCAGCGTCGTCTTGGTTTTATCCAGGATACGCATGACGACCTTCTCGCCGTGATTCATGGGACCGGTGGCGACGCGCAGATCGATATCGATGTTCTTCTTGGTGTATTTCTTAAAAACGATCCGACCATCTTGCGGCAGGCGGCGTTCCGCGATGTCGAGGTTGCACATGATCTTCAAGCGCGTGCACAACGCGTTGGAAACTCGGGAGGGCAGGCGCAGCTTTTCGGAGCACATGCCATCGATACGGTAGCGCACGATGAGGTTGTGTTCCTGGGGCTCGATGTGGATATCGGATGCGCCGGAAATGTAGGCATCTTCGATGATGCGATTGGCGAGCTGCACGATGGGGGCAGAGTCTTCGCTTTCCAGATCGGCTGCGCTGACTTCGCCGCCTTCGGCGTCGAGCGAATAGGCGGAGCTGATGACCTGGGCGACACCGCCGATGTCAATGTTGGCTTCGGGTTCGGCTTCGGTGCGGAAATACTTTTTGACGAGCCCTTCGATGAACGTCGCCGAGGCCACTCGGGTCTCATCGATCGTGAGCTCGGTCGTCATTTGGAACGAGTCACGTTTGGCGTAGTCGAGCGGGTTGCTCATCAGCACTGCGACGGTATTAGGCGAGAGTTGTTTGTACGGGAAGATACCTTCGCGACGGATCACGGCATCACCGACGACGGCGACAAGTTTCTCATCGATCTCGATTTCGTCTTCCGAGGTGATCAGCGGCGTATCGGTGAGCCGGGCGATGAATTTGGCGGTATCATCCGCGCTCAGCGCGAACTTCGGATCCATCATGCGTTGGATCAAGGTGGCGGAATACTCGGCGACTTCTTGGAGGAGCGTCAGGTCGAGTTCGGTGAACTGGCCATCGGTGCCGGCGTGGGGCTCTTTGTTGAGCACCTGAATCGCGCCGATGTTGACGTTGCCCTTCAACGGCACGGTGAGCATCGACCGCACTTCGAACCCAGTGTTCATGTTTTTGAGCGAGTCTCCCTCGGGGCCATCAGCCGTGAAGAAGAGGGGTTCACCCGATTTGATGACTTTACCGACGTTACCGGTGCCGAGCGGGAGTTTGAGCTCGAGGAGTTTCTCGGCCGTCTGAGCGAAGCTGCGTTCTTTCTCCGGATTGTCCGACCAGAGCGTGGGCGAGTAGTAAACGTGACGGAAGGTGATGTCGTTACCCTCGACCAGGTAGAGGGTCATCGACTGTGCGGCGAGGGCTTCGACGACCTTGGAAGCCGTAAGCTCGACTACGGAGGTGACGTCTTCCCGACTGGGGGCGGGTTTCGCGATTACCTTGATGAGGAGGGAGCGGCGCAGAGCACCGGCGACGTTGGGGGCGGCCATAGGGAGGGAGTAAAAGGGAAGTGGTGAGGATTGCCAGCGGTTGCAGAATTCGGTTATTCAATTTCAGCTGCGGGGATGCCCGATGATTAGGATGTTAAGATCGTTATGGTTTCGTTGGTTGAGTCAAACTTCGGCCACGCCCGACCGGGGCGCGGCGGGCGAGCGCCATGCGGAACGGTTTCTGGTGCGGGAAAAAGGATTCAAGCGGATCGCCCGCAACTGGCGAAACCCGCAAGATCGGCGCGAGGAGATCGATTTGGTGATGAAAGACGGTGACGTGCTGGTCTTCGTCGAGGTGAAGACCCGGGCGATAAATGCGCGGGTGCCCGGCTACCACGCGGTCAATGCGGACAAGCGTAAAATCCTGCGACGGGGGATCACGGCTTATTTACGCGGCATGAAGTCTCCGCCCCGCACGCATCGTCTCGATGTGGTGGAAATTGGTTGGCCGGCCGACGGGAGTAGCGAGCAGCCCAAACTGCGTCATATCGAGCGGGTCGCGCTGAAGCCTCACCGCTGATGCCGTCCGACGCGACGATGCGCTCGGGCCGGTAGGGGAACCGCTGAAACCCGCCTTCGGCCTTGCTTCATCGGGTAGGGCGCGTGTGATCTGGACCCGATATGGCCGAAACATCCCGCCATCCATTTTTGGAAGACCTCAGCAAATACCGAGGGGCACCGCCGACGGCGGTCGTCATCTTCGGTGCGTCGGGCGATCTCACCGCTCGCAAACTCATTCCCGCCGTATACAATCTGGCGGCGGATAACCTGCTGCCGCCGGACTTCCATCTGGTGGGCTACGGCCGGAAGGAAATAACAGACGATGCGTTTCGGGAGATGGCCGCCGAGGCGATCAAGGAATTTTCGCGGCGGGATCTTTCGGCAGACGTGTGGGGCCGGATCGCGGAGCGCACGACCTACGTCGCCGGCGGTTATGACGACCCCAAAGCGTTCGAGCGTCTGGCCAAACATTTGCAGGGTATTGACGAGCAGGTGGGCCGTGAAGTGCAGCCCCTGTTCTACATCTCGACGCCGCCCTCGGTCTTTGCGCCGATTTTGGAGAACCTCGGCTCCAGTGGTTTGGCCCGCAAACACCTCGGCAAGCCGCACCACGCGAAGGTGATTATCGAAAAACCCTTTGGGCAAGATCTAGGATCGGCGCTCGATCTCAACCGCACGATTACCGGCGTCTTGGAGGAGCATCAGGTCTACCGCATTGATCACTACCTCGGCAAAGAGACGGTGCAGGATCTGTTGGTGCAGCGGTTCTCCAACGCGATTTTTGAGCCCCTGTGGAATCGTAATTTTATCGACAACGTGCAGATCACGGTGGCCGAAGAAGTGGGCGTGGGTTCCCGCGGTGGTTACTACGAACAGAGTGGGGCGCTGCGGGATATGATCCAGAATCATACCATGCAACTGGTGGCCCTCACGGCCATGGAACCCCCGGTCTCGTTGGATGCGGAAGCGATTCGGGATGAGAAAGTAAAACTCCTGCGCGCGATCCAGCCGCTCGACCCGGAACGCGACGTGGCGAGGGCGCAATACGCCGAAGGCATGATGGCCGGCAAGCCGGAGCCCGGCTACTTGCAGGAGGACGGCATCGCCCCGGAATCCGGCACCGAGACTTACGCGGCAATCAAACTCTCGATCAACAATTGGCGCTGGCAAGGCGTGCCGTTTTATCTGCGATCGGGCAAACGGATGGCCCGTCGGGTCACGGAAATCGCGATCCAATTCAAACGCCCGCCCGGCACGTTGTTTGCCGGTGGTGGCTTCGATCTTGCGACCAATACGTTGTCCTTCCAAATCCAGCCCGATGAGGGTTTGAGTCTGATTCTGAATGGCAAAGTGCCGGGACTCGAGACCCGCACCCAACCGGTGAAAATGAGTTTCCGTTACAGCACGACGTTCGGCTCGAATACGCCGGAGGCCTACGAACGGCTGGTGTTGGATGCCATGATCGGCGACGGCACGCTGTTCATTCGCGGTGACGAAGCCGAGACGTCTTGGAAGCTTTACACGCCCCTATTGGAAGCCTGGGAGAAGGCCAACCGTGACGGCATGGACAGCTACGCGGCCGGCTCCTGGGGACCATCCAACGCCGACGCGCTCCTCGATTCTACCGGACACGTCTGGCGCAAACCCTGAGATCGCCTTCGGCTCCAAGTCCCCCGTGCCAAGTTCCAAGTATCAAAATCAGAGCCGCCGCGCGGGAACGTCCAACTCAATTTTTGTAAGCAATGCCTTCTGTTTTTGATTCATTACCCGGCATCGAAGTTCCGGTAGGGGAGATCAAACATCGCCTAGCGCGGATGTGGGAAAGTCCGGAACTCTCGCAGGGGAACGCCCCGGAAGAATCTTCGCGGGCGATGCAGCTGAATTACGTGCTGCACTTTGGTTTCGCGACGACCCTGGATGACGCCGCGGTGCAGTTCGAAACCATCAAAGAGTTTTCGCAACGTTACCCCTGCCGCGCGGTGGTGCTGTGCCCCTTGCCGGAGGACAATACTGCGACCGAAATGCGGGCCAAGATCTACGGGGAGTGTTTTTTGGGGAAGTCGAAGGATGATGCCCGCTGCGTAGAGTTTGTCGTTTTGAGCTACCCGATGGCGACGCGACGCTTCTTGGAGAATCAGGTTTCCATCTGTCTCTCTACCGATCTGCCGACTTACTACTGGGCGCACCGTTTCTCCAACAGTGCGCGCTTGGCCGACTATGAGTTTTTGCTCAGCCATGCGAAACGGGTGTTGTTCGATACGGCCATTGTGCCGGCGGAAACGATGTCCTACCCGTGGCCGAAGCCCGAGGCGATCCGCGATCTGGTCGGGGCCCGTCTGTTGCCCGTGCGGCAATCTCTGGGGCAATTTCTTAGTGGGTTTAAGCCCGCGCAATTGGTGGGCGATCTCAAAAAAGTTAAGCTCTATCATCGCGAGCGGTATGCGCCGGAAGCCCGCGTGCTCCTCGAATGGTTTCGCATGAGGCTCATCAAGTGCGGCATGGCGGCGGATTGTGGTGCGGTAGTGAAACCGAGTGCCGCGAAAGGCATCGATGATTTTGCGGTGGAGTTCTGCTACGGTGATGATCGCTACTTCAAGTGGCGGGCGGATCTGACGGCGAACCACGCGGAATTCGCGGCCGATCTCGGGCAAGGGCGAGTCACGCTCACGACGGCGATACATTTGTTGAAACCAGCGGCGGCACTGGCCGAAGCGACCTTTTTCTAAACACCCATGATTGAAAAACAGACTGATTACGGCCGATTAATTATTGGTGAGAAAATGGAATTATTCGCGGAGGCCGGGCGTCTCGCGGTCGCAGCTCAAGCGGCCAGCCCCAGCGCGAATTTCACGTGGGCCTTCACCGGCGGTTCGACGCCGCAAGCGTGGTATAGTTGGGCGCAAGAAACCGGCGCGATTCCGGCCGAGATGATGGCGCAGACGCACTTCACCGTGAGCGATGAGCGCTGCGTGCTGTTGTCGAGTGATGAGAGCAATTTTGGCAACGCCGAGCGGAAGCTGCTCGCGCCCAGCGGCGTGCCCGTGGAGCACCGCCACCCTTGGGTGGTCGCCTACGAGCCGAAGCCAGCCGCCGAGGCTTATCGTCGTACTATGCAGCTGCTCAATCCTCCGGGTCGCGCGTATGATGTCTGTTTTCTGGGGATGGGCGACGATGCTCACACCGCGTCGTTTTTCCCGGGAAGTAAGTTGCTCGAAGCGGATGGCGGTCTCTTCTTTGACGCCATCGATACCCCGCAAAAAGGGTGGCGCCTGACCATCACGCCGTCCGGTTTACAGGCCTGTGGCCTGATCGTGGTCATGACTCTGGGCGCGGGCAAAGCGGCAGCCTTGAAGCGCGTGATCGAAGGCGAGGATGCGCTCGGTGACGCCCCAGCCAAGATTCTCCGAACCTGTGCGGCACGCACGGTCTGGTTGGTGGATGCGGCGGCCGCCGCTGAGCTATCGGCCTGAGTGCGTCAACAGGTAGCCGCCGAGTCCGAGGCCGAAACCGAGCACCGCGCCCATGGCGGGTCCCCAGTGCCGTTCGAGTTTCGCTTGGGGTGCGATGTCTTGAAATACTGAATACAGAATGCCCCCCGCCGCGAACAGCATGATCGCGGCAACCGTCAGCGGGCTCTGGGCGAGCGCGAAGTAGCCCAAGACTCCGGCAAGGGGGCCCAACAACGCCATGAAGGTAAAAGCAATCGTGATGCGACGAGGAGAGGTCTTGCGGTTGGCTTGGAGCTCGTGAAACGCATTGTAGCCTTCGGGTAAGTTCTGCAGGGCGATCATGCCTGCGAGCATCCAGCCGGCACGGGTCGGCCCGAGGGCGAACATCGCGCCGAGAGCGATGGATTCGGGCACGAAGTCGGAAAGCATGGCGGCCATCTGACTGGCGCGCGTGTTTATTTTGAACAGCCAGATATCTAAGGCCATGAAGGCGAGCCCGCCCGAGAAGAAGTAAGCCAGCGCGGGCCCCGGGGGAAGCGATGCGATGCCTTCCGGCACGAGGACCAAGGCCACCGCCGAAATCAAAGCACCCCCGCCAAAGGCCATCACGCTGTGTCGCAGTTCCGAATCTGCGCGCTCTTGCTTGAGTCGCAGCCGGGCCAGCAAGGCCCCCAACGGCATGGTGAGGCCTGCCGCGAGGGCGAGGAGAATAAGTCCGGTGATCGAAGGCACGAGCGGACAGGACAGTGTTTCCGGGGGCGGAGGGCAACGGCGCTTTGCTTGGCCCCGGGGCGAGAGCAGGAAGATCGGTGCGGCTGGGTTTGGGCAAATTGCTTTCGCGACTGGCGCGCTGGGTGGGGTTTGGATAAGCTCTCTCATGAAGCCATTTAGCCGTATCACTTGGGGTTTGTTGCCCTGCCTTATTTTGTTGGCGGGTTGCGCGTCTGGTCCCCAGCGCGGAGATCCGCCGATGGCGCTCGCGCCGCACGTGGATTTGGAGCGTTTTATGGGCCTCTGGTATGTCCACGGCTACACGCCGACGATTATCGATCCTAACGCTTTCAATCCGACGGAGACCTATGAGTTGGCGGAGGATGGCCGGATTCTCACCACCTATCGGTTCAACGCCGGTTCGTTTGCGGGGGAGCAGAAAGTATATCAGCCCGTGGCCCGGGTGTTTGACGAGACGTCCAACGCCGAGTGGAGGATGACGTTCTTTGGCGTCATCACGTCGCCCTTTTTGATCCTCTACGTCAGCGACGACTATGATGCCACGGTGATCGGGCATCCGGATCGAGAAATGGCATGGATTATGACCCGAGATGGCGAGATCGATGAAAGCCGCTACGCGGCTCTTTTGGATGAACTGAAAAACCGGGATTTCGATCTAGCGAAATTCAAGCGGGGCGAGCACAACCCAGAATGAGCGGCGGAGCGCCGCCAACGCGGTACCGCGATTTACGGCAGTCGAGGGGCAGAAACTGGGGCGGCGCTCCGAGCCTCAGCCTAACCAGAAGCTGAAGTAGATGTAGGTACCGACCACAAGCGCGAGGACCACGCCGGTCGCCCACACTTCGGCGCCGCCCCAAGAGGCGCGGTTTTCGGCGGCTTGTTCCGGCGTGATGGAACTGTAGGTGAGTCCGGAAAGCTTTTCCTCGGTCGGAGCGGGTGTGAGCAAGGAGCCGCCGACCACGACGGCGACGCTGATCACTAGTAACCAGCCCGAAGCGTAGAGGAAATTGTAAGAGCCGATCTCATGGAGCAGTCCCGCATCGCCGAATTTACCCGCGCCATCCAACGCCTGCACGGTGAGCTTGATCATGCCTAGCACGAATCCGATGGCGAGTCCGGCAAAGGCGCCAGTGGCATTGATGCGTTTGCAGAACAGGCCAAGCAGGAACACGGCCGTAATCGGCGGCGCGAGATAGCCCTGCACGCTTTGCAGGTATTGGTAGATTCCGCCGCCCGAGACCAGTTTCATGACCGGGATCCAAATGACGCCTGCGGCGACCACGAAACCCGTGGCGATCCGTCCGACGCGCACGAGTTCTTTCTGAGATTTCTCCGGGCGGAGTTTTTGGTAGATATCGACGGTGAAGAGCGTGGCGCAGGAGTTGAAGAGCGACGCGAGCGAGCTCATCAAGGCCGACAACAGTCCCGCCACCACGATGCCGCGCAAACCGGCTGGTAGGAGTTCGGCCACCATGGTAGGGAAGACCATATCGCCATTCATCGAACCGTCGGCGCGCGCGGGAATGGTGATGATGCCCTTCGTATGCAGCGCATAACCAATCATGCCGGGAACAAGAAAAATAAAGATCGGCAGCACTTTGAGCATCCCGCCGAAGATGGCTCCGCGGCGCGCCTCTTTGAGCGAGCGGGCGGCGAGCGTGCGCTGGACAATATATTGGTCGGTGCACCAATACCAGATGCCCACCACGGGGGAGGCGATCATGATGCCGAGCCACGGAAAATCAGGATCAGACATTGGGCGCCAGAGGGCGAAGCGGTCCGCGTTTTCGCCGAGCACGATTTTGAGTTCACCCCAACCGCCGAGCTGTTGCAGGCCGAACAGCGTGATGAAAAGCGAGCCGAAGAGGAGCAGCCCCGTTTGCGCTACCTCGGTGTAAACCACGGCGCGGAGGCCTCCGATCACGGTGTAGATACCCGTGAGCACAACCGTGGTGAAGGCGCCGACCCAGAAGGCGTTTTCGGGTGAGCCGAAGGTATCCGGCAACAGCGTCATGAAGACCACGGCGCCGGCGTAAACCGTCACCGAGACTTTGGTGAAAACGTAGGCGACCAGCGAAACGATCGAGAGGGTCCAACGGGAGCGGCTATCGAAGCGACGCTCCAAAAACTCCGGCATGGTGAAGACTCCGCTGCGGTAGTAGAAGGGCACGAATACCCAACCGAGCATCAGCATGATCCAGGCGTGGAGTTCCCAGTGCGCCATCGCCATGCCGGACGACGCGCCATTGCCGGCGAGACCGACGATGTGCTCGGAACCGATGTTGGAGGCGAGCAGGGAACAGCCGACGACAAACCACGGCAGGTTACGACCGGCGAGGAAGTAGTCGGTCGTGGTGGAGGTGTGCCGGGAGCTGCGCCAGGCAATCACGCCGAGCACGGCGAAATACGCAGCGATGATGGTCCAATCGATTGAAGTCATGGGGTATTACGTATCCCGCCTACGGCAGATTCAATTCCCGGACCCAGATGTTGCGGAAGGCGACCGGATCGCGGTGGTCTTGAATGCGGAGGGGTTGGCGGGGGGAGTGGTAGCTGTAGGAAGGTAGTCCGCGGTACACGGTGGGACCATCGAGCACGGTGGCATGGTGCACGAGCACGCCGTTGTGAATCACGGTGACGCGCGCCTTTTTGAGTAAGGTGCCATCGAAAGAGAATCGGGGGGCCTCGAAAACAATGTCGTAGGTCTGCCACTCGCCGGGGGCGCGGCAGGCGTTAGCCAGGGGAGGCTGTTGTTTGTAAACTGACGCCGTCATGCCGTTCACGTAGGTCTCGTTTTCGTAGCAATCGAGGATCTGCACCTCATAGCGATTCATGAAGAAGATGCCGCTGTTGCCGCGGCCTTGGCTGTCGCCTTTGACCGGGGTGGGGGCGCGCCACTCCAGGTGGAGTTGGATGTCGCCGAAGGACTGATGGGAAGTGATGTCACTGCTGGGGCTGCCTTTTTCCCGGGGCGGCACAATCATGGCGCCGTCTTCGAGCACCCAATTGGCCGCCTGCGGCTGCGGGTTCCCTTCGTCGTCCTGCCGCATGATGTGCCACGCGTCCAAATTTGAACCGTCGAAGAGCACGATGGCATCGGACGGCACGCCATTGGCGAGGGCTGAAACCACCGGGGGCTGCGGCGTCCAGTATTCTGTCATGCCGGGGGGCGGGAGTTCGGCGGCATCCTGAGCGAAGAGGAGAGCGCCCGTGGTGAGGGTCGTGAGGGCAGTGAGCCGGAAGCGAGTCATGAGCTGATGGGGGTTGGGGAGGGTAGGCGGAGTAGGGCCGCACCAAAGGTGATGAAGCGTTCCATGCCGCGAGTCCAGAGACAGTTGATGCGATCACGGGACTAAAACCGTAAAAATGATTCGACGTTGAACTCAGGAGCGGAAACTTCCCAAGACACTGTTATACGACTTCGTCTTTTTACCGCTTTCGCTCTGTTCGCCCTTCTTCGAGGAGGCTGTGCCTCTTCAATCGAAATGCCCGACGGCACCAGCGAGGGTTACTCCTCGGCTCGGTTCTTCAAAGCCGGAGGGGAAGTGACGCCCGCGTTGGTCGATTCCGACGTGGACATCAACGCCCTCATTCAACCGGCCATCCGCGAAGAGTTTGCTAAGCACGGAATCACCGTGCGCGAGACGGAGGGCGAACCCGCTGATCTCGTGATCGCCTATCTCCTGCTGTCCCAGAGCCCGTCCTCTACGGGCGCGATTAGCACGTATTTCGGCTATGGGCGCTCTTCCGAGATTACGGATAAGGCTCACCAGATGGGGGTTTTGGATCGTGACAATCTCGGGCTCTACCGGCGCGGCGCGATCATGATTGATTTGCTGGATGCCAAGACCAACGAGTTGGTTTTCCGTCACATTGCCGTGCGCGATGGAGCCCGCAATATTTCGGAGGAAGTGCGCGCCGAGAATATTCGTTCGGCGGTCCGTGAGGCGCTGGCGGAGTTTTCTGTGGAGTAGTTAAGGCCGCCGGCGGAATCAATCTTGCGAGCTGGCGGTGGAAACCGCTTGCATCGGGGATGTCAGATTTGCAACGCACGCCCCTTCACGCCTTCCACGTGGCCCACGGGGGACGCATGGTGGATTTCGCCGGCTGGGACATGCCGGTGCAGTATAAGAGTATCCTCGAAGAGCATAAAGCGGTGCGGACTACGGCGGGACTTTTTGATGTAAGTCACATGGGCGAAGTCGACGTGAGCGGCAGCGATGCCGAGGCGTTTCTCAATCAACTGGTCACCCATGATGTCTCGTCCCTCTACCCGGGGCGGGTGCTCTACTCACCGATGTGTCGGCCGGATGGCGGCGTGGTGGACGACCTGCTGGTTTACCTGCGCGGGCCATCACGCTATTTTCTCTGCATCAATGCCAGCAACATCGCGAAGGATCTCGCGTGGATGCGGGATCAGGCCAGCGGGTTCGATGATGTCACGATCAACGACCGGTCCGATGACTACGCCTTACTGGCGGTGCAAGGCCCGGCTGCGGAGAAAATCGTGCAGTCTCTCACCGGCGCAAAGTTGCCGATCCTAGGCACCTACCATTTCCAGGAAGGCACCGTCGCGGGCGTCCATGGTATGATCAGCCGGACGGGCTACACGGGTGAAGATGGGTTCGAACTTTACCACGCGGCAGCTGATGCCCCAGCCTTGGCGGAGGCCTTGCTGGCTGCGGGCACGCCTCACGGATTGCAACTGGCCGGACTGGGCGCCCGCGACAGCCTGCGGTTGGAGGCGGGCTACCCGCTTTATGGTCACGAGCTCAATGATGATCTGTCTCCGATCGCAGCGGGCCTGGGGTGGACCGTGAAGTTCAAGAAGCCCGCGGGGTTTACCGGCAGTGCCGCTCTAGCTTCAGAGAAGCAGAACCCGGATCGTCGTCGCGTGGTGTTTTTCCGGACGGGGGACCGTCGGATCGTGCGGGCGGGAACTCCTGTGCTTAACGAAGCGGGCGCTGCGGTCGGGGTGGTCCTCTCGGGCACGCTTTCACCCGTCTTGGGCGAGGCGATTGGCTCGGCGGTGATTCCGGCCAACGAGGTGGCCAATCCGCTGAGCGTGGAGATCCGCGGCACTTCTTTCACTTTGCAACTCGTCAAACCACCCTTCGTCGAACTAAAGAAATCGTCATGAGTGATATCCCCGCCGATCGCCGTTACGCCAAATCCCATGAATGGGTGCTCAATGACGGCGATGGTCTCGTGACCGTCGGCATCTCCGATTATGCTCAGGAAAGCTTGGGCGATATCACGTTTGTGGAAGCTCCCGCAGTTGGCGACACGCTGAGTGCAGGGGACGTTTTCGGCGTGGTGGAATCGGTCAAAGCCGCTTCGGACCTGTACGCGCCGATTGGCGGCGAAGTGGTGGCGGTGAATGAGGCGTTGGACAGCGCGCCCGAAACCGTCAACCAATCGCCCTATGCAAACGGTTGGATCATGAAGCTGAGGCCGGCCGATGTCGCTCAGATTGCGGGGCTTTTGGACAGTGAAGCTTACGCGGCCGAAACCGCCTGAGCGCGAAGGGCGTTTCGGCCGCTTACTTTCCCTGGCAGTGTTCGGCCCATGCGGCCGGGGGAGCTTCGATTCACGTTGCCGCGACCGACTCGGATTACCGCCACCGTGTGGTGGGCACCGTGCACGTGCTTGCCGGATATTCCGGGTTTGAAACTACGGTCATTGGATCGGGCGCGGGAAACCCTCTTTCGGTGGGAGCGGCGCGGAGTTAAACGGTTAGACTCATTTCGATGCTGAAGGCATTGCTTGCGGCCTGCTGAGTTTCAAACTCAGCGACTTCGCCGCTCCGCGCTAAAACTTTTCCTCTCCCTTATGAAACCAGAAACACCTTCCTTTCACGCGCACCATTCTCCGATGGGGGCTTTGGCCAGTTTCACCTGCGGTGCCCATGACGCCTCTGGCGGTATGGGGCTGGAACTGACCGGACCGTTTCCGGGCGCGATCGCCGTGGGTTACCAAACCCCCGATGGGGCGCTGCATCGGTTGCCTTTGTTTATACCGGATGCCGCTTCGGAAGCTGATCGTTACGTGGGCGAGGGCGGCCAGGTCGATCGGGCTGCGGAGGCTGGGGTCGCGGCGGTGGAGCGGGAGTTTCAGTGGGCGACGGATACGTTGCGCACGCCGGAAATCGAATTTGCCATCGTGACGCCGTTTGGCGCGATACCCGATCCTACTACCGCGACGGCGGCTGAGCTGCGCTTCGCCAGCTGCCCAGCGATCCACGCGAAGATCTCCTTCAAGAATAATTCCGAAGAGGCTTGGCGCGGGTTCTTCGGACTGGGGATTGAGCATCGCTGGAGTCTGCTGCGCCATCGCGAAGGCGGCGACCTCGTGGGCGCGATGAGCCAGGATAGCATCGGTTTCGCGACCCGCACTCCCGGGGCCAAAACCTTCATCGATTTTTCGCTCGAGGAGGCGCTGGCCAAAGGCAGCGTGCGCGGCGACTTTTTGCTGGGAAAAATGGCGGGCGTGACCATCGAGGTCCCGGCCGGTGAGACGGTCACGTTGGATATTGCGCTCGGTTTTTATCGGCAGGGTAACGCCACTTTCAACCGCGAGATGACTTACTACTACACGCGTCATTTCACGGGCCTGCCCGACGTGTTGGCCTATGCGTTGGCGCAACGGGATCAATTCATGGCGGTGGCCGCAGCACGTGACGGCGAACTCGCTAAGGCTAAATTAAACGATGAACAGAAGTTCCTGATCGCTCACGCGACGCGGAGTTACTTCGGCTCAACGCAGTGGCTCTGGGATGGCACGGCCAGCGTCTGGGTGGTCAACGAAGGGGAGTATCTGATGATGAACACCTTCGATCTCACAGTGGATATGTTGTTCTTCGAGTTGCGCTTCAATCCGTGGACGGTGCGCAACGTGTTGGAAGAATACGTGCGCAATTATTCGTTTATTGATGAGGTGTTTGATCCGGCGGATCCGGATACGCGGCATCCCGGGGGGCTCTCCTTCACGCATGATATGGGCGTGATGAATCACTGGAGTCCGCAGGGCACCAGTTCTTACGAAGTGGCGGGCTTGGACCGCCTCTGTTTTTCGCACATGACGTGTGAGCAGCTCACCAATTGGGTGCTGTGTGCAGGTGCGTATTTTGCCCGCACCGACGACCAAGACTTTGTGCAGCGCCATCTCAAGACGCTCGAGGCCTGTCTGGATTCGCTGCAAAACCGGGAGCACTACGATCCGGCCAAGCGCAATGGTCTCATGAATATGGAATCCTGCCGCACCAGCGGCGGCGGCGAGATTACGACTTACGATTCGCTCGACCATTCGTTGGGTCAGAGCCGGGCCAATATTTATCTCGGCGGTAAGATCTGGGCCTCCGCCGTGCTGTTGCACGACATCTTCACTCGGTTGGATGGGCCGCATCAGGCGGAGCAAGCCCAGGCCCTAGCGCTGCGTTCGGCCGCGACTTTGACGGCGGGGTTTGATCAGGAGCTCGGCTTCATTCCGGCGGTCTTGGAAGCCGGTAACGCCAGTGCCATTATCCCGGCGATTGAGGCCTTGGTCTATCCCTATGAGTGTGGCCTGAAGGATGCGGTATCGGAGTCGGGGCCGTACGGAGACTACCTTCGGGTGCTCAAGCGGCACCTCGGCAACATCATGAAACCGGGGATGTGCCTCTACGATGACGGCGGCTGGAAATTATCCTCCTCCGCGGATAACTCTTGGATGTCGAAAATCGCGCTCTGCCAATACGTGGCCCGCGAGGTGTTGGACTTTGATTTTGGTGACGATCAACTCCGCGCTGATCAGGCGCATGCCCGGTGGGAGCGTGAAGGCTCCAAGTTGCAGGCTTGCTCCGATCAGTTCCGTTCGGGATTGGCCCACGGGAGTCTCTACTATCCACGTATCGTCACCAGCGTGCTCTGGCTGAAGGAGGATTAACCGCTCCGGCGATCTAGTCGGTCAGTTGAATTTTCGAAACTCGCACAGGCGAATTACCCACGGCTTCGGGTAGGAGTAGCCGCAGTTCGGCGGAGATTCGTTCCGTGCTGACAGACGTGCCCTCTAAGGTGGTGATCTTGGTCGTGGCCGGAATCAGCAGTTCGATCTTGGTGGTCGCGGGATCGTAGAGGTGGAGGTGGCGGGTGTCGCCGGGTTGGGTTGAGGTGTAGCTGCCTTCGTGTTTCCGCGGTCCGCCGCAGGTGTGGTAGATGGATTGACCGTGACGGTGCAGCCAGGCACCGACTTCCAACCTGAGGGCTTGCTGGGTGGGATCGAATGAGCCGTCGGGGCGGGGCGGCATATTGATCAAATAGTTGCCGTTGTCCCCGCCGGTTTTCACGAGATCGACAATGATCTCATCGGCCGTCATCAGATCGGGGGTCTCGTTCCATGACCATTGGGCCCGATCGTTTGTGACCCACCCCTGCCCCGGAGCCAAGATTTCGCCTTGGTCTTCATGCTCGTGATGCACCCAGGCAACCATGCGCTCGCGCTCTCCGAAATCGCCGGCATAGATCGACCGATTCCAACTTCCTTTATCGGCTTCGTCCGAGGGGAAACGGCCTTTGTCGATCCGGCTATTGACCAGAATTTGAGGATTCGAATCCCGCACGAAACGGTGCAGGTCAGCGCTGATTTCGGGGGTGAAGGCATCTGCCCATTCGCCGTCAAATTGCAGGACCGCGGGATTATACTGAGTGATCAGCTCCCGGAGCTGGGCCCCCATGCAGGCCACGGAGCGAGGGAAACTGGGCTCACCGCTGGCAGTGTCATTGAGGGGCCCCGGCCCGCCGTGCTCGGAGGGCAAGAAGTCTCGGTGATACCAATCGATGATCGAATAGGAGGTGCCGAAAAGAATGCCGTCTTGGGCGCAGGCTTCGAGCTCTCGCAGGATGTCCCGGTTAAAGGGAGCGGCCGACGATATCGTATGCGGAAATTGCGGACGGCCAAAGCGCGAAATCGTCGTGGTGATTCGCCGTGAAAACGAGGTAACGGAAGCCGGCGGCCGTGGCAAAGGAGATCCACTCCCGGGCTTCGAATACGGTGGGATTAAGTCGGCGGCAGAACGCGTCGTATGCCTCCGGCGGAGTTTCGTTTCCGCGAGACCAGCCGATCTTTTGCCGCCCCATTGAGCTCGGTCCCCAGTGGATGCTTAGGCCTACTCGAAAATCCTAGAAGGATTCAATTTCAGCGGCCGGTATGATCAGGTCGGGATTCAAGTCGCCACCTCCGTAATCCGCCAAAGCTATGATAGCCGAGGCACCAAGCAGTAAGCAGCAGCGAAGGAGTTGAGGTAGGGCGAGCACAAGCCCGCAAACTTACGGGTAGGTCGCACCCGGCTCAAGGTAACGCTCATCGCCGGGTTGATTGAGCTCCCAATAGGGGAGCCGGATAAGATGGGTCCGCTCCAAGGTCGAGCCGTCCCAGCGCTGCCATTCGTTCATGGCGAAGGGAGAGTCCTTGTCGAAGAACAGGCGATCGGTGCCTTGGCGATGTTTGATCGTGACCCGCCAACCTTGCGGGGTGCGGGCAATGGCGAAGGCCGCTGATGTCCACTCCAGTTTGTCGGCTTTGGAATCAATCACGGACGCCATCAACGGCGCTTCGAAGAGTGTAGTTTTCCCCCAGTCGACGGTGCGCAGGCGGAAGGGGAGTTCGTCGTAAAATAGGGCACCGGCGGGTGCTTTTTCCTCCTCCTCCACTGCGGACATCCCCTCCCAGTAAGTGAACGCATCATATTCCCATTCGCCGTCATCGAGCACGGCGTGTTTGTAGGAAAGTCCGCAGGAATCGTTGGTGGTGGAGCTGAACTTGATCAGGGCGCCGTCTTCCTGCCGCCAGAACGCGGAATGCCCCTGATCATAGCGGTAGGTTCCGGTGGGCACGGTGATGATCTGATTCAATTTGATGACCGGGTAGGTGCCGGGATCCCGCCAGTTGTCGGCCTTGACCATTTCATCGGCGGCAAAATTTTCACGCACTAAGATGTGCCGAATCTCGGTTTCGTGCAGGGTGCCGTAGCGTTTTTCCTTCGCCGTAAATACCGCGATTTCCGCATTCCCGTCGCCCCAGAAACCCTCGTCCTGCAGCAGACGATCGCTGAAGGGATTGGCGGACATCTTAGTCACGGCTAGGGCAGCAACTGCTATGAAGAAAAATCGCGGATACATAGCGGTCAGGATTAGCCCTTCGGCGGGCTCGCTGCAAATCACTAGAACGGATTTTAACAGCCGGTAGGACGGATTGCTCTAATTTCAAGGTCGGGTCTCGTGGCCTCCCGCCGTAGGGGCGTTGCTCGACCCCGCCCGTTTCATACTAACAGCGGTGACGCGAGTCGACGGCCACGTCGCTGATGCGGGTGCCGTCAAGCAGCACCCCTACCTATACAAGCAGCGTCGGATTTCCGCTTTTTTTATCATCTATTCCGGCTGCTTCGGATCCGATTTGTCGTCGGCATCGGCTTTCGCCTCTTCCTTAAATTTATCCCCGCAATCGGAGCACATGCCGTGGGTGAAACGAATTTGGCTACGGCGACAGAAGTAGTCGTCCACCTGGCGCCAGTAACCGTCATCATCGCGGACCTTTTTGCACCAAGCACAAATCGGCAACAGGCCGCTGAGGGTCTCCACTTCGGCCAAGGCAGAGGAGAGCTGTTGATTGCGTTGCTGCAAATGCGCGAGCAGGAGTCCCACGAACAAAGCGACCATGAAGAAGCTCACTTCTAGATCCCCGATAATGGCCACCCACTTGCTGAAGGTCTCGTTGGCGGTGTGGTCGGCCACGAGGGAGAGGATGACCCGGAAAACGTGAAAGACAGCATGCACCAAAAATACTTTGGCGGGCGCGGTGAGAGGCCGCCAATAAACGCTGGGGGACATGCGCAGGCCTTGGTAAGCGAGGAGTGAAAGGCTCGCCCAAACAAAACCGTTGGTCAAGCGACGCCAAATTGAACCGGGATCGAGTAGGTAAAAGGCCACCAGCGCGACGGCGTGGAATGCCACGATAGTCAGCGCGAGTTTTTTCGGGGCGGGTTGCTCGGCCTGCACGCGTGTCCCGATAAACAGAGCAGCATGTCCCAATGTGACCAGAAGGGTGGGGAGCACGCGGCCGACCATTTCGGGCAGGAAGGGACGGGCGGCGAAGAGGATATCGGCTACCAACATCACCCACGCGGCGATCATCCAGTAGCGCAGCGATTCACGGCTATCGCTCTGCGCCCAAGCATCGGTCATCAGAACCGCAATGATAGCGCAGATAATCGTGTTGGTGAGATAGATTACGGTCTCAATTTCCATACAACAAGAAGGCGAGAGAGGGGTGCCAGATGAGCCCGAGCATCACAAGCGGCGAATTCGCATCCAGCGCCGGCCTAGGGGTGAAGGCACGGATACGCCGTGACCGCAGCGGGTTGATTGAAGGTAGGGCGGTTTCGCCGAATGCGGCGGGTAGGGTGAAACGGCGCGTTCCCTCCTTCGTGCCGCTTGGCGCGGGACAGGATACCAAACCCCACTCTGCTGCCGTTAATCCGAATCGAATCCGGGTAATCTGTGGTTAAAGAACTCCGTTTGATTGGTCCGTCTAAAGCCCCGGAATTTTTTAACCACAGATTTCACCGATGCGCTTGGCGGGACTTCGGAGGACACCGCGGCGAACCCGCCCTACCTAAAAAGGGCACTACCATAGCGCAGACCGGGCGGAGGCCGGTCCCTCCCGGGAGGGACGACCTCTGTATCGTCCGCGGTCGTAGGGCGTGGGTCGGGCTTTACGCCCGACTGCTTCCCCCGAATCAGTCCTTGGATTTCTTGGCCCGATCGGCTTTGCGCCGATCGTTGCTATTGAGGATCTTCTTGCGCAAGCGCAGCAGGGACGGGGTCACTTCGACATATTCGTCGTCGGCGACGTATTCAATGCAGCGCTCCAAAGACATTTTAATCGGCGGGGTGAGTTGGATGCCCTTGCCGTCGCCTTGAGAGCGGAAGTTGGTGAGCTGCTTCGCCTTCACCGCGTTGACCGAGATATCCTCGTTGCGGGGATTTTCGCCAATAATCATACCCTCGTAGACGATCTCTTGCGCGCCGACGAAAAGTTTCCCGCGTTCCTGGATCGTCTCGAGCGCGTAGGCTCGGGTTTCACCGGCTTCCGTGGCGATGATCGTGCCCGTCAAGCGCGTGCTCAGTTCGCCTACCCAGGGGCCATATTCCTTGAACAAATGGGACATGATGCCGTGGCCGCTCGTGGCATTGACGAGGTCGACCTCCATGCCGATCAGGCCACGGGTGGTGATGGTCGCTTCGATCATCGTCGTGGTGTTGAGCTTCTCCATGTTGGTCATCTGGCCCTTGCGGTTGGCTAGGTTCTGCATGATCGCGCCGACATTCTCATCGGGGACTTCGACCCAAACGGTTTCGTAGGGCTCGTGGATGGAGCCGTCGACTTCCTTGGTGATCACGGTGGGTCGAGAGACGAGGAGCTCGAAGCCCTCGCGTCGCATGGTCTCGACCAAAACGGCGATTTGCATGGCGCCGCGGGCCTTCACTTTAAAGGCACCACCGACATCCGCGTCTTCCACGGAAATGGAGATGTTGGTCTTCACCTCACGGTAGATCCGCTCGCGCAGTTGTCGGGAGGTGACGAATTTACCATCCTGGCCGACGAGCGGACCGTCGTTGACGGCCAGCTGCATTTCTAGGGTGGGCGGATCCACATCGGTAAACGGCAAGGCGTGTCCCTCGGGGTCGGCGGTGAGCGTATCACCGATATCGATTTCCTCGAAGCCGGAGAGACCCACGATGTTGCCGGCGACGGCGTTGGCCGTCTCTTGGGTGCCGAGACCGGAATACTCGAACACCTTGGTGATTTTCCCGCGTTGGCGCTTGTCGCCATTGTGAGGAATGACGTGAACGGCGTCGCCGATTTTCACTTCGCCGCCGAGAATCTTACCGATGGCAATACGGCCGACGTAGTCGCTCCAATCTACGTTGGAAACGAGCATGTGGAAAGGTTGGTTCGGGCGAGCAAAGGGAGGGGGGATGTGCTCGAGAATCGCCTCGAATAGGGGCGCGAGGTCTTTTTGCTCGTCGTTGAGGTTGCGGATCATGAAGCCATCGCGACCGCTACCATAGATGACGGGAGCATCGAACTGTTCTTCGGTGGCGTTCAGTTCGAGGAGGAGTTCGAGGACCTTCTCATACATGCCTTTGGGATCGGCGTTTTCGCGGTCGATCTTGTTGATGACGATGATGACCTTGAGACCGAGGGAGAGGGCCTTGCGGAGTACAAAACGCGTTTGAGCTTGCGGGCCTTCGTAGGCGTCGACCAGCAGCAGCACGCCATCGACCATGCGCAGCGCCCGCTCGACTTCGCCGCCGAAGTCAGCGTGACCGGGGGTATCGACGATGTTAATGATCTTGGAGCCCCAATGCACCGAAGTGTTCTTGGCCTTGATGGTGATGCCTTTTTCCTTTTCGAGGTCCATGGAGTCCATGGCGCGGTCTTGAACCTGCTGGTTGGCGCGATAGGCCCCGCCTTGCTGGAGGAGGGTGTCGACGAGGGTGGTTTTCCCGTGATCGACGTGGGCGATGATGGCGATGTTGCGGATGTTATGGTTCATGACCGGTAAGTGCTTAGGTCGGAGCGAAAAGGAAGAACGTGCAAGGCGCGGTGGGCCAACGCAAGGCGGAAGGCGGGTGGCGTGGTCCGGCGGAATTGCAGCACAAAAAGGCCCAGAGAACCGAAGTTCTCTGGGCCAAATATGGGGGGTGGGCACTCGCCACGTGCTCTTTCCCGAACATCTACATTTGGCGCTCTCGCTTTCGCGGGCTGCAGACTCCCCGACGCCACTCCGCACGGCATGCGCGGTTCTCGATCTCATGGCGGGATCGCTCCTGTCGTCTCCGACCGGAGTTTATTGAGTGAGGCCTCTTCGCCCAGTTCGATCTCTCCCTGCCGGGAGAGATTCGCCGGACATGGTGCTGATGTGCTTGCAAGGGCGCATCTTCACATCGGCACCTTTCTCGCGGGGACGGCCCCAGCTTTTGGCTGGGCGTTGGCCCCGTGAAACGGGTCTGACCTCTTAACTCTCAGGCTGCTTTCTACCTTGCAATGGGGTGACGCGGTTTTTCGCACCGCCCCGTTGTTGAGACCTTTCAGATTTTGCCACACCTGTCTGATCTCCTGCGCTTCCGTTTTGTTTTCGCATTAACGCCCTGACTTGGGCGTAACCTTTTGGCAGATCTCTCTGCCCAAAACCGATTGCAGGCTGGCTTACCGTAGCAGCCGGGACCCTCTGGGTCACGGTATCAACACAACGTTCGAAACTTCCGTTGTGCCTGACTCGACTCGCCGGCGGTTTCTTAATTCGCCGCTCGTCGCTCAGCTCCTGATTTCGTGTTTCTAACTCGGACACGAATCCAAGTAGAGGAGCTGGTGATATATGCCTCTCGCGGTGCGAGCACCAGACGTGAGGGGGTGAACCGGACCAGCTCCGATTTCCCTTTCCCCGGTTTCCCGGGCGTATCCCAGTTTCCGCTTCCGCCGCTTTTTTCATTACGCGTCGTGCGCTTAACTGTGCTATCAAGGAACGAATGAAAATATTTAGGATTTTTTCGAAAAAGTCACGAATTAGATATGCACAAGTTATTTACCATCAATGGACTAGTGAATAGATGGTGAATAACTTTTCGCAAAATTGGCACGAGTTAGGCTTGATTGGAAACGACGGGCGGTGAGGGTGGCGGAGTGAACCCAGCGGGACTGCTGCCTATCTACGAAATCGAATCTGCGCTGCTGGCCGGATTGCGGGAGCATGGTCGCGTAGTGATCTCGGCACCGACGGGATCGGGCAAGTCCACCCAAGTGCCCCGGATGTTGCGCCGTCATGGGATGTTGGATACGGGCCAAGTGGTCGTCTTGCAACCGCGCCGACTGGCGACGCGGATGCTGGCCCAGCGCGTGGCGGCGGAAGAGCAGGTGCGGTTGGGCGAGGAAGTGGGCTATCAGATCCGACTCGAAAATCGCACCTCCGATCGCACGCAGATTCGTTTCGTGACCGAAGGGATTTTACTCCGGCAGATGACCCACGATCCGCAGCTCCGCGGGATCAGCGTGCTGGTCTTCGATGAGTTCCATGAACGCCACTTGTATGGCGATATCACGCTGGCACGGGCCAAACAGATTCAAGCGGACGAACGGCCGGATCTGAAAATTATCGTCATGTCGGCGACACTCGATCGCGCCAAGCTGATGGATTTCCTCGCGCCGTGTGCAGCGGTGGAATCAGCCGGTCGTGCCTATCCGGTCGAGATTAGCTACTTGTCGCGTTCGCCGAACTTTGAACGGGAATCCGTTTGGGACGTCGCGGCGCGCGAAGCAGTCCGATTGGCGGCCGATACGACGGGCGACCTGTTGGTGTTCATGCCGGGGGCATTTGCGATCAGTCGGACGGTGGCGGCCTTGCAGGCGGAGCGCGGTTTGCGGGAGTTTTCCATCATGCCCTTGCACGGCGAACTGTCGGCGGAACGGCAAGACGCCGCGGTGGGTCGAAGCGCGGGTCGCAAGATCATTGTTTCCACCAACGTGGCGGAAACTTCCCTGACCATTGAAGGCGTCACGGCGGTCATCGACGCGGGCCTGGCGCGGGTGGCGCGGTTCGATCCGCGCCGAGGCATCAACACCTTGTTGATCGAAAAAATCTCCCGCGCCAGTGCCGACCAACGCGCCGGGCGAGCGGGCCGCACCCAAGCGGGCCAGTGCCTGCGCCTGTGGTCGGAGCGCGACCACGCCGATCGACCCGCGCACGAACGTCCGGAAGTGCATCGCGTGGACCTAGCGGAGAGTGTGCTCACCCTCAAAGCCGCTGGTATCCGAGAAGTGGATGCGTTCCCGTGGTTCGAGCTACCGGAGCCTCTCGCCCTCGCTCGCGCCGAGACGTTGCTCCACGATCTGGGGGCGACTTCGCGGGCGGGCGATATCACCCCGGTGGGTCGCCGCATGTTGGCGTTTCCGAGTCATCCCCGTTACGCCCGGATGTTGATCGAGGCGGATCGTCGCGGTTGCGTGCGGGTCGTGGCGCTCATGGCGGCGATGGCCCAAGGGCGAAACTTTTTGTTACGCGGGGTGGACCGCAGCGTGGTGCAAGCGCGCGAGCAGGCGTGGGGCGATAATGAGCAGAGTGATTTCTTCCATTTGATTGCCGCGTGGAATCAAGCGCGTTCGGATCGGTTTGATTTAACGGCCTGCCAACGCTGGGGTATCCATGCGCAGGCGGCCCGGCAGGTAGGGCCCTTGTTCGAGCAGCTGTGGGACGTGGCGCAACGGCAGGGCATGACTGGCGATGAAGCGGTGCCGGATGCCGAAATCGGTAAGTGTGTGCTGGCCGGCTTTTCGGATCAGCTCGCCCTGCGGTTGGATCGGGGCACGTTGCGCTGTGCGTTGGTGCATGGCCGCAAGGGGCAACTCGCCCGCGAAAGTGTCGTGCAGGGCGCGGAGCTGCTGGTGGCCTCAGACATCAATGAGATTGAGGGCCGGGGCGGGGAAGTGAACGTGTTGTTGGCGTTGGCGACGGCAGTGGAGGAAGCGTGGTTGGCGGAGCTTTTCCCGGACGATTTCACAGACGAAAATCACGTGATTTACGACGAACAGGTGCGCCGGGTGATCGTCCGCCAAGAGCGTCGGTTTCGCGATCTCGTGCTGGCGAGTAAAACCACGGCGGCAGTTCCGCCCGAGGATGCGGCGGCGGGACTTTTGGCTCAGCGGGTGCAGGCGGGAGAGATCAAATTCAAGACCTGGACCGAAGCCGTCGACCGTTGGATTACCCGGGTGAACTGCCTTGCGCGCTTCTTCCCGGAGTTGGAGGTGACCGGCATCACAGCGGACGACCAGTTGTTGTTAGTGGAACAGATTTGTTTGGGGAGTTTTGGAGCTCGCGAATTGAAAGATAAACCGGTGCTGCCGGTATTGCAGGGATGGTTACGACCGGAGCAGTTGGCGGTGATGGATGATTATCTGCCGGAGCGCGTGGAGCTCCCCAATGGCCGGCGGGCGCGAATCACTTATGGTGATAAAGGGGCGCCGATCTTATCCGCCCGGGTGCAGGATGTGATCGGCTTAACCAACGCCTTCACTCTCGGAGTAGGGCGCTTGGCGGTGCGGTGGGAACTGCTCGCGCCCAACCAGCGACCGGTCCAGCTGACGGACGACTTGGATGGATTCTGGAGCGGTGCCTACCGCGAGGTGCGGTCGCAGCTGGCCGGGCGATACCCTAAGCATAATTGGCCTCCGGTGGCCAAGGGTTAGGCGCTAGGGGGGCTATCCGGCGCAAAGCCCGACCCACGTCGGACTCGCTGTCTGCCTAGGGTAAGCGCAATCGTATCGGTTGCTGATCGATGACAAATCCACCCGCCGAAAGCGTTTGGCATCCGTCGTCAGCTTGCCATCTCGACCCGACCACCATGGACTCAGCTCTTCTTCCGGCGCTTCCGTTTTTTGCCATGCTCGATGTTGAGGTAGGTTTTGGTTTCCATAACCCCCTCGTAAAAATCGAGCCAACGGATGCCTTCGCGTGGTTTTATTTCGTCGCGGCGGGTCGCGGCATCGATCTGTTTTTTGATCTTCCGCGCGAGGTCGACGTGAGAATATTGCACGCCTTGAATGACGTCACGGATGCGACTGCCGCTGAGCGTTTCCTCAATGTAGAATCCGTTCTCCTCATCGTCTTCGAGAAACACATGCACCTCGTTGACGCGGCCAAAGAGGTTGTGGAGGTCCCCCATGATATCCTGATAGGCGCCGGTGAGGAACACGCCAAGGTAGTAGGGCTTGCCGTTCAGCGGATGCAGGGGGAGGTGATTACTGGTATCTTCGAGATCGATGAACGTATCGATCTTGCCGTCGGAATCGCAGGTGATGTCGACCAGCGTCGCATTGACGGATGGTTTCTCATCGAGCCGATGCAGCGGGGCGATGGGGAAGAGCTGATTAAGCGCCCAGTGGTCGAGCAGGGACTGGAAGACCGAGAAGTTGCAGACGTATTGGTCGGCCAACAGCTTGGTCAGTCCATGGAGCTCCTCGGGCACGTAGCCGGATTCCTGAGTCTCGGCGGCTAGTTCGTGGCAGACTTGCCAAAAACACGACTCAGCGGCGGCGCGATTTTCGAGATCGAGATAACCGAGATTGAAGAGCTGAAAGGCTTCCTCCTTGCGCTGGACGGCATCGTGGTAGCGCTCGAGGCGTCCGAGAGGAGGACTGTTTTTAACCAGCGCTTCGAGGTCCTTTACCACCTTGTGCTTGTGCTTGGGCTTTTGCTTCAAGCTGAGCGATTCGCGCTTACTGATCCGCTCGAACACCTCCACCACCAACATGGAGTGAGGCGCGACGACGGCTCGGCCCGATTCCGAGGTGATGTCGGGCAACGTGACGTTTTCGGCCACGCAGATATCGCGGATATTGGCGACGACGTCTCGTGCGTATTGCGCCATCGAGTAGTTCATCGAACTCTCGAAGTTGGTGCGTGATCCGTCGTAGTCGATGCCGAGGCCGCCGCCGACATCGATGATGCCCATGGGAAATCCCATCTTGGCCAACTGGCAGTAAAAGCGGGAGGCCTCGACTACCGCATTCTTGATGGTCAGGATATTCGGGACTTGGGATCCGATATGGAAGTGCAGCAGCCGGAGGGATGAGGTCAGCTTGGCTTTCTGGAGCTTCTGAGCCGCGAGCAGGATCTCAGCGGTGTTGAGTCCAAATTTTGCGCCGTCGCCGGTCGAGGTCGCCCATTTGCCCTCGCCGCGGGTCAGCAGTTTCGCGCGGAAGCCGATTAAGGGCTCCACGCCCGTTTCTTCCGCGATCTCGATGATGTTGTCCAACTCGCTCAGTTGCTCGACGACGATGATAATCTGTTTGCCCAGTCTCCGGCCCAGCAAAGCGAGACGGATGTAGTCTTGGTCCTTGTAGCCGTTGCAGATGAGCAACCGGTCTTCGCCCTCGTGCATGGCTAGGGCGATCACGAGTTCCGGCTTGGAGCCCGCTTCGAGGCCGTAGTCGAATTCCGAGCCGGCATCCACGATCTCCTCCACGACCTCGCGAAGTTGATTCACCTTGATGGGAAATACGCCCCGGTAACGTCCGTCGTAACCCTCCTCTTTGATGGCCGCGTTGAAGTGGCGGTTGATTTGCTCCACCTGATACCGGAGCAAGTCTTGAAAACGGATGACAAACGGCGCCTTTAATCCGTCCTCAATCGCCTCGTCAATGACGTCGCGAATCACGATTTTGCGGCCATCAGCCAAAGGATCGACGGTGACTAAGCCCTCCGCGTTGGCGTGGAAGTGGCCGGCGCCCCAGCGGGAGAAGCCATACAGCTCTGCGGATTGGGTAGTGGACCAGGTTGTTTTGGATTCGCTCTTCAAGGGACGATAAGGGTGGGTTTGTTGGCTTGCTTTTTCAACTTCTCGAACGGTTAGATCCTCGTTTCTTTTTTTACGACCTTCAACTAGCAACGCCTAATATGACTTCCTTTCCCATTCTGTTTGCCCAAGCCCAAGATGCTGCGCCCTCCGGAGCAGTCGGCAGTCAGCTCCTGTTCTTTGGCCTTTTGTTCGCGGCTATGTGGTTTTTGATGATCGCGCCGCAGCGCAAAAAACAGAAGCTCCACGACAAAATGCTCAAGGAATTAGGCAACGGTGATGAGGTGGTGACCGCCGGAGGGATTTTGGGTACCATCGTCGCCGTCAAGGACGACCGGTTCATCGTGCGAGTCGCAGACAACACCAAGGTCGAGCTCGGCAAGTCGTTCGTCTCATCGGTGATGAACAAGTCCGATAAGTAAGTAGCTCCCTGCACCAACCCCCCTCATTTCCAGGTGCGTGACGCTCTTGGTAGGCCGCACCGCTGTCCGGTGTTGCCCTCGTTCTCTTTAACCTAAGTAAGCAATGTTCAAACGTAACCTCTGGAAGATCACACTGACCGCATTCATCGGGGCATGGGCGATCTCGTCGATTCTTCCCCTCCAAGACACCCCGTTCAACGACTACATCACGACTCAAGCCACTGCCGAAATCAGCGAGTTTGAGTCCGTGATGGCGCAAGCCAGCGTGAAGGTCGCCAACGGTGAAGCTCCCACGGTCTTCATCGCCCTCAAACGGATCGGCAATGAACAACGCATCGACTTGTCGAAGTTCTTTCCCGAAGTGCGGCTGGAGGCATCGCTCCGGAACCTAGAAAAGCGCAACGCCATTCTGCTGGACCACATCCTGCAGCAATCCAAGGGGCGCCTGCAGCTCGGCTTGGATCTCAAGGGTGGCGTCGCCTTCATGCTCGAAGTCCAAGACGACGGTGTTTCCGACGACCTCGCGGAGCATGAGCGAAAAGACAACCTCGCCAAAGCGATCGAGATCATCGGCGACCGCGTGAATGAGTTTGGGGTCTCTGAGCCCATTATCCGCCCGGTCGGCACCAACCGTATCGAAGTGCAGCTCCCCGGCGTCAGCACCCGGGACAACCCCGAGGTCGTCGACGCGGTCAAGAAGCCCGCCCGCCTCGATTTCCGGCTGGTGCATCCCCAGCTGATGCCCGCCACGACCCCGCCCGAACAGTCGCCGCCGGGTTATGAGGTGATGTCGATGGAAGGGGAAAACCGCGATGGCACGGCCTTCGTCGCCGAATACTTCGTAAAGCGGGTTCCCGAAATGACCGGTGAATTCGTCGCCACCGCCTTTCCCACCATGGATGAGTATGGCCGCTTCAAAGTGAACCTCCAGTTCACCGATGAAGGCGGCGCGCGCTTTGGCGACGTCACGGAAGAGATTGCCAACATGGGCACGGCTCAGCGTCCCGGGCAACTTGCCATCGTGCTCGACGGCCGCCTCTCCTCGGCCCCCTCCGTGCGGCAACGCATCGGCGGCGGTTCGGCCGAGATTACCGGTTCCTTCACCCAGCGCGAAGCCATCGATCTAGCCAATGTGCTCAACAACCCGCTCGACGTAGAGTTGATCATCCGAGAACAGAATGAAGTCGGTCCGTCGCTCGCGGCTGATGCCATCGCTTCCGGAATAGCGGCCTCGGAAATCGCCATCTTCCTCGTGGCGGGCTTCATGATTCTGATCTACACGATCGGCGGCGTATTTGCGGTGATTTCGCTCTCGGTGAATTTGCTCATTATTCTCGGCGTGCTCGCCAGTTTGGGCGCCACGATCACCCTGCCGGGAGTCGCCGGTGTCGTGCTGACCGTGGGGATGGCGGTGGATTCCAATATCCTTATCTTCGAGCGTATTCGAGAAGAGCTCAACGCCGGCAAGTCGCTCAAGGCGGCGTTTCTCGCCGGCCACGAGAAGGTGCTGTCGACTATTCTAGATGCGAACATCACGACGCTGATCACCTCCTCGCTGATGATCGCGTTCGGCACGGGTCCGGTTAAGGGCTTCGGCATCACGCTCACCATCGGTGTTTTCTCCACGGTCTTCTGTGCGTTGGTCGTCACCAAGCTGCTCCTCGAGCTCTTCATCGAAGGTGAAATCATTAAGAAATTCCGGATGAATGTATGGGCCAAGGTCCCCACCTTCGATTACTTGAGGTTCGCTCGGCCGGCTTTTGGCGCTTCCTGGCTCATCGTTCTGATCGGTATCGGGATGGTCGCCTACAAGGGCCACCGCATCTACGGTATTGATTTTGTGGGCGGTGACGAAGTCACGCTGTCGTTCAACGAAGCTGTATCGACGAGCGAAATCCGCGGTATTTTGGAAGGTGGCGGCATCGGTGAAGCCAATCCGATTTTCCAGAATGATTTCACCGGCGACAATGAAGCCGTGAAAATCCAAGTTCCCGTGGGGGACGGAGAGCGCGTCGAACCGCTCTTGCTCGCGGCCTTTCCCAATGCGGGCTTCGAGGTTCTCGGGCAGACGACCATCGGTCCGTCGATTGGCAAGGAGGTTCAATTGAACGCCTTCATGTCCCTCGGTCTCGCGATTATCGGCATTCTGCTCTACGTGGCATTCCGTTTCGAATTTGGTTTCGGCCTTGGGGCGGTGACCTCGACGATTCACGACATCCTCATGACGATCGGCATCTTTGTGCTGTTTGATCGTCAGTTCACGGCGCCCATGGTAGCGGCGATTCTACTGGTGGCGGGTTATTCGATTAACGACACCATCGTAGTGTTTGATCGTATCCGGGAGGAGTTGAAGATGAACCCGGATACTAAGCTCCGCGATGTCATCAACAACGCGATCAACAAGGTGCTCACTCGCTCGATCCTGACCAGCATCACGACGTTCCTCGCGTCCATCGCGCTCTTCATCTGGGGCGGCGGTATCATCAACGACTTGGCCTTCACCTTCCTCGTCGGTGTCGTTACCGGCACCTTCTCATCCATCTTCATCGCGAGTCCGATCTTCTTCTGGTATCACAGGGGTGATCGCAAACACGTGGAGAAGCACCAGGACGTCAAACCGACCTACGAGTGGACCGGATCTAGCCGCGCATCGGAGTAAGCTGATTTTCAGCCCTACCTGATGCGTTGGATTTATACGCCGCCCCCGGCCGATGCGGTCGGGGCGCTGAGCCGCGACGCGGGCATAAGCCCGGTGATGGCCGAGTTGTTGTGGCGTCTCGGCATCAAAGACGAGGCCGCTGCGACCCGGTTCATGCAACCGAAGCTAGCGGAACTCGGTGATCCCTTTGCGCTGACCAATCTCGAAGACGCCGCCAAGCGATTGGCTCAAGCTATTGCCGATCGCGAAGACGTCGTGGTGCTAGGCGACTACGATGTTGATGGCGTGAGCAGCACGACGCTGCTGGTGAGCCTCCTGCGGCGATTCGGCCTCAGCCCTCGCTTCGTCGTCCCGCGGCGCATGCAAGACGGTTACGGCATGTCGCGCAGCGTCATTGATCGCGCGCTCGAAGGGGGCAAGCCGGGGCTGTTTGTGGCGCTCGACTGCGGCACCAACTCTGTCGACGAAGTCGACTACCTCAAGTCAGAGGGGATCGACGTCATCGTGATCGACCATCACCGCTCGCGCGAAGAAGGGGCGGTCGAAAAGGCCATCCTCGTAAATCCTCACGTGTTGCCCAGTGAGGGCGACGATGGTTGGCGAAATCTATGCACCGTCGGGCTCGTTTTCAAAGTTGCCCATGGCTTGTTGAAACACCTGCGTCAGGAAAATCATCCGGTCGCGTTTCGCATCAAACTGCGGGAGTATTTAGACTTGGTCGCGATGGGCACCATAGCGGATCTCGTGCCCTTGCAAGGCGAGAATCGTCTGATGGCGCGGCACGGCCTGCGCATGCTGAGTTTCACTGCGCGTCCCGGCCTCAAAGCGCTGATGACGGTATCGGGCGTGCGCTCGGAAATTGGCGTGGCACCGGTGGATATCTCGTTCCGGTTGGGCCCTCGCATCAACGCCAGCGGGCGTTTGGCCGATGCGGCTCTGTCGGTCGATCTGCTCCTCAGCGAAGACGCTGCCGCGGGCATGCGGTCCGCAGAGCAACTCGATGCCTTTAACCGGGAACGGCAGGACATTGAACGCGTGATTACGCTAGAGGCCGATCGATTGATTGAGGCACATTACCGTGAGGATGCCGGTATCGTGCTCTACGCCGATGCGTGGCATCCGGGCGTCGTCGGCATCGTGGCCGGTCGCGTCTCCCGCAAATACAATCGTCCGGCCGTGGTGTTGGGCAATGAAGGCGATCAAGCCAAAGGTTCGGGCCGCAGTGTGGCCGGCATCAATCTCGTGGAAGTCTTGGGTGACTGTTCGGAGCACTTGAGCAGTTGGGGCGGACACCCGATGGCGGTGGGCGTTGGGGTCCTGAAGGAAAATCTCGAGAGATTCCGGAAAGCGTTTGCGGCCGCCGTGACGGCCCACGTTGGGGGCGAGATCGATGAACGCGAACTGCCCATCTCCAGTTGGATCGAATCCGAAGAAATTGGTCCCCCATTGATGGATGAATTGGACGGGTTACACCCATTTGGCCAAGCCAACGCGGAGCCCGTATTTGGCGTGCGTGGCGTGGTATTTCGCCAGAAACCCGACGTATTTAAGCAAGTCCATTTCCGGTTTAACTTTGAGGACGCGCGCGGCCGTCGCCTCTTCGGTGTCGCCTGGAAAATGGCCGACCGCCTCCCGCCAGCCGGACAACCCATTGATCTCGCGGTGCATCTGCGCTGGAACCATTTCAACGACCGCAAACTCCTCCAACTCGACCTCGTCGACTGGCGACCAAGCGAGAGCTGAAGCCCGGCGCCCGCGCAGTAACTCGGGAAGTATGGTCTGCTTCGTGCGGATGCAGTTGTTCGCGTCGGCGAATCAGTTTTTGCAACAGTGACGAGCGGCCAGATTTTCGCCGGACCTACTTGAGGTCATTTTATGAATCCCGCCCAAAGTTAAGGATCAATGCAATGATGCCTCTGCCCATTTTTTGCCGTGGGCTGGGTAGGGGGTGCCGCTTCACGGCACCCGAACGCGGTGGAGTTCTCTCCGCGAAGGGGGCTCGCCGTTCTCGCTGTGACCTCCGGTGAAAAATGCGCTAGGCTAGGGATGGTTTTACACCAAGGAAGCAAAGGTAGCAAAGGGCTGACGCACCGCTGGTTTTACAGGACGACATCGA
>Ga0075118_10000371_pt1 | contig 43194 bp, 40 predicted proteins | sample AntAceMetag02UKE_FD_69794 | JGI IMG/M metagenome (GOLD analysis project Ga0075118, IMG submission 69794) | Saline lake microbial communities from Ace Lake, Antarctica - Antarctic Ace Lake Metagenome 02UKE | ecosystem: Environmental > Aquatic > Non-marine Saline and Alkaline > Saline | place...
ACGGCTAAAAACAAAGCCTTAATTCTGTTGTAAAATGATGTTTTTTGTTTCATAATAAAGTTATTTATAAATTAATAAATTTGTATTTTAAATCGGCTCAGTTCTTAGCCAAACCGTTAGGCACAATCTCACCTATGAACCGAAGAATATATATACCGATTTTATTTTTGTTGTGTTTGGTGCAAAGCTGTGCGACCGAAACAAGTGAATCTAATATCCAAAAGGAGTCAGTTAAAACAATAACGAAAGTTGAACCGCAAGAAAACGAAACCATTTCGTTGTCCGATTCTGGTCTTTATGAAATGTTCTCAATAGACTTGCTTAATTCTATGCCTGACAGTTTTATTATTGACCAAGACAACGTGTTGAATGGTGACTTCAATGGAGACGGCAAAAATGACGTTGCTTCAATTTTCACTAATAATGAAAATGGCTTTCAAGGGGTTATAATAGTTCATAATGGTACGGGCAATTTTTATGCATTTGGAGGCGGTCAAGAGATTAATGGAATGACTAATCTAGACTGGATTGATGTTTTTAGAATTATTCCGACTGGAGAAGTTATTGCTCCAACATTAGTTGATTCGACTGGAGATATTATCGGCCCAGATAAAAGCAAAGAATTTCAATTACAAGGTGATGGGATATATATGCATGTCGATGAGGCCTGTGGAGGTGGTATTCTATTTTGGAAAGGAAATCAATATGAATGGTATCACTTGGAATAATAAAACCACCAGTGCCTAACAGCACACTAAAAGGTAAATGCTAGGATAGTGTAAATTTGAAACTGTATGCCACTAACGAAGCAAGTAATGAAACCCGAAGTTAAACCCTTGAACTCCGCACTTTCCTTAGTGGCGGGGCGTTATAGCTAATGCCTATGAAAGCAATATTGTACCAGCTTTTAGTTTTCGTTTCCCTTGTTTCGTGTAGTTCTGAAGGCTCAACAACCGACCCCAACCTTGAGCTATTTAACAAAGAGTTTACTGTTGATCAAGTTTTGGCTTACGATAATTCATTGAATTACTTTGATTGGTTTTTGGAAGAAAATTACCCGAAAAGTAAATCCAAAGGTTCTTCTATGACCTTATTCTTGAAGGATTTTTTGAGCCAAGACTCTGCCAAATTTATTTGGAAGCATGATGAAGAATTGCTTCTAAATATCATTAATGATTTGGAGGAGTCTGGCCTGAGAAAGGAATTTAAATTATATGGCCATGAACAACACGATTTTCTTGATTCCTCGACAGGAACAATTACTGTCGAAATTGAAGAAGAACCATACATTCTTTTAAATGGAGAGGATTCTTCAGTAATCGAAAAGAGCAGAGAGAAAATAGAACGAATGCAAAGGGAATCTCATGATCGATGGGACAAATCACTTCATTTCAACCGATGGGGAAATTACATGAACGGACTTCGAGAAGTTGCCAAAAACGAAAAATGGGTAGCGGATTTCGTTGAAGCTGTGAGCGCATCAAATTTTACTGACCCTTTCATTGCTGCCAATGGTGCTTTGAGTTCATTCTCTTCTAAAGAATTTGAAGATCCAATTATGAAACGCATTCTTTTTTCCGAAGTATTCTATTGGGAAATTTTAAATGAGAGTAAACAGTGATTGCACTTGCTATAACAGCCAGCTACAAAGCAAATGCTAGGTTAGCTTATATTTGGAACTGTATGGCACGAACAAACGATAGAATGAAATCAAAAGTTAAGCCCTTGAAAACCGCACTTGCCTTAGCGGCGATACGTTATGTGCAACCTTCATGAAGTACTTCACTATATATCTTTTGCTAATTGGAACCTTATCTTCCTGTTCTACTTCAAGTTCTGACAGCACAGCTGACGACCTTAAAACCGAATCATATTTCAAACTTCCTAAAAACGGACATGGGCTTTGGATAAGTAAAAGTTATTTAGCACATTTAAGGGAATTCAAATCTCCAAGAGAAGCACAAGACAAAGAATTAGACTTTCTCATTTCAATAAGAAACCTAGACACAATCATGTACCTAAGTTTCCATGAGGGAGCTGCTTGGAATATAATTCTCATGGAATCCGAAACTAAAGGAGCTGTTTACTCCCCAGACTCGACAACGAAATATGATGAATTGGTTTTTGAAAAAAACCTTCTTGTTGTTAAAGGTGACACATTCGTAAAAACAGGAAACTCGAATACAGAATCGGACATTATACCTTCAATAAATAAAGCTTTGGTTGTTGGTGATTATAATGATAATGCAACTTCATTCAAGTCTGATGGAACAGTCAACGGTTTAGGTGGATTCAAAGAATTCAAAATCCTTCTTGACTACTATGATATGGGAAGGAATTTGGACTTAATCTCCTTAAAGAATGATTCTACTGAAAACTGGGAATTCTATCAATTCAACTTCGTTTCAGATACTTTATTCATAAGAGAAAATGAATGTGCAAATATGGACAACGAATCAGGAGACTGTTTTGAGTTGAAAGAAGGTAGAGTTATTTATAAACTAATTAATCGGCAACAGATAACAGCCAACTAAAAGGCAAATGCTAGGTTAGTGTAAATTTGAGACTGTATGCCACGAACGAAGTACATATTGAAACCCGAAGTTAAACCCTTTACCTTCGCACTTTTCTTAGTGGCGGGACGTTAGCTGTAATTTTAAAAGACCATACATGATATACAGAATTTACCCTCAGGACTCCCAAACTCTACTCGAAAAGCCAGAAACTGGTATGGGTTATCAAGTTGTTATAGCGTCCCGATATCAACGATATCTAAATAAAAAATTTGTCATTTATAATACTGACCTCGCGGTAGAATTAGATTCTGATTTTTTAGTCAATAAAAGACGCATTATGAATGAAGGATATTCAAATGTGCTTCGAACTGCCACGGAACTGATGTTGGAAACTGACTCTATCAGTATATTGGATTATAATGACATGAAAGAGAGTACAATAATATCGAGTATTAAGAAAAATACTAAAGGTCGGCATTCTGGAGGAAAAGGCGCAGTCGATTGCCCAAAGGAAAAAGCTACTGGAAGTGAAACTTTTGTGCGGTTATCAGCTTTTGAGAATGACAAAAGGATAGATTTTCAAAACCGTTGTTTAAAACCAGGAACTTTTACAACCACATATCGCGATTATAGAGTTTGTGTTGATACAAATGATGCCCCAGTTGATCGTTATGCTTTACCAAATGAAGATAAAATTCAATGGTCATTCTACGTAAGACCAAACACGAATGACTTTCTTCAAAGAGGTATTGTTCAACCTGCTTTTGGAAAAGATGGAGGTGGAATTGAGGGGTTTTTTGAAAATGGCACTTCACAAAGTACGTACCTTTCCAAAAGAAATTATGGCCAGTAAAATTCGATTGTCGTTATCTGAAAAATTTGTCCTTTCGTTGGGAAATTTACCTGAATCGGGTATGGGGTATCAAATTGTCGACATTAAATTGATTAATGGCGAAGTGCTATTTAAAAGAATTGTAATTAACTCTTCCCTACTAGAACTAGAAAACGAGGGTGAAGTTAAGAATGAAGACATAAAAGAGATTATTCTTTCAACCAATTAAAACATCAGCTAACAGAGCGCTAAAAGGCAAATGCTAGGATAGCGTATATTTGAAACGACATAGCACGTACAAACGATAGAATGAAAACACAAGTTAAACCTTTGAAACCCGCCCTTTCCTTATTGGCAGGACGTTAGTGAATATGAAAACCCGACTACCGATACAAATATTAATACTAATTCTATCTAGTATTTTTTCTTCCGTAAGTGGACAAGAACAGTCATTTGTAATTCGATTTCAGAATATGGAACAAAGACTTTTTACCGAAAAATATTCGACTTATACAATGGTTGTACAAGAAGAAGAGAAAGTTATTTCTTATAAAGCTAATAACGAAAAGTATTCATGGGGCTTAGACAGTTATACGATTAAAAAATTCATAGATAACGAACTGGTTGGGTACATAAAATTAGATAACACTCGAAAAGAGACTCATGAATTTTTAGGTATTATTTACCCTTATTCATTCATTTCTCTTTATTCTATTGAAGAAAAAAAGAAAGTCGAATCAAGGCAAAGAAAATTAGACAGCATTTACGAATCTGACACTACAACCAATAAATTGATTGGTAGAGGTCAAATTTCCACTCAAGTATATGACGCTGGGGTATCGAGATGGTGGTCGGTGAAATACGGGAGAATTATGTCGAGAGCTTCTATGTCCCAATCAGGCGATGTGATATATTCAATTCAAGGAAATGTTATTGATGGAAAATACAGATATGAACTGTTCTTTAAGTAACTCACATTCACTAACAGCACACTAAAAGGTAAATGCTAGGATACCGTATATTTGAAACAGAATGCCACGAACAAACGATAGAAAGAAACCCGAAGAGCAACCCTTTAACTCCGCACTTTCCTTAGCGGCAAGACGTTAGCAAACATTACTCGAAACAGAATCCAATGATTATTCAACTTGTAGGAATTTTAGTCTTTATCCTTTTTGGATTGAATTTTTTTCGTGGATATCATGCTATTGAAAAATTCAGAAAAAACCATGGGTTGAATTATCAACCTAAAGTGAACAACTGGTCTCTGAAGACAACAATGGAAGGAGATTATTCGGAATTATACAAGCAAGACTTTCAATCTCTTTATAAGTTGAGAAAAAACATGATATTGACATGGATAATGATCCTTATAATTACATTCGTCATTCTCTTTGTTTGTGGAATGATGGGTTGGTTAAAATAACCACGTTTGTTAACAGCGGCCAGATGAGAAATAGGCAGTTTGTGCTAAATTTGAAACAGATGAAATCTAATAACCAGTTCCCAAGTTTTGAAGATTTTGCCACGAGAGGCCTATTACTCATGGCCGCGGTACGTTATGTGCAATAGCCGATGACGAAAACAATACTGATAATATTGACCTTTGTTCTCATACCGCCAACTTATGAGGTATATAATGAGCCCGTGGAATTGTTCATCCAGCTCGTAAAGGAAATGAACTCTGAAAAATGGGTACACGACAACGAACGATTGCATAGTGTTGCAGCGTATAACGAGTTGAAAAGTGGAAAACCCAAACTTTTTTCGGGCTATCCATTTTATTCAATTCAATACTCAGAATCGGAAGTGGCTCGAAGAGACATATCTCGGAAATTTGATAATGAAACTTCAAAGGAAAACCTATCGAAAGTCAAATCTATTTGGTCCTACTTCTACAGAAAAGATCCTCAAGAAAGTACAAACCCAGATGGCATAATTGAGCAGTGGGAATTTGAAAGTACGGCACATGCTTCAAAAGCATTTAATGAAATAAAAGCAATCGGAATGTTTGTCTTCTTCAACACACAGCCTTATTACTTTCAAAACGGTAATTATGTTTTCATTTTCCATACACGTGCAATGGCATTTAGTTTTGAGCAGAAATCAATATTTGAAAAGTTAGAATCAATATCTACTGCACATAACACTACCCAAAAGAAAAATAGGGCGCGATAGTTTATATTTGAAACGACAGTATTTTTAATAATCCAAATCCGAGAGTCAAAGTGTCTGCAATGGTCAGTAAGTTTTTTTTCCACCCGCCCAAGCAAAACGCAATAGCTATGAATAGTTTGGCCTTTACAAAACTTACTTCCTATGCCCTGCTTCTCTTGGCCAGGGGACGTTACGCACAATTATTTTTCGATGACAAAACAAACTAATTCTATTTTTCCTTCTTTCCCTGGGCATTCTCAACAAGATTGGTTAGAATTTTCTTCTAAAACTCCTTCAAAATCCAACGCAAAAAAACCTAATATTTCGTTTTTATAAAAAATAGTTTGTGAAAAAACTTGTACGAACTTTTACAATCATACTAATAATTGGTTTCGTTTTTAAACTATACCATTTTCCGGGTGCTTCTCTGATGCTTATTTTGGGTGTGTTTCTATGTATAATCCACAGTATTATTCAATTTTTTAAAAATATACTGGAAAATAGAGTTTATGCAACGCTGCATGGCGGTCTAATATTTTGGGCGGCCTACTTTTTGTTTAGAATTCAGTTTTATCCTGGAGCACAGTTATTTGCCATAATTGCAGTGCTTATAAGTTGTGCATGGGTTTTACTTGTTTTCATAAAAGCTAGCCGGTTAACTATTCCTCAATCTATCTATATGTTTCTTATTGCCTTTGGAATCTGGACCTACTTTATTCCAGCCCATGAAGTTTTTTACGTTATCAATTTTTCGGATACATTTAACAAGGATAAAGAAATTGATTACTTCGGCTGGGATAGATACAGCTGGTTTTTGTACATCGGGGGCGAGACGAAAGGAGCAACTAAAGCAAACGCAAATGCTCAACAAGCTTTCGAAGAACGGAAATCTCGAATGCTTAATCCTACGGAAGAAATAGGGCCTCTACTTTTGGAACGAAGAAAGAAAATCCTCTCAAAAACTTGGGTTAATCCAGATAACCCACCTTTACCCTATTAGAAAGAACTAAATTTCTTAGCGTTACCTGTACTGTGAAATGTGCCTCGTTAAGCTGCTTTTTTTGAGCGCACCAGGTTTTTATATCTGATTGAAATCCATTCAGGTTTGTGCTAAATAAAAGAACAATCAAGCTAAAACTGCACACTCCATTGATATTAAATCAAACTTACTCCCATTTTAAATGTAAAACAGGCTATCCTATGAAATTGTATATAAAATACATGGTGAGTTTACGTTGTAAACTTATGGTACAGCAAGAACTCGAGAAATTGGGCATTCTGTACAAGACCATAGATTTGGGCTTAGTAAAAACTCACTCTCCAATGACTCAGTCAACAAAAGACCAACTGCACAAAGCTCTTCTTAAATCTGGTCTAGAAATCCTGAATGATAAGCGCAGCATATTTGTAGAAAAAATTAAAACTGCTATTGTTGAACTTATCCATACAACGGGCTATATCCCTAACGTTAATTATTCCGATTATTTGAGCGAACTCTTAGGATACGACTATACGCATTTGGCCAATACTTTTTCTGAAGTAAAAGGAACGACTATTCAGCAATACATTATCATTAATAAGATTGGAAAAGCCAAGGAACTGCTGCTTTATAACGAATTATCGCTTACTGAGATTTCCTACAAACTGAACTACAGCAGTGTAGCGCATTTATCCAATCAGTTTAAAAAGATTACTGGGCTCACTCCTACTTACTACAAGAAATTGAAAGAAAAACGGAAGAAAAATTTAGAAGATTTTTAGATCTCTTTTTTTACTCCATGCCACCTTTTGTGCTCACTTTTGACTAAAAATTCAAAAGCAAGCAAATTAGCGATGTGTTCTGACCGAACGTGCAAAGGAAAACACCGTTAAGGCTTTAAGCATCGGCCAAATCCCTATCCTTTATCTGGCCTTCATTCCGTAAGATTAGTTGAACTAACCGACGAAGGATGTAAAGAGAAACTTCTGTACGAAATCTGTCGATTAACTCCCCCCTAAACCAATAGCAAAATAGATTCCTTACAGCTATTTCACTCAAAATTTTGGTTCGATTACGCTTGTGGAATGCCTGTAGTTTTAACAATGCATATCGTTTTGTTTTAAAATGGCGAGACCTACAAAAGTTAAGCGAAAGTTCAGTATAGCTTCATATCAGTTCATCAAAACCTATAAAACAGTCAAAAAGCACCTGATATACCTTCAATTCTACCTCGGCAGGATTTAACAACTCCTACAAACCTAATTCGTACCTTTGCAACGAACTTAAGACAAGAAAAATGGAGAACACAGAAATGGACGAATTGAAGAATGTATTAATGAATGGTAAGTACAAAAAGCTATTGATTATTGGCGGTTTGCTTTTGCTTATTATAACTTTCAAACCTTGGGTACAAATTGGCGCAGGTGAACGTGGAATCGTACAAAATTTTGGTGCTGTTCAAGATTTGGTTTTGAATGAAGGTATTCACTTTAAAATTCCAGTTGTACAAACAGTAATTCCAATGGATGTTAAAATCCAAAAGGTTACTACCGATGCGGCCTCTTCTTCCTCTGACCTGCAAGACGTAGATTTATCGGTTGCATTGAATTACCACGTTATACCCGATAAAGTAAACGTTGTTTATCAAACCATCGGTGTAGAATTTAAAGGAAGAATTATTGATCCAGCGATACAAGAAGTTATGAAAGCTGTATCTGCTCGTTACACAGCAGAAGAATTGATTACTAAACGACCAGCAGTTAGCCGAGAAATGCAAGCGTCACTAACTAGGCGACTGTTAGAGTCTAATATCTCAGTGGATGCATTTTCTATTATCTCTTTTAGTTTTTCTCAAACGTTTACTGATGCAATTGAAGCAAAGCAAACGGCTGAGCAAAATGCATTGAAAGCAAAACGGGATCTTGATCGTATAAAAGTAGAAGCTGAACAAACTATTGCTGCAGCAACTGCTGAAGCAGAAGCACTTAGACTTCAAAAAATGAACATTTCTCCCGATTTGATTGAGCTGCGAAAAATTGAAGCTAATCTAAAAGCCATTGAAAAATGGAATGGAATATTACCAGGTGTTACTGGAGCTGGTGCAATACCTTTTATAGGTGTTGGAAGTGTACCAAAAAAGTAAATGATTGGCTCAGTAATTAATACTGTAATAGCAATTCTAGGATTATTGGCGACCATACATATTTTGGCTACCAAAGGTCTTGGTTTTATGAGGTACAGAACATAGAGCACTGCAATTTCAACTATTTTGATGATCTGCCTTCCAAGTTTACTTGGAAGGTGGGTAATCTATTTTCTAAAATTGTATTTAGTTTAGAATCCTTCAGTATCACTTTCTCTAAAGCGCTAAAAATCTTATTGATTTAAATGTTTCCGAAGTATAGTTTAAAGAGCTTCAAAAAATCAAACAAAAACTTAGCCCTATAGTCCTACTCTATTTAATTTGTGGAACTTCGCGTTCCGCAATAACTGGGTCCTAGGTCAAAAAATTAAAGATAACAAGCTGATGAATGAAAATGAGTACTGCGAAATGGTTGAATCGCAAGATGTCGAGCTTAAAAAACTAAAAAATACTTTTGAAATTGAAGACGATGGATCACCGCTATTAAGTCTTAAAGAGGCTGGCCTAACCCTATTGTATGAGCCTTCTTTCGTGGAAAATTACCAGTATCTGATTCGTGAGGCAATAATTCCTAAAATAAAGCGCATTAGTGAAAAGCTTACTGAACAGAATATGACGTTGGCAATTCGATCGGCTTGGCGTTCGTTTGATCATCAGCAAAAGATTTGGGAAACTCATTATCAAAAAGCACAGAAAAAAAACCCTTCTTTTACAGAAGAAAAACTTTTTAATAGTCTGGGCAATTTTGTGGCTCCAGCTAATCAATCGACTCACTCTACTGGTGGAGCAATTGACGCCCTTATTTTTGACAATGAGACTCAAAAAATGCTTGATTTCGGATCCAACAAAGGCTGGAACATTAGATTGAGTAAAAAATGCTATCCGTACAACCCAAAGATTACCGACACCGCAAAACAAAACCGAAAGTTACTCCTTGATTTATTTCACGATGAAGGTTTTATCTGTGACTATAAAGAATTTTGGCATTTTGATTATGGCAATTCTGGCTGGGCACTTCAAAAAAATCAGGAATTAGCTTTTTATGACGCTATTGGAGAATTGGATGAATAAAGCGATAAAGCTTTAAACGTTTTTAATTAGAGTGTTTTAATGTATGCTGAGTTGATTACTTGACTGGTTAAATATCGTTACGGTACTGCATTGGGATCTTAAATCATTTGGAATAGAACAGATTCACGCCCAGCTTTAACTCGGGTAGGTCTGCGTGGGAATAACGATTAGGTTAATTAACTAAAACTGCACTTTCCCATTCAAAATAACAGACTCGATATAGTTTGAACCAAAACTGTATGGAATGTAGGAATAAGAAGGAATTGGTTTAGTAATAATCAAATTGGCTTTTTTACCGATCGCAATTGATCCATGACTTTCAGATAAGTCCATCGCATAGGCACCATTTCTCAGAGCAGCATTAAACGCCTCATTCGGCTTCATTTTCATTTTAACACATGCCAAAGACATTACAAATGGAATATTTCCAGAAGGTGTTGAACCTGGGTTAAAATCTGTCGCTAGAGCCACCGGCAATCCTTCGTCAATCATTTTACGTGCCGGAGAATAAGGAATCTCTAAAAAGAACGAACAAGACGGCAACAATGTTGCTATAGTAGAAACGTCTTTTAAAGCTGTAATTTCATCATCGGCTAATACTTCCAAATGATCTACAGAAAGTGCATTTTCTTCTATGCCCACTTGCACTCCACCCGAAATTGTAAATTGATTTACATGGAATTTTGAAGTGAGTCCGTACGCGGCTCCTGCTTTTAAAATTCGGCGCGTATCATCGTTATCAAAATAGCCTTTTTCGCAAAAAACATCAATGTAATCTGCCAACCCTTCTTTAGTAACCTGAGGGATTATTTCATTGATTATCAGATCAATATACCCTGACTTGTCGCCTTTAAACTCTGGCGGAACTGCATGTGCCGCCAACAAAGTAGATTTTATTGTAAGGTCAGTATTTTCTTTTAGACGCTTAATAACTCGCAGTATTTTAAGCTCACTTTCTAAACTCAAACCGTAACCACTTTTAATCTCTAAAGCACCTGTTCCAGTCGAGATAACTTCCTTTGCTCGCGTTAAGGCCTGATCGTACAATTCGTCTTCCGAAGCTTCGCGTAACTTGAGTGCTGAATTGATAATTCCACCGCCGTTATTGGCAATTTCTTCATAAGTCAATCCATTTAGCCTATCCACCCACTCGCCTTCTCTGTTGCCGGCGTAAACGATGTGTGAATGTGAATCGCAAAAAGTTGGCAAAACAATTTTGTCTCTTGCATCAATAATTTTGAGATTTGTCCAATCGGTAATTCCTTCCCAGTCATCCATTGCACCAAATCCAACAATAATGTTGTTTTCAATAGCCAACCAAGCATTCAAAATGGAAGTGCATTCGTTCATTTCAGAACCCGACAAACGCGTGCGAATGTCCCCTTCTTCTTGAATAAAAGCTAATTCTTTGATGTTCTTTATTAGAATTTTTCGCTCCATTTCCTTGTTATTAAATTAACCTAACATTCTTTAATTATCGTCATTCTCTCGAAGGCGAGAATCTAAAACAGGACCAACAGATTCCCGCATTCGCGAGAATGACGTAAGTTATAAAACAACCTTTTATAGGCTAATTAAAATTATTACAAACTACTTAACCTCTATCGCATCAGGCACCTTTGCAGAAAGCAACGCTTTTTCTAGAACCTCTTTCACCGAAGTCACGTAATGAAACGTAAGACCTTTCAGGTACTTTTCATTAATCTCTAGAATGTCTTTTTCATTGTCTTTACACAAGATGATCTCCTTGATATTCGCTCTTTTAGCAGCAAGAATTTTTTCTTTAATTCCACCAACTGGCAATACTCGACCACGCAAAGTAATCTCGCCTGTCATTGCCAATTTAGATTTTACTTTTCGCTGCGTAAACAAGGAGGCCAATGAAGTCAACATAGTAATACCTGCAGACGGGCCATCCTTTGGTGTTGCCCCTTCTGGCACGTGAATATGTACGTTATATCGATCAAATAAATCTGGTTTTAATCCAATAAAATGAGCGTGTGCTTTTAAGTACTCCAGCGCAATTACAGCACTTTCTTTCATCACGTCACCTAAGTTTCCAGTAAGCGTTAACTTTCCTTTTCCTGGAGTTATTGAAGATTCAATAAACAGAATGTCTCCACCAACAGAAGTCCAAGCCAAGCCCGTTACAACTCCTGCGATATCGTTGTTTTCGTATTTTTCTTTAGGAATTCCGGGGCCTAGTAGATCGTTCAACTGATCTACTGTTATAATAGGATCAAAGGTTTCTTCCATAGCCACTTTAGTAGCGACCTTTCTTACCACCTGAGCAACTTTTTTCTCTAATGCCCGAACTCCAGATTCTCTAGTATAGCCTTCAACTAATGCCTCTAACACTTTTTTAGAAAGCTTTACATCGGACTTTTTCATTCCGTGGCTTTTCAATTGCTTTGGCAAAAGGTGTTTCGTTGCTATTTCAATCTTTTCTTCTACAGTGTAGCCTGTAAGGTTAATGATCTCCATTCTATCTCTTAGTGCTGGCTGCACATTGCCTAAATCGTTTGCAGTAGCAATAAACATAACGTTAGAGAGGTCGTAATCCATTTCAACGTAGTTATCGTAGAACGAATTGTTTTGCTCAGGATCAAGTATTTCTAATAAAGCTGAAGAAGGGTCGCCTTGGTGTCCCGTTCCTACTTTATCAATTTCGTCGAGAATAAAAACTGGATTCGACTTTTCGGCCTTTTTCAAGTTTTGAATAATTCGACCCGGCATCGCACCTATATAGGTTTTTCTGTGTCCGCGTAATTCTGCTTCGTCTCGCAACCCGCCTAATGAGATACGGACGTATTTACGACCAATTGCCTCAGCAATAGATCTTCCTAAAGAGGTTTTACCCACTCCTGGAGGGCCAGCAAAACATAGAATTGGAGATTTCATATTTCCCTTTAACTTCAGGACAGCGATGTGCTCAATAATTCTATCCTTAATCTTTTCAAGACCATAATGATCTCGATCTAACACTTTTCGTGCTTTGTTTAAATCAAAAGAATCGATGGAGAACTCATTCCAAGGTAAATCCAATAACAACTCAATATAACTGAGCTGAACAGAATATTCCATACTCTGTGGATTTATACGTTCTAACTTATCTAATTCTTTTTGAAAGCGTTCTTCCGTTTCCTTTCCCCATTTTTTCTTCTCAGCACGTTCAGACAACTCATTGATTTCTTCAGTAACTGGGTTTCCACCTAATTCCTCTTGAATCGTTTTCATTTGTTGTTGCAAGAAAAACTCACGTTGCTGTTTGTCAATATCAACCCGAACCTTGCTTTGAATATCGTTTTTGATATCCAACATTTGGAGTTCTTTTGTCATGTAGCGCATTACGCGATTGGCACGCTCTGTAAAGTCGGCTTCATCTAGAATATTTTGCTTCTCTTCTACCCCAGCATTCATATTGGAAGAGATGAAATTCAACAAGAAATTTGGACTTTCTATATTCCTAATTGCGATGTTAGCTTCCGTCGGAATCTCTGGAGATTTCTCTATAATTTCGAGCGCCAAATCCTTTACTGAAGTAACTAAGCCTTCAAATTTATCATCCTTCTTTTCAGGAAAAATCTGATCAACAGACTTAACTTTTGCTCTGATATAAGGCTCTTCTTGAACCAATTCTTCCAATTCGAACTTTTGTTTTCCTTGAATGATTATGGTGGTATTACCGTCGGGCATTCTAAGCATTTTAAGAATACGTGCAACGGTTCCAATATTATTCAAATGCTCAAAAGAAGGGTCTTCGATATTTTGATCTTTCTGGGCAATTACTCCAATCGTCTTATCGCTAGCATAGGCATCTTTCACCAGTTTGATAGACTTATCTCGTCCCACAGTAATCGGAATAACTACTCCTGGAAAAAGAACCGTATTACGAAGCGGTAATATTGGCAGGTTTTCAGGAAGGTTTTCTTTATTCATTGAATCTTCGTCCTCTTGCGAAAGCAATGGAATAAACTCGCCTGAGTCGTCCATTGCGTCCATTAGGCTATGTAATTCGAAGGTATTGTTCATGTATTCATTTTAAGTCAAAAAGGCAGTATTTAATATAAATACTGCTTCAATTGATAAAAGTCAAGGTTTATGCCAGCGGCTTATTAGCGGAATTTACTGTCAGCTTTGTATGCGAATTCTAAAATTGAAGACTCTTCGTCAGTTAAATCCAACCCTCTTCGCTGCATCATTTTATTGGCTACTTCTTTTGCTTTTTCAAAGTTGAAAGTCTGGAATCCAGACGAACCACCCCAAGAAAAAGAAGGTATAAATTTGGGTGGAAAATCACCACCATAAATATTGGCCGATACGCCAACGATAGTTCCAGTGTTCAACATGGTGTTAATTCCTGTCTTACTATGGTCGCCCATAATTAATCCGACAAATGTCTCATTGGTATTTTCAATTGATTCTGTACTGTAATTCCAAACCGAAACATTTGAATAATTATTTTTTAAGTTGCTACTATTTGTATCAGCCCCTAAATTACACCATTCACCAATTACAGAGTTTCCTAAAAATCCATCATGACCTTTATTCGAGTAACCGTAAAAAACAGAATTGCTTACCTCTCCTCCAACTTTACAATGCGGACCTATTGTGGTATCACCATATATTTTCGAAGCCATCTTGACTGTTGAATGTTCTAAAGCCGCAAATGGTCCTCTAATTACAGACCCTTCCATTACTTCAACATCTTTACCTAAGTAAATTGGTCCTTCAGTAGAGTTTAAGGTAACTCCCTCCATTTTTACCGTTGGATCGATATAGAATTGACTTCCAATTAGCGTATTGTATACGCCATAAGAACTGACCGTCTCCAGTTTCAATACATCAATATCTTTTTGAATCTGGTCGCCATTACGCTTAAAAATATCAATCGCACTGGAAACCGAAATTGGAGTTGAATCTGATTCTATCGACTCAGCATTTGCCAGCGCTTCATTCAATTCTGGTAAGTCAATAAAACATTGTGTAGACTTAAAAGCAATACAATTTCCAAAAGATTCCAATTTTTGGCCTACAGAGAGTGCTTTTATTTCAGCCATTAAATAATGCTCTGGAATTACATTCGATGCTAAATATAAATCCGCTTTCACGGGGATACTGTACTTTTTAGATAAGTGCATTTGAGAAACGTAACCCGCGGTAACTCCTCCTAAAATTTTTTCCCATTTTTCCGAAATTTTCAAAATCCCTATGCGCAGGTCTGCTGCAGGTCTGGTATAGGTGAGCGGAAGAAGGGTTTCGTGACTTTTATTATCAAAAAAAACAAGATTCATATTCAATTCTTTTTCTCGAAATTAGGGCAAAAAAAAGCCTCTCGAAGAATCGAGAGGCTTTAAATATTTATAAAACTTCCTTAGCAGAATTACTTCTTGAATTTTGCGTAACGAGTTTTGAACTTATCAACTCTACCCGCAGTATCAACAAACTGCATTTTACCTGTGTAAAAAGGGTGAGACTTAGATGTAATTTCACATTTAATTAGTGGATACTCCGTTCCATCTTCCCAAGCAACAGTATCGCTTGTTGCAGCAGTCGATCTACCAATGAACATAAAATCATTAGACATATCTTTAAAAACAACTGGACGGTAATTATCTGGGTGAATATCTTTTTTCATTTCTTTAGTTTCTTCGCTTATTAATTCGGGCTGCAAAAATAGGGATTTTTAAATCTAAAAAAAGACAGAACAATAAAAAAGTCATAAAGGTGTTTTTGGTGATAACTATTAGATTCCTAATTGGATATTTTTGCAGTGTGAAACAACTCTTATTATTTATCCTGGCTTTTGCAGCGCTTACTTCATGTAAAAAACGAAATTTAGGTTTCGAAGAAGAAGGTTCTTTAGAGTTTTCAAAAACAACGGTGTTATTTGATACCGTATTTACGGGTATTGGATCAGCAACTGAATTTATTAAGGTATATAACCCTCACGATAAGGAAATTTCTATTGCCTCTGTCAGCTTGGAGGGCTTAGCTGGGAAATCTTACAGATTCAATCTGGATGGATTTCCGGGAGACCAAAGAGATATTGTAATCCCTGCAAAAGACTCTTTATTTTTATTCACAGAAGTAACTATTGACGCTAACAATACTTTCAATCCATTTTTTGTAGAAGACAACATTATTTTTATTACAAATGGTGTTGAGCAGAAAGTAAAACTTACTGCTTATGGTCAAAACGCTTATTATTATCGCCCTAACAGGTCCATTGAGGGCTTACCTGCTTTTTCTAATGTATCGTCTTATCTACCAGACCAACTTGCCTCCTTAGAGGTTAATTGGAAGAACGACAAACCCCACGTGATCTATGGATATTTATTAGTAGATAGTTTGTTAACTCTAAACATTGAAGCAGGGACCCAAATTCACTTTCATGCTGGTGCTGGTTTATGGGTTTATCGAGGTGGTTCTTTGAATGTAAACGGAGAACTTGGTAATGAAGTCGTTTTCCAAGGAGATAGATTAGAGGCAGAATTTGACGACGTTGCAGGTCAATGGGACAGGATATGGATAAATACAGGTGCCTCTTCCGCTATAAAACATGCACATATCAAAAATGGTTTTGTTGGTTTACAGATAGAACCGCTCCCCTTTGATGAATTTCAAGATGTTGTTCCAGAAAAAGTTACGGTTCAAAAAACAACAATTTCTAATATGGCGGGAATTGGTGTTTTCTTGCGCAATGCAAATTTTGAAATGGAAAACTCTCAAATTTACAATATGGGAAACTATAATGTAGCTATAACTGGAGGGGGTACCATGAGTTTCTTAAACAACACATTGGCCAACTATTGGAGCACTAACCGTGAAGATCCTATGCTTTTTATCAGTAATAGATACAGTACCGGAGGTTCTACTGAGGAAGCTGTTGATCTGGATTTAAGGTTTGGAAATACTATAATTTATGGTTCAAAAGAAGAAGAGTTGGAATTGGACAGCTCAACAGCTGCAAACTACAATGTACTATTCGATCATTGTGTCATTCGAACTGAATTAGTTACTTCTAATACCAATCGTTACAAAGCATGTATTATAAATCCTAGCGACGTAATTGTAGGAAACAACAGCTTTTTACCGGTTTATAAAAACCAAAATGGTAAAGACTTTAGTTTATTTCAGCAGTCTGTTGCAGTTGATAAAGGCTCAATAGAAATAGTTAATCTACTCCAAGAAAAAACAGATCTTAAGGAAAGAGTTAGAGATTCAAAGCCAGACATTGGGGCTTTTGAATTTAACTAAGAATACCGCTAATTCTTAGTGAATACTATCGAAACGGTCGTTTGAGTGTCCGTCTTTCAATCCACGTTTGTATCCCAGTTTATAACTTAAGAATGCTTCAAAACCACCTAAATTTCTACTCGCACCATTCAGCTTAGAAATATTAACATCGTAGCTAAGACCTATTCCCATACCAGCCCAATTAAATTGCGTTTGGAATATGAATGCATCTCTCCATCTAAAGTAAGCTCCAAATTCCATTGTCATTTCTTTGGTAATTCCAGTGTGTAATCCAGCTTCCTTGAACACAAAATCGAAAGCAGTACCAATTACAAAATAACGTTGTCTGCCCTGTGTGAATATTATTGTGCGCGGTATTACAGCAAAATTGTCTGCGTGTGAGTGTATTTCAATATCTCCATGAAAATAAAGTGATCTAGCCAGATTATAATCCCTATTTAAGTAGTTTACACTAGGACCATTAATGTTGTTTATAGCACTTCCTAAATTCGCTCTTATGTTATCGTGATTGGTATAGAACCAATTGAACCCAGCACCAACAGCAACATATGTAGCACTTGCTTCACCAGCATATTCCCCTGGGACAGTAACATCAAAATCAGGTGTAGCCAATTGCCAATTCCATTGACTCCCCCATTGTCCGTCATAACTCAATGCTTTTTGACCATAATTCACTTTCATTCCTAAACTAAAAAAATGAGTTTCACTAGGATCAAAAGCTTTACCGAAATTTACGTTTAAACCAACGTTAGTAGTACTTGTTTGAGATAATCCTGCGTCATCTTTAATTCCGTATACGCCAATTGCGAACATATCATGTCCTGTAACATCTGTTAAAACCGGTAAATCTAGTGAAGCTGCCATTGTCGTATACGGCTGACTCGAAATGGAACCCCATTGTTGGCGATAGTGGGAATTGAAACGCATGTTACCATGAAAAATACCAGATGTTGCTGGATTTAATATTGGTGAAGCATTAAAAAATTGAGAAAAATGCACATCTTCTTGAGCCTCTCCAGTAAGACAAATACTAATTACCGCAAGCAATAGGAATAATCTCTTCATTAATTGTTTCATTTAGCGCACCAAAGTAACATTTCCTTGTAATTCTTTAAAATCACCATTTTCATGGGTAACTTGAATAAAATAGGTATAAACACCAGGAGTTAAGTCCCTACCCGATTCATTCTGAAAAGTTCCTCTCCATCCAGTTTTGGCACCTTGATTACTTGGATCTTCAATCACAATATCCTCAACACTTTCCGTACTGAATACCACCTGGCCAAACCGATTAAATATTTGCACATTGATTTTGGTGATTCCATTTCCGAAAACATAAAAATTCTTATTCGTATACCTTCCGCTTCCTGGTGAGAAAATACTAGGGACACCAACCGAATATTGAACTCCTGCTGCATCTTTTCTCAAAATAATTTGAAGCGAATCTACTACTCTACAGCCGTTATAATTCTCTTTAATTACGTAATAATACTTATCCTCAGTAGGTTCAGCAAAAGTTGAACGTTCGTTCCATTGCTCAATGTCCTCTCTAACATATTTCCCATTTTCATCTAAATAAGACCAATAATAGTTAAAGCAACTGCTGGTATCTCCTCTTAATTTTTCAACATCTCTTAAATTTCGGCAGTAATTGCGCTCTCCTTTACCCTCCAATTTGGTGCTCAAAAAACCTCGATGTCCTCTAACAATTGCTGAATCCTCATAAATTGTATTTACAATCGGATATCGCATCACTGAAATGATATCATCATATACCACAGAATCCTTGCCGTATACATTATATGCTAACATCCCAATACTCCAATTTTCTATGCTGTCTTCATAACAAACTCGCACTGTATCTCCTGTAAACACTGTATCGACAAAGCTTGGGTCAGTTAATTTTGGATCTCCTGCTTTAATTCCGTAATTCGAATAATAATATTTTGGATCCCAAAGATCAGTTCTAATTCCTTCCATTATCCAAACAATAGAATCCGTTGTAGTAAAAAACTCATCTTCTACAGATCGGTCAAAACGGAGTGTAATACATTGCTCAGCGCAAATTTTTCGTTGACTTTCCCCTTTGATTTTGGCTTTTGCAGGAACACAACCTTTCACAATAATTGTTTTAGTAATGAAATCAGCACCACCCGTACCTGAAACATTAAAAGTAACTGTGTAAGAAGTGTCTCTGCCTCCATCACCTGCACATGGATAAAACACACCAACAGTTTTATTAGTGTCATTTTTCAACCTACATCTCCCAGAATCATCTTGAGCACCAGGAAAAGACCAATATCTTGTGTTTATAACACCTATGCTTGAATCTCTAAAAGCAATTGAATCTCCAGCACAAATTGTAATGTTACCCGATTTTGACCCATTCATGCTAAAGTTTGCATCTGGAGGTGAATTACAATCGACCACTTGAATATAATTGGTTTTGGTGGTGGTTAGACCTGAACCTGCTGAATTAGACCCTCTAAGCGCAATTGAAAATGTTCCTACTGAAGGGAAGCAAAAGCTAGGATTTTGAAGATTTGAAGTGTCTGCTAAACCACCTGTTCCAAAAGTCCATTTCCATTGTGTAGGATTTCCTGTAGATATATCGGTAAACTGAACACAGTCTCCTTTACACACCAGCGTTGGAGTTGCAGTAAAATCAGAGTTTGGGGTTCCTGAGGGAACTCCAGTTATAGAAACATCATCAATTGCAAAAGCAGGCCTGTTGATAGGAACCACTCCAGTATCAGGATTTACAAAAAGAAAACCAAAGCTCAGTGTAGCTTGATTGCTGAACGATATGAGTGATAAAGTCGTATCCTCCCAAGTTGAATCATTGGCCATTTCAAATCCTGTAGGAACCCATGTTGCGCCACCATCTGTACTGTAAACTACTTGTCCAGACGCTGCATTACCAGTAGGAATTGGACCTTCAGCATAGTTTAACCACCAAAATTTGAATTCTATATCCTTAAGACCAGTGGTATTTATCGGACTGGCCATTCTGGCCATATACATTTCATTTCCAACTTTTTGCTGATACTGATAATTACAGTTCAATACTGCTGCTGCAGAAAAATTTCGTGATACTATGTGTAGGTATCCCGAATTTGGTGCTCCAGGAATCCCAGCGGGTTGATTTTGCGTTGGCTGAACGAATGCAGCCAGACTTCCTGCATAAATATTGTTTACAACCCACAAGTTTTCTGCTCCACCACCTGCTGCAAAACCACCATTAACCTGATCAGAAGTATTGAGTGTCCAATTGCCCTGTCCTACGCTAAAATCGTCTGTCAACAACACTTGTTGGGCATTAACCTCCGCAGTAAAGCATGACAACACCAATACGGCAAGAGCGGTAATAATACTTTCTAGAAATAATTTCATAAGCTTATCTTAATGCTGCGCCAAAATAAAGGCATTAATTAGAATAATCAAATATTAATTACAAATTCAAAAGAAACCTTAGTGTATCCACATTATCAGCGTAATCCCACAATTGTGGAATTTGCGCTTCACCAAACTTAATTGCCTGATTTTCAATGACACACTGTACTTCTTCACTTAAATTTAATTTTTCAACCAAAACTTTCTTATTAACGGACAAATACTCATAATGTAAAACGCCAATTGGAGACTTTAAGTTGGTATCTTCTTTAATTAGTAAAAATTCATTGTCTAACAATTGCTCACTATTCAATAAAAACAGCGTTTTGTGGTAGTCGTAATTGTGCACATATTTGATGTTATCTAACACAGAAGCATACTCAATTATAGATTCATAGAACAAATTGAAATTATAATCTTGAGGCACATACAGCTTAGTTACATTTCTGCAACCCAATCCGTAATATGTGAATATATCCTTTCCTAATTGAGCTAACTCTTGCGCACTCTCGTTTCCGTCCAAAATAGCGACTGAAGTTCTATTCTTTCTAATAATGTTTGGATATTTACCAAAATAAGCCTCAAAATAACGCGAAGAATTATTGCTACCTGTCGCAATTACTGCTTCAATAGTATTCAGACGCTCCACTATCTCCAATCTCGAACCCATTTCAGTAGAAATACTTTTTATTTTATCGATAACAAAGGTCATGAGCACGGTGTCCTCTGAAGATAGCTTAACCAGCGCAATATGTCCTGATATTAATACACTAACCAAATCATGCAAACCAACCAGCGGAATATTTCCAGCCATTATCAGCCCTACTTTTTTGGGCGCAATGGCATTGCTCAATTTCGGATACATTGCTGTCCAATATTTTAAGCTATCTTCAGTTAATGCTTTTGACCAATTGGTGAAAGCCAATTGAGACTGATCCGTGTTAAACCACCCGTTTTTATGCTTCGCTGTTTGAAGTAGCTCTTTAAATTCATCGGAATTATCTGCTAATTCCTTTCCAAGCTCAACAAAAACCTGTATCCGTTGTTCTATATTCATTTAATACTATTTGGTATTTAAAGTTCGTGTTGCTGAATACCTTTGCAGCAATATTAGATGAATCAGAATCTATAAAAACACAGATTATGGCAATTATAATAACAGATGAATGTATTAATTGTGGAGCATGCGAGCCAGAGTGTCCAAATAATGCAATATACGAAGGTGGTGTAGAATGGCGAATGTCAGATGGCACTTCTCTTTCGGGCTCTGTTACTACTCCAATGAAGAATACATATGAAGCTGATAATGAGCAAGAAGCAGTTTCAATGGACTTTTTTTATATCGTTACCGACAAATGTACTGAGTGCAAAGGCTTTCATGATGAGCCACAATGTGCAGCGGTATGTCCAGTAGATTGCTGTGTCGACGATCCTGAAAACGAAGAAACTGAGCCATTTCTGTTAGAGAAAAAAGATTTTATGCACGTTTAATCACCTGCTTTCAATTAAACATCAGAAGTTAACAACTGACGGCGATAAAGCCAGATAGCATACTATCTGGCTTTACTTTTGCTAATTAGTCAAATTGCATGAAGAAAATTACTTCTACATTCTTACTTATTCTATTAGCAGCTGTTGGCGCCAATTCGCAGACTACCAACCGACCAGCGGCTATCGACCTTACCCTTAGGTTAAAAACTCTGAGAACCAAAAGCTTAAAGGCTGATAATGACAAACAAATCAGTGCATACAATCAAGAGTTTAGAACTGAGGTAAAAGCAGCAATTGAACAGAATTTAGAATTTGAACTCGACAGTATACCCAGTTTTGGTCATATAAACTCGCCAGACAAACAATTCGAAATATATACTTGGAACATTCTTAAAGAATTTGATGAGTACGAATATTTTGCTTTCATAAAATTTAAGAAAGGAGAAGTTCTTGAACTCATCGATCAATCCAAACTTCTTTTATCCCCTGAATTTAAAATTACAAAAACCAACAATTGGTTTGGAGCACTTTACTATCAAATCGTGCCCGTAAAAAACAAAAAAAAGGAAAGATATTACGTGCTATTAGGTTGGGATGGAAATACAGGGAGCAGTCTCAAAAAAGTAATTGACGTGTTGTATTTTAATGAGCGTATTGGAGATTGGCAAATGGGAAAAAAGATATTCGGACCTCCTTTCAGAGGCATTACCCGGTTTTTCTTAGAATACTCAAGCGAAGTAAACGCCTCCCTCAAATACCATGACAAACAAGAACGTATTGTATTCGATCATTTGATACCGCTTAACTCAGGTCTAGAAGGTGTATTTGAATTTTATGTCCCTGATCTTAGTTTCGATGGATTTGAATTTAGAAATGATTATTGGTATTTCATTCAAAACATAGATGTACGCGGTAACCAAACGATGGAAAACTACACCACTCCTGAAACAAATATTCGTTTAGAATGAGGCCTGGTTTATACATAGCGATACTCCTACTTGGAATACTGCCATTTTCTGCATTTTCTCAAAATGGTGAAATTCAAATTTACAGTGGCGAAAAAAAACCGTTCACCTTATTTGTAAACGGCCTCAAAGAAAATGAAGCGCCTAAATGGAAAGTAAAAGTAAAGAACCTTACTCCTGGCCCTCATCATTTGCGGGTTTTGTTTGAGAATGGGCAAACAAGCACAATACAGAAAAAAATTAACCTTGCCCCTTCTTCTATTTTAACTTATGAAATATTGCTGTATGAAAATACAGGTAGAAGCTGGTATGACTTGACACAAGTCGATTCCGTTTTAAAAGAAGAAATTGAAATTATTGTAGTTCAAGACATCTCAGAAATTAAAGAATTAGAAAAAGCTGATGAAAAAGTAGATTCACTATTGGAGGTTAATATTCCTGACGCAAAAATTTCAGCACCAAATGGAGTTGATAGCTTGTCAATGCAAATTGACACCGCTGCTGTAATGATTAAAGACTCTCTATTTCAATGTGCTAATCCATTACTTCCATTAGGTTTTGAGTTGGTAATAAAACAATTAAAATCAGAGGATTACGAGGATTTATTATTAGATAAAGCTAAAAAACTAGCCGATATCAATTGTTTTTCATCCATTCAAATAATGGAGGTTATGCAGCTCATGCAATTCGAAGTAACGCGGCTTGAGTTTGCCATTTACTGCTACAGGATATGCTTTGATCCCGTCAATTATAAATTTGTAGAAGACGCTTTTGAATACCAATCTTCTATCGATAAACTGCACGATGCACTGTACGCGAAACCAGGTAAAAAGAGTGCAATTAAGTAAGTGTTGATTTCTTAACGAGTAATTAACCTCCTTCCTGCTAACTGTCTCACATTTTTTTAAGACTTTTGCATTTGAATTCAAACACTCTTTAAAGTTATGGCAAAAGTTCACAATTACAGTGCAGGCCCCTGTATCTTAGACGAATCAGTTTTAAAAGAAGCTCAAGCAGCAGTTGGAAATTTTGACAACTTAGATCTCTCATTACTCGAAATATCACATCGAAGTAAAAACTTTGTTGCTGTAATGGATGAGGCTACTGCTCTAGTAAAAGAAATATTGAATGTGCCTGAAGGCTATTCAGTTATTTTCCTTCAGGGAGGAGCGAGTCTAGGATTCTTGATTACGGTAATGAACTTGATGCGTGAAAATGGTAAAGCGGCTTATACTGATACTGGCGCATGGGCAAATAAGGCCATTAAAGAGGCAAAACTATTTGGAGACGTTAATGTTTTGGGAACTTCAAAAGACTCTAATTATAACTTCATTCCAAAAGATTATACGGTTCCTTCGGATATAGATTACTTCCATTGCACTTCAAACAATACCATTTACGGAACTCAAATGAAAAGTTTTCCTGAATGCTCAGTTCCATTGGTTTGCGATATGTCTTCTGATATATTTTCAAAATCAGTCGATATCTCGCAATTTGATATGATATACGCTGGAGCTCAAAAGAATTTAGGTCCTGCTGGAGCTACTCTATACATTGTAAAAGATGCTGTATTTGGAAGAAACGGAAGAACAATTCCTGCTTATTTAGACCTTCAGACTCACGCCTCTAAGGAATCTATGTTCAATACACCTCCTGTATTTTCTATCTACGTTTCTATGCTGACCTTACGCTGGTTAAAAGCGAACGGTGGCCTTCCTTGGATTGAAGCACGAAACAATGAAAAAGCAGCATTACTGTACAACGAAATTGACAGAAATCCTCTTTTTGAAGGAACTGCAAACTTGGAAGACCGCTCTGTTATGAACGCCTGTTTCGTATTGAAAGATGAGGCACATAAAGATGCTTTTGATAAACTATGGAATGATTCTAAAATCAACGGAATCAAAGGTCACCGATCAGTTGGTGGATATCGAGCTTCAATGTACAATGCATTGCCTGTTGAAAGTGTGCAATTATTGGTAGACTGTATGAAAGAATTAGAAAAAACAGCTTAAACGAAGCTGATAATGTCAAAAATTTAAATCTAAAAATCATCCTCGTCATTCTGAGCTTGCCCGCTTGAAATTTCGTACAGGTTTCAACATTTCAGTTTATAAAAAGTAATGAGATGCTGAATAAGATCCAGTTTGAACAAGGAGTTTGATTCTAACTTAAAAAACAACAATGAATATTTTAGCAAATGATGGTATCGCGAATTCAGGAAAAATTATTCTTGAAAAAGCAGGTCATAAATTAGTTACCGAAACAGTTGCCCAAGAAAACTTGATTGATGCAATCAACAATGAAAACTATGAAGTAGTTTTAGTAAGATCTGCAACTACAGTAAGAAAAGAAGTAATGGATGCTTGTCCTAATCTTAAAATGATTGGACGTGGCGGAGTTGGAATGGATAACATTGATGTTGAGTATGGTCGATCTAAAGGATTGCATGTATTTAATACCCCCGCTGCTTCTTCACAATCTGTTGCCGAATTAGTAATGACTCAGTTGTTTAGCTTGGTAAGAATGACTTACGATGCGAACAAAGAAATGCCCGTTAATGGTGCAACTAACTTCAAAGTATTGAAGAAGAAATATGGAAAAGGCGTTGAGTTAAGAGGAAAAACTCTTGGTATTATTGGATTTGGAAGAATTGGTCAGTCAGTAGCTCAATACGCTATTGGTTGTGGAATGAACGTTGTTGCACATGATCCATTTGTTGCAAATGCTGATATTAAGTTGTCTTTACAAGGGCAATCTGTAACGGTTTCAATTGCTACAATTGGAATGGAAGAATTGATTTCAAGCTCTGATTTTATATCTATTCACGTTCCCAAACAAGCTGACGGAAGTGCCGTAATTGGTGCTGATGAATTAGCTAAAATGAAAGATGGAGCTTATTTGGTAAACATTGCTCGAGGTGGTGTTATTAATGAAAGTGATTTATTAGCTGCATTGGATAGTGGGAAAGTTGCGGGTTGCGCCTTAGACGTTTTCGAAAACGAACCAACTCCGAATGATGCTTTATTAAAGCATTCTAAAATTGCTTCTACTCCTCATGTTGGAGCGGCTACTTTGGAAGCTCAAGATAGAATTGGAGAAGAATTAGCGAATTTTATTATTGCTCACTGCTAAGTCCTTAGACTCAAAGTATATTTGCAACGCGGCAGCCAAAACTGCCGCGTTTTTTTATGGCAAAAATTATCCCTTTTAAAGCTTTCCGTCCACCAAGAAATATGGTGCATTTAGTAGCGTCTAGATCATTCGTGTCTTATTCACGGTCTGGTTTGACTCATAAATTGAGCACCAACCCCTACTCTTTCATTCATATCATTAATCCAGAATTTGGTGACCAAAAAAAAACCAAATCAAATACGGTAAGTAGATTTAAAAAAGTTAGAGATAAGATTAATCAATTTATTGCGGAAGGCACTTTTGTACAAGACAAAGAAGAAAGCCTTTATGTATATCGTCAAAAATTTAGAGGCAATGTATTTACCGGAATTATTGCTGGCGCATCAATTGACGATTACGAAAACGGGGTTATTAAAAAGCACGAACACACTATTCTAAAACGCGAAGTTATTTTCAAAAATTATTTGGAAACAACAGACATGAATGCTGAGCCAGTGCTGATGACTTATCCAGATAACGATCGCATAAAAGAAGTCCTTGAAAGACAGTTAGAGTCCGCTCCCGAGTACGATTACATGAGTGCGAATAGCGCTTGTCACCAATTCTGGAAAATATCAGATCCTGAGGATATAAAGGTGATTCAGGAGCAATTTGTAGATTTTAATGCACTCTATATTGCCGATGGTCATCACCGATGTGCTTCGTCTAATTTATTGGGACATGAAATGCGTAGGAATAATCCTAATCATACAGGAAACGAGAAGTACAATTTCCTGATGAGCTTTTTTGTACCAGAGAGCGAACTTAATATTCTGGAATTCAACCGAGTAGTGGAGGATTTAAATGGCCTTTCCGATACCGAATTTTTGTCAAAACTTGACGAATTTTTCGATGTTACCAAACTAGCTGTAAAGGCTTTCAAACCAAAATCATATAACCAAATAGGTATGTACCTCTCCAACACCTGGTACGCACTAGATGCTAAAATTGGAACCTTTGACCAGAACCATCCTGTAGAGAAACTGGATGTGTCTATTCTTTCAAAAAATATTCTGGAACCTATATTAGGCATTGGTGATTTACGAAAAGATAGACGTGTACAATTTTTAGGTGCTCGAAATGATACTCAGGTGCTCACAAAGTTGGTTGACTCAGGCAAAATGAAAGTTGCATTTGCATTGCACCCTGTTACTATTGACCAATTAAAAAATGTAGCTGATATGCATTCTCATATGCCACCAAAAAGCACCTATATCGAGCCTAAAATCCGAAGCGGGTTGGCCTTATACAAAATAAGCGAGTGATGTCAGAAATGCCTACAGAGTTTAACGTGCGGATCTATGGTCTTTTTATTCATGAGGGTTCCTTGTTGGTTTCTGATGAATTGTTACAAGGAAAGCCTTTTACCAAATTGCCTGGTGGTGGATTGGAATTTGGTGAATCTCCAATTGAATGTTTGCATCGCGAAGCAGATGAAGAAATGGGCGCTAAAATTACTGTCGGAGCACCTTTTTATACCACAGATGAATACATTCAGAGCTACTTTAGACCTTGGCAACAGGTCATTTGTATGTATTTCAATTGCCAATTTCAAGATGTTGAGCGTATCAAGGTTTCTGAACAAAAAATGGATTTCGATTATTCCTTAACTAAAAATCAAGAGTCGTTTCGTTGGGTAAAACTGAAGGATTTAAAAGCAGAAACATTTACTTTTTTAAGTGATCAGACTGCAATTAACAAATTGGTAGCAACATTCTAATGCAAGGCCTTTTCAAATACATTTTACTTGGTTTTGTTTTAGCTATATGCGCTGCAAGTTTTGCTCAAACGACAGATAGTACTGAACAATATTTTCTTGGTTTTGACTTAAACAAACAACGAAAACTTACGGTATTACCCTCTGTATATTTCAAACCTGAAACCAGCTGGGCATTTGGTATTTCGGCATTAATGTACCGCCGATTCAATCAAAAAGACACAATTTCTCCATTGAGTTTAGCAGGACTTTCCTTTGCTTATACACTCAATGATCAGGTACTTTTTTCCATGCCTTTTAAAATATTTCTAAAGCAAGATAACTATAGGATTAACGGAGAAATTTCGTACTACCGTTACCCCTACTTTTTTGCTGGAATAGGAAACACCAACGACACAAAATATGAAGAAGACTATGGTGCTAATTTTCCACGATTCGCCATTACTGGTCTAAAAAAATTCAAAAAGAGAATCTATACCGGACCCAAGCTTTTTTATCAAAATACTACGATTACTTCAGTAGAACCTAATGGACTTTTAGACACCTTAGCTATCGCAGGTGCATCGGGAAGTGTAACCACGGCAATTGGCTGGGAATTGGAATACGATGGTCGCGATTTTATTTACGCTCCTACAAAAGGATATTATGCAAATGTCTCATTTTTAGGGTTTAACAAGGCTATGGGTGGTAATTTTGGATATAATTTATTTACGGTTGACCTTCGGAAATATTTCAATCTAGGTAAAAATCACATTATTGGTTTACACGGTTATGGTTCGTCTATTTTCGGAACAGCTCCGTTTAACAAAATCTCTCAGTTGGGTGGCGATAAAATAATGCGTGGTTATCGAAAAGGTGAGTTTAGAGACAATCATCTAATGGCTTCTCAAGTTGAATACCGCACACCGATCTGGCACTTTTTTGGTTTTGCACTATTTGCTGGAACTGGTGCTGTTGCAGATAATTTCGAGGAATTCAATACCGACTTTTTGCGCTACTCATACGGTGGTGGATTTCGTTTGGCTTTCAATAAAAAAGAACGCGTGCATATCCGATTTGATTACGCCCGTGGAGATCATAATCGACAGCAGTTTTATTTGACTTTTGCTGAGTCGTTTTAAATAAATAATTCTTGGTGATTTTTTTCGCAGAGAAGCACAAATTATAAATACCACCGTCATTCCCGAAGACTAGATGAACTTATCGACGAAGGAGATTTAGTGAAACTTCTGTCCGGAATCTAATTCGGATAATCACAGAGTCAACTGCCTTAATAAGCGGTGACGCTAAGAAATCGCGAAGCAGACCCAAATTCAAAACCAGCACCAGCCGCGTAATACACGATACGTGATACACTTTACCTTAAAAAATAAACACTAAAACTACCTAATTATCAATCGCTTAACTCTCCATTTTCGCTCCTTAAATCGAGCAGTCCAAACACTCGTATCTGCATTGTCCATTCTTGTCCAAACGAGCTGTACTAATCCATCATGAGCGTCAATATTATTGTAATCGCCAAAAAACTTACCCGCAACTGGTGTAAAGGGTGCTTGTCTTATCCGTTTGTATTTGAAGCTTTTTCCACCGTTGTAAGATCGTGCTAAAACCACATCAGTTCGGTTGTCCTTAAATCGACTTCTGTCGTAATACACAAAGTACAAAGCCCCTGTAGTTTGATCCACAGACATCCAAGTTAGAAACTGGTGATGCTTCCCTCCTCTTTTTCCTATTCGAACTGGCTCGGACCATTGATTACCTTTAGTATCGCTGTACTTCAAAAAGATATCTGTATTGTCAGTTCCTTCGCGCTGATCGCTCCAATTCACATAAATTCTTCCCTCGTAATCGCCTTTTGAACGATCGCAAACTGTAATCGGCATTCCGTTACAGCGATTTACACCAGGAATCGAGTACGACCAACCCGCCTTATTACTATCTACCAAAGTGGCAATTGGTGACCAAGCACCTTTACTGTAAGTATTCATTCGAATACCTGCTGGACCAGCCCAAGCGATGTATAGGCTTCCATCATTAGAGAAAGTCGGAACAGCACCTTCGGTAGTTAATGAACTATCAATACAATCTCCCGATGCTTGGTTAATTTGATTCGCCATAGTCCAAGTCGCTCCGTTATCCTCAGACTTAGAATACATAATATTCGATCGGTTCTCTTTGTTTCTGCTTCCATAGAGATCAAACTGAGTCCATGAAACATGCAATTCGTTAGTCGCTTCATTATATACCGCCCAATGTTTGTCTTGCGCTTTATTACCACTCAATCCAGTATAGCTTCCAGTCGACCAAGTTTTACCAAAATCTTCAGAGGTTTGACAAACAATTCTATCGATCCAGTTGCCGAGTATTGGATTACTTAAATGAAAATAATAAAAACGACCTGAGCTATCTGAGATGACCACAGGATCGCCGTGTACGCCGTAATCGGAAGTCATTTTTTTGCTTTCCCAAGTCTTGCCACCATCATGACTTAGGTATAGATTATTGAGATTTGCGCCACACAATACTTCTTGGGAGTTCTGTCGGTTTATGTTAATGCTGGGTTCGTTTGGGCTATCTACATTACCTACTCTTACTGGCTTTTGTGTAAAACCTTGCAGGGAAATTAAAACACAACTTATTATCAGAATTAGTTTACCAAAATCGGTGGGCTTTAAATGCATCATATACTCAATCGTTTTGTAACCAAATTATCAATCAATAAAAACAGTTCATTCGGCGGGCGGGTTCTCCATGCCATGTCGTTCAGTTTTCCACCCGTAACAAAATACTGGTCGATATTTTCATGACCAAAATCCTCCAACACATGCTGTCTAAAATTCAAGGTGGCAATCCAACCTTCTTCAATGTCTTCGAACCATTCTTCGTAGTAGGAATCGTCTGAAGGGTGAAAGTTAAGCACGTTTTCGCCAATGAGTATAAAACGGTTGATTCCTTCGTCGACCAAATGATCGATTATGTTTCGTTTTAATGCCTGAATGTCGTTGTGAAGCGTATCGTTCCACTCGCCCATGAGCTCGATTATGGCAAATTGCGCGTCGTAATCGGTATAAATAAGCTTCAGAAAAAGTGTCTCAGAACCTATGTTATCCCACTGAGGGTGAATAACATGGTCGTAAATGGTATCGCTAAAGTAAAACTCTGAATACTCCTTTCCATAAAAAGGCGAGCGTTCGTCTTCTTCTGCTAAATAAAGCTCTCGCCAACGGTAATAAGGTTCAATTGTGTGCATCAAAAACAAAGCTAAATAGAATGTTGTAAACCCAAATCGCTATTTCAGTATTTTGAGTTGTAAACTCATAAAATTAAGCTTCAACAATGAGAATACAAAATGAATCACATTGTAACTGAAAAAGAGATCTAAATATGCTAATTCCTAGTTAAAAACAAAGCAAATGAAACCTTAGATTTGTTCGAATGATAATGAACATATACTTTATGAAGTATTTTAGAAAAATGAAAAAAATATACCTTTTAATCTTATTCGCTTTTATCTCTCCTCTATTTACCAATATTGTTAAAGCCCAATGTGATGGCATAACAATAGAGAGTCTTGAAAATCCTGGAGCTTTTATAGTTGCCACACTCACCGAGGCAGATGGAATTCGCAATGGTCCTGATTATTTAGAAGCGACTATCTACTACCCTACAAGTGCAAAGCCGCCGTTCGCTAGTATTGCAATTATACCTGGATTTACTGCGCTTCCTTCAAGTGTTCAAGAATGGGGTCCATTTTATGCTTCTCACGGAATTGTAACCATTATTATAGGCACGAATTCTCCTTTTGATTCTCCAGAAATACGCGCTATAGCGTTGTTGGATGCCTTGGAAACTATAAAACAAGAAAATATTAGAGTCTCATCTCCGCTTAATGGAGCACTTAATCTAGATCAATTGGCCGTAAGTGGTTGGTCTATGGGTGGCGGTGGCGCTCAGAGAGCCGCTGTACTTGACACCACTATTGCTGGTGTTGTCGCCTTGTGTCCATGGCTCCCTAATCCCCAGCTCAATCATCAAAGTCCTGTGCTTATTTTTAGTGGAGAAAATGATCCTACTGCTCCTCCTGTGCAACACGCAGACATTCACTATAACCAAACACCAAGTACTACTAACAAAATACTATTCGAAATTGCAAATGGCAATCACTCCGTTGCCAACACGCCAAAAGGTGGTGGCGGTTATGTTGGAAAAGTAGCGCTCTCTTGGCTGAAACTTTATGTAGAAAAAAATGACTGTTATTGTCCCCTATTAACAGACACGCTTTTAGTAAACCCTCTTATTGCATCTAAGCTAGAGCAAGATTTCAAATGTGAATTATTAGAACAGGATACAACGAAGAAAGATACAAGTGCAGTTAATCCACTATTGAGGGAAGAAAATGTTATTTATGATGACCTTTCTGTCATTGGAGTTTACCCTAATCCAACGAAAAGTATAGTTAATTTAAAAATGCACGGAGACGGTCATTACGAAATTATTTCACCTGTAGGGCAGCGCTTATTGGAGGGATATTTAACTGGAGATAACAAGCAAATCGACTTATCACAATTTCCGCCAAGCATGTATTACTTGTATATTGAAGGACAAATTATTAAACTTATTAAGTACAATTAATTAGCCCTTAATACACGCATAGATGATTCTAAGATAGGTTTGTGTAAGCACAACGATACCTTATAAAAACAAACGTCTGAAGGAAGCCGGAGTTAAAACTGCACTTGATAGTTTCGAGGAACAATACGCCTAAAGAGGCACTGACTTTGCACTACCCAACCAACTCGACTCGCTAGTTCTTTTAGCGGGTAGAACAAAAAGGATCCCTATGAAAGAATTACAAAAGATTTGGAAGCAATACAACAGCCGCATAACAATGAACTTATTGATTCTAACGGCATGCTTGACGGTAAGCTCAATGTGTCAAGCTCAAAAAGTCTTTAAGGTTAAGTATGAGTCTCAAGCAGATCTTAAAGTGTTTCCAGTTAAATACGAATCTCAATGCGATCTAAAAGTATTTTGGGTCAAGTATGAATCACAGGCAAAAAAAGACGGCCTTTGGTTTCCAGTCAAGTACGATTCCCAAGCGGATAGCAAGATTTTCTTCGTTGATTATGAATCTCAAGCAGATCTTAAAATATTTTATGTGGACTATGAATCGCAAGCCGGATGGAGAAATAAGGAGAAAATGCATTTGTTGAAGTTTTAGGAATTAGTATGCTTGGTTTTTCACTCAAGCCGCTAGGCTCATAATTTTAGCATTTAACCCAAAAGAATGCTAAGGTACTTTAGTAAAAATAAGGCCGCCCTTCGATAAAGAACATCGCAAGGGGCTTGCTCATACGAACAGACCTGAGAAGTCGCATAGTTCTCCTGCTGAATTTTTACTTCCTTATCCAATAGTTAGTGCTGGTAATCCTGAATATTCAAGTTAGATTATTGACTATTACATGGCTCTAGCACATTACCAAAAACAAATCTGACGATTTTCTATATATTTGAAAGGAGAAAATTATAAAACCATTCCCGTTTTATTGAATACTAGTAAGTTGCAGTAATGTTTACTCCAAAACAAAATATAAACTTTTTTAAGATTCTTCCTTTTGGAATTATTTGGGGAATTTTCGGGTTGCTTTATGCACTTATCGAATACAGTGTATTAGGTGGTTCTGAAGTATACCCATTTACCTTAAATCCCTATAATGGGACTACTGTGATACCGCTAATTACAACAAGCTGTATCATAATGGGGGTTCTCTTTGGATCGCTAGAAGTCACTTTTTTAAACACGCTCTTCCTGAAGAGAACATTCCTTGAAAAAATTACATTTAAAAGCCTGACAATTCTACTGTTTCTTCTGGTGCTCCTTTTGGGTCTTACCTCCTTAATAGCTAGTATCAGTCTTAATCTTTCAATATTTCATACGGATGTATTAGAATCCACCATTATGTTTGTAGCTCGCCCTGCATTTTGGATCATCTTAATTTATGGAGGAGTAATTACTGTTTTATCTCTTTTCATGAACGAAGCTTCCTACTATCTTGGGAGAAGCGTTTTCAATAATTTTTTCATAGGAAAATATCATCACCCAAAAGAAGAAGAACGAATCTTCATGTTTTTAGACATGAAGTCCTCCACCACCATTGCAGAGAAATTAGGTCATGTAGAGTATTTTAATATGCTCAATAAATACTATGCCGATACTACCGAAGCAATTATCCTCACCTCTGGAGAGGTGTATCAATATGCAGGAGATGAGATTATTGTCTCATGGAATTTAAAAAATGGACTAAAAGACAATAACTGTATCCGCTGTTTTTACATAATGAAAGAAACCTTTCGAATGCAATCAGAAAGTTATCTCGAACAGTTTGGTTTGGTTCCAGAATTTAAGGCAGGATTCCATTATGGCAAAGTGGCTACTGGTGAAATTGGAGTATTGAAAAAAGAGATATTTTTTACCGGTGATGTATTGAATACCACTGCTCGAATTCAATCCAATTGCAATAAATATGAAACTGATATTCTGATTTCAGAAAACTTGCTTCTAGAACTGAAAGCAGACGAACTATTCAATCAACACATGATTGGCGAATGCGAACTGAAAGGAAGACAAGAGACGATTAAGTTATTTTCAATTTCAAAAAACGAAAAGAAGCTTAAGCTCCAAAACAGTTAGATTGGCTAAAAACACTCTTTATTGAAGGAATAGTATGCCGGAAATTTATCTGGCTAAGCAATAAAAAAGAAATTACAGCACTTCATTTCAGATTATTAGACTGTTCAACAAAATAGAGACAGAAGGTTTTCAACTTTTATTTAAAAAAAATAAGTTTTGCCTGTAATAAATTTTGTTTTCCGCCACTAACTCTAAAAAAGCAGAATTGAGTAACGATTTTTATAAAACATCTATTCTTCCATTTTCAGGAATAATTATCAAATTGTGCAGGGCATACACAAACTCACAAGAGGATTTTGAAGATTATTTTCAGGAAGTATGTCTGCAAATTTGGAAGAGTAAAGAAAACTTTCGGGAAGCATCAGAATGGAGCACTTGGGTTTACCGAATTTCACTAAACGTCTGTTTGACCTTACTTAAGAAAAAGAAAAACAATGTACAGCACTTTGCATCTGATTCTGTAACGGTTGATGAAACAGAGGACAACTATGCGTTTTCTGACGAATCTCTAAATCAATTATATAAGGCTATTCGGCAACTATCAGAAATTGACAGGGCTATTATCACCCTTTATTTAGAAGAAAAATCCTATCAGGAGATCGCTGAAATAATAGGAACAAACCCAAATAATATTGGAGTAAGGATCAAACGGATTAAAACGAGATTAAAAAAAATATTGGATGGAAAAATCTATTGAAAATATCTGGAAAGAAGGTTTTCTTAAAAGTGATGCATTAGTAGCACCTAAAATCAATAACCTATACAACCAAAAGTCAATTCACATCATTGATAAATTTAGACGCATGTTTAAAATAAATTTGATTGCAATTATAGCATTCTCATTTGCATTTTTAGTTGTTTCCTATTTTGTAGGAATACCCATAGCAGGTGCACTATTTTTTGTAACCCTTACTGCGCTTGTAATTATCAATAAGCAATTATTGAATGGATTGGAGAAAATAGATAAGGGAGTTAGTAGCTATCAATACCTAAAAACATTCAACCAATGGATACAGCATCAGGTAGCTACCAATACAAAATTCGCCAGGTTTATGTACCCCTTTATATTTATGTCAATGATCTTAGGTTTTTGGTTTAAAGATGCTGAAGGCACTCCTTTAGGTGAAAGACTGGTAGACGAGATACTTTATGGTTTTCCAGATATTTACCTGATACAAGGAGTTCCATTAATTGCCATTGTTGTTATACTGCTAATTGCGGGCTTGTTGTCTTTTTTTGGAGGTAGAATCTACCGTTGGGATTTGAACATAGTTTACGGCAGGGTGTTTAAAAAACTGGACGAATTAATGGCTGATATAGAAGAATTAAAAAACTAAATACTGTCTAAAAGCACTGTCCAAAGGCTCTTTTAGATTTTATCAATTAAAGATAAGATAACCGTGTAATCAATTGATTTTCCTCCACTAAACAAGAAAAAATAAAAATTATGACCTTACAAGAAGCTGCCAACGTATTAGAAAGTTTAAAAACCGAAACAACCAAAAAATATGAAATTAAAGTTTATGAAAAGTTCCTTCATATTCTAGCCGAAATGAAAATTAGACAGTTCTCATCTGATGAAATTCAAGCCTTAGAAACTGAACTGGAGCACTTAGATTTAAAATCAAATCCTGAGAACAGAAAAAAACACTTTAAGAAAGCACTTAGTAAATTTGAAACCTATTTAAGGGAGACGTTTTTACTAATACCTAAGGCATACTATCAAAAATTATATGGTAGTTTAGGATTATCATTCGGTTTGCTATTTGGAGTTGCTATTCTATCGAATCTAGAACGCTCTTTAGCTATTTCTTTAGGCTTACTTGGCGGAATGGTAGTGGGTTTAATTCTTGGCTGCAGTAAAGACTCTAAAGCCAAAACTGAAGGTAGAGTATATTAATGAATGTTGTACAAAAACAAAAGGCTCCTACCCTATTCTAGCCAAGCTTAATGAACGATAAGTTTACCTTCTTTTGATCCACCATTTTCAAGATTGATCTTCCAGAAATAAACTCCTTCAAAAGACTTTGTATCGATAGAATTACTTTCTTCAATAGGCAGTGTAACAACCAACCTTCCGACAACGTCATACAAAGCAAATTCGCCTTTCTCGCCTGCAGGTACAAACAGATTTAGCGCCTCACCAGAAAGAACAGGATTAGGGCCTATTTTAATGCCGAAGGAGGATGGGTTTGAATGCACCGACGTGGTACTTGTATCGTTAGCGTAATAAGGAGCATTGCTCAATTCTATTATTGAATGACTAAATGGATTCGAATTTGACCAGGAAGCTCCGTTAGTTGCTAGATAAATTTTTCCATCTGGAGAAACACAAATGTCTCTAAGTCTGTTTACATCACCTTTGAGGTATTTAGTTTGAGAAATCAAAGCATCTCCACCCGCATTAAAATCGAAAGCGATCAAGCTTTTGTCCTTTAAAACAGTCATGAGCAACTTGTTTTTCAGTTCTGGAATTGCAGGATGGTCGTACCAAATTATATCAGATGGAGCAATAGTTGGTGTCCAGGCTGCTAATGGCTCAACTACGTTGTTGGCTGAACAAAATGCCCTTTCTGGAGGAGTATCGCAAAAGCCATTTACAGTAGGCCAACCGTAATTTCTATTTACAGCTATCACATTTAATTCATCATCATTTCTAGGGCCATGCTCAGAGCTGTATAATTTACCATTTGGAGCATACCACAAACCCTGTGCATTTCTATGTCCAAAAGAATAAATATAGCTTCCCGCTATTGGATTATCATTTGGAATAGAACCATCCAAATTCATTCTAAGAATTTTACCGGTAAGTGCAATAGTGCTTTGAGAAGCTTGGCTATCCTGGGCATCTCCTGTAGTCATCAATAATGTATTATCTGGTAAAATGATTATCCTAGATCCAATATGTGTGGTGTTTCCTTTAATATTATCAATCAAGGTATCGACAGCGATTAGACTCGTTCCGTTGTAATTAAACTTTACTAAGCGTTCTAAAATATCACTGCCCGATAAATAAGTATAAACAATAAAAACCTCGGGGTTATTATCAAAATCTGGATGCAATACCATTCCTAACATACCTGACTCTGATTGTTCGTACACATCTGAAGACATATCTAATAACACACTCTGAACACCAGTTACAGGATTTATTCTACTCACTCTTCCAAATCGTTCTGTCATCCAAATATGATTATCCGGTCCCCAAACTATTTCCCAAGGAATATCTAATGAATCCTTTACCACTCTTGATGTTAACTCTGTAGAGTCTAGCGTATAAGTGGTTTGGGCAGTAATGCTAAAAGAACACATAAACAAGAGTGCTAGCGTTAAGTTTCTAATCATTGTTATCGGTTTTAATGTGTATGTGATAGCTTTAATTTAGCCATAATTATTTTAAAAACAAAAAAAAGTCAAGAAGGGTTTGGTTGCAGCATAACTCAGGCTTTTTTTAAGCATAATCTCTAATTTTTCATGAGCAGTGTTGCATACAACGCGCTATTGGTACAATGCGGATTCAACTTTTTTCTAAACAAATTATTCTTCAACCATAGTCAGAAAACAAGCATAGTCACGTTTTACCCTATCGGCATATTGCAGCGCTATAGATGATACCAAGTCTTGAAACTCTTCCTTTTTATCGGCTAGCATTTCATTGAAAGCATTTGGCATTTCATGTGCGTTGTCGTTAAGAATATAACTCGCCCTTTTATGCCTCGAAGCCAAGATCTTCCCCCAAACATCAGCCATAAAATAGAGTGCTGAGGGTTTTTTTAATTTTTCACTTGGAAAATCACTTTTCATAGGCGATCGCTCTTTGATGGAGAATGAAACTCCATCAACTGTCAATGCTCCTAGATATTTATCGGGGTGTTCCGCAAGTGCTTCAAATGCCTGTGCATGTCGCTTTCCTTCATTAGGGTATGCCTTTGCATATTCCAGCTTCTCTTCTATACTCATATGTCGATAAACGGGTGGCCTTCCCTGTTCCTTCATATCCAAAATTAGGTCATCATTAGGCGACAAGGTCAACCCTTCCAAGAGTAGGTAATACCTACTCGATCCCAAGGAGCCTGTGCCTGCTTTTATTCTTTTAGCAATATCCTTAACATTAAAGGAAGCCTCTTTATCGTTGAATTTCGCATTCAACATTTCACTGTAAGGTTTTAAGGTCTCTTCTATTTTTTTGTATTCAAGCTCAGTTAGTTGCTCTAATTTTTCATTCTCAAAATTGAATTTACGCTGGCCACCTTCAATGAAAGTCCACTTATCCAACATTTTGACCCTACTTTTCTTTTTCTCTACCTTCTCCAAAAACTTATTGAGCAGGCCAACGGAAGTCGTCTTTGTTAAATGCACTTCATTTTTAGGATCATCATCATTATGGGTCATCATTTCACCCATATATGCTTTTGAAAAAACCTGCAGCGCTTCTTTTATTGTAGATAGGTCGAACACGTTATTGTCTCTACAATCCAGAACAATACTGATGGCCATTCGCCATAAATCAAATTGATAATCTGCAACTACACTATCGTCAAAATCATCCATACAAAAAACAGCATCACCATTATGGTTGGTATATGCGCCATAGTTATAAATATGCGCATCGCCGTTAATCCAAGTGAGGGTCGAAGAAGTTCCACCAAAAAAACTGATTCTCCAGTCGTTGTAAAAATCCTCCCAATAAAGGTGATTAGATCCGCGGTAAAAGGCATAAGGTGAGGCAGACATTTTTTGGAACTTTTCCTTTTTAAAACTCGCTCCTATTTCTTCATTATTTAGGTTGAGTTCTTGTCGAATTTTCTCATCGCGATTGTGTAATAGTAACTTTTTATTAATAGACATAGGAATCGTTATAAAATAATGAGGCTAAAATAATCACAATTAAGATTGAAACAAAAAGATGGCAAACGAAATGCTTAACAAGCTAACTTTTAAAAAATTGTACTGCATAGCTATATTTGAAATAAGCGAGACTTTTTAGTGGGTTTACTATTTAGCGGGGAGTTGGCGAACATTCACAGCGCACAACCAATAAAATATTGATGAAAACGAGAAAAGAAATCTGGCGCATTTAATTGGCTAAATGAAAGATGGAAATTGTTTGCAACGACGGTTGTTATTCTCTGCATTTCTGTGGTTTGACGAAAGTACTACCGGAAGAACAACCCAGTCACTCAGGATTTCTGATATTCTTGTTGATTTGAAGCTGGCGTTGAAAGATTTATAGGTTACAGCCGAAATCGAGTTAATTAGCAGTTCTTGAAGATCATTTTCAACTTAACTAATAGTTAAGCACTAATTTTGAGCTATAAAAAATTCAAGTTCCGATTATTTGTGTCTTTTTTAATATGAAAAACCTATTTGCCTTACTAACTGTGTTCATCGTACTCATTGGATGTGGGCATAAGAATGATTCTGTGCTCTCTGAAAATGACAATTTCTATGATAGAGCAGATAGTCTCAGTAAAACAAAACTTGACAGTTTAATTAGAATGAGTCAACATCCAAAGCTATCCTTTGATGAAAAAATAGAGCGTGCCAAACATATTATTATCAACACGCAGAATGATGCAGTTTCTTTAGCTAAAGCCTACGGAAATATCGGAACTATATATTCACAGCATAACCAATATAAAGAAGCAATAATCAATCTCGAAAAATCAAATGTCTTAGATAAAAATCTTGCTGAACCAAAATTGCAGGCAATGAACATGTATAAGATGGGATTGGTGCATTTAAAAATGGGAAATAATAAACAAGCGAGACAGTTTATGAAGCTATCTGGACCCATTGCACTAAAAAACAAGAATCATCTACTCTTTGCAATGATCATTAACAATAGAGGAATTCTTTATTCAAAAGCTAATGAGTTTGACTCCTCATTTATTGCTTTTAACAAGGCTATATTGATCTTGGATAGCTTGGGTTTAGAGTTTGAAAAAACAATTCCTTTGGGAAACATTGGAGACTACTATCTTAAAATTCAAGAACCCGATTCTGCAATAAAATATTTCAACCACAACTTGAAAGTTTTGAGAAAGGGTCCCTATTATTCTGATCAGGCAGTTACTTTAGGCAATTTAGGTCTGGCTCATCGTCAGAAAGAACACTATAAAAAAGCGATCAATTATTTTAAACAAAGCTTACGCCTCTCTCAAAAAAGTCAATTTTTTAAAATTACTTATGACACCTATAACGACCTGGCAGAAACCTATAGATTGACAGGTGAATATGAGCTGGCTTATTTCTATAAAAGTAAATATTTAGTATTAAAAGACTCTATTTTAAACAAAGAAACAAATGCTGAAATACTAGAACTTCAACAAATAAATAAAAATGAAAAGAAGAAGAAAAAAGAGCTTCTACAAAAGAATGAAGTCTTAAAATTAAAATCAGCCGAAAGAGATCATTTTAACCAAAATATTTTATTATCAGTCTCCATTATTCTTTTAATCTCCTTATTGGGCTTAGTTTTTTTTAAGTTAAAATTAAAACAAACACAATTTGAACTTATCCGAAAAGAACAAGAATTCCTTCAATTAAAACTCACTGCAGAAAGTGAAAATGTAAAAATTATTTCTCATGAACTATTCGTTAAACAAGACTTCTCATCTAGTCTAATTGACAAATTAGATCAACTTGAAAATATCTCAAAACCTGAATTGAAGCATATTGAGTTATTTATTCAAAATGAACTGAATGTGAAATCTGATAGAGCTGATTTACAAATCCATATGGATAATCTAAGTGGTGAGTTTTATAATAAAATCAAGATAAACCATTCAAATTTAACTGATTCAGATGTGAAATTTGCTGCCATGATTGTCATGAAAATGTCAAACAAAGAAATTGGCATTAGTAAAAACATGTCAACTGAAACAGTTAAAACAACTAAGTATCGTTTAAAAAAGAAACTAAAACTATCTTCATCTGAAGATTTAGGGGATTACTTAAACGGCTTTCTGTAAACCCAAACCGGCGTTCCGTTGAGTTGTTCACCATTTGTTCACCCTCCTAATTGATAATATTTGTACTGAAATCTAGATTTGCATAAGAGTTAAATCTATTATTTATCAAAACAAATTTATCATGAATAAAATTATTTTACTGTTTGCGTTATTTACTATCTCACAAAACGCGATCTCTCAAATTACAGATCCAGCGCCTTACTGCAAATCGATTTTTGAAAACAATTACAACTCAATAGAAAATATCATTATGAAGGGGAAGGCTGTTGAGTTTGGACAAGCAGGTAAACTGGGAACCTTTAATACATATCAATATTATAATAATCTAAGCTTTCCTGATTTTGTTATAGGTGATACGGCCTCCATTGATTTGTCGTTTTACTCTGTTGCATATATTGAACCTATATATTTCGCTCTTTGGATAGACTATAATAAAAATGACATTTTTGATGAAAGCGAATTGGTACTAGAAAACTCCAACTCTATTAAGTCAAAGCTACCTGTTTTTGCTGACCCCGCCGTTACTTCTAAATCAATACTTAGGGTCCCAACAACAGCTTTAGCTGGTAAAACTCGAGCGAGATTAATTAGAGGTCAAAACGATGTGAATCCTTTTGCTGCATATGACTCTAGTTTTAGTCTTGACCCGTGCCCCGTAAAGTTTAGATTCAATCATGGTTGTACCTATGATTTTGATATAAATCTTACTAAAAATACTATTGATAGTACCGTTGGAATTATAGAGAATGATTTCAGTGATAAGATCCTTCTCTATCCTAATCCAACTAATGGTAATTTCTCAATTGACCTAAGAGAAGAATTTCTATCAGCAACTGTAACAATAACAGATTTAAATGGAAAATTCATTCAGGCTAATAAATACGCAAATGATCCATTGCTAAAATTAAACCTTGAGGCACCTATTGGTATCTATTTTTTGACAATTGAGACTGAAGATAAGAAAACCCAAATTCGGATAATAAAAAAGTAAAAACGTTTTGCTAACGCTATCTAAATTGCTTTTTAAAGCAATTTGGTAATCCCGTTGGCAGATTAAAATAAAGAATATAAAACTTAATTTCGTACCCAAATGAAATCAAAACTCACTTTTACAATAGCATTAACGTGTTTATTATTATGTACATCGTTACTATATGCTCAAGACCCTTGCAACCCTGACATTAATGGAGATGGAACTTTAGATATCTTGGTGATTGGTACCAGTAAATCTATCAAGGATGGCACAGAAGCCTTCTCTCCTCAGCAAATCACAAAGGAATTAAAGAACATCTTGTCAGCAGATACTTCTATCTCTATCAATGTGAATGTTGTATCAGAAGATATTTATAAAAACAAAACTGTTACAACGGGTATTGCCGATCAGATTACTTCAAACCTAGATTACTATTGTCATTCTCTTAATCAATACTATTACTGGCCAGATGCGCACGAAGACCGTATGAATAACTTGAAAGGGAATAACGGTGAGGATTGGGACCTCGTAGTAATAGGAGCGGATCCTTATATTGTATCTACGATACCTGGTTATTACGCTCTGGGGGTCAATAAGATTGCAGCAAAAGTTATCGAAGGCGGAGCAAAGCCACTATTGCTAATGCTGTGGCCTAAGGATGAAACGATGATAGATCATTTCGAAGAATTCACTTATCGTACTGCTGATGGAGCTAAAGTTCCATTACCAATTGTTCCTGCAGGCCTTGCTTGGAAAGCAATTCCAACAGATAAAAAAGATAATGCTATCATACATCCAACACCAAATGGTGCCTATTTGACCGCAGCAGCAATCTACTCTCATATCTATGGCAATAGT
>Ga0075118_10000372_pt1 | contig 43155 bp, 36 predicted proteins | sample AntAceMetag02UKE_FD_69794 | JGI IMG/M metagenome (GOLD analysis project Ga0075118, IMG submission 69794) | Saline lake microbial communities from Ace Lake, Antarctica - Antarctic Ace Lake Metagenome 02UKE | ecosystem: Environmental > Aquatic > Non-marine Saline and Alkaline > Saline | place...
GTAACCACTGGGGTCTTTGTAGGTCAGCGGATTATTTTTAACGTAGGAGTAGCGGTTGTAACCCTGAAGATTGAAGGGACCATCAACTAGTATGTCCGCGGAAAGGAACCTCCCGAGCAGAGGGTCATAGATACGGCCGTTCATGTGAACGAGGCCTAGGCCGTCCAGCATTTCGTGGCCGTTGAAACCTCGAGAGGTCAGGTCGTCGTCCGCGGCCTTGGTGGTAGTGGTCTTGGTCGTAAACGAGAGGGCAGTCAGTGACTCCATTCCAATGGCTCGCTCCCCCGCTCCACCCTTTCGGCTCCGACTCCACTGCGGCTACTCAATTTACCCTATTTGCCTTCCGGTCGCTGCATGGAGCATCGCGACAACGTGGTCGTCTCTCTTGGCTCGTTGAATGCCAGCAGCGTTGCCGCGGGCAACCGCTACTCCAGCAGTCCGGCGAGCGCGGTTTTTTTGCTCAGTCGAAATGCGTGGCGGACGGCGGCGAAGGCTTCGATCAGCTCGCTGGGGCCGCCCGCGCGCGGGAATCGCATCGAGAGCGTCGATCCATCGCACTCCACTTCCGCCTCGATATCCGTCACGGTGAGCACGCAGCTAGAATAGTCGGAGGGGTAGTCCACTTGCAGACCCGTCGCCCCATCCAAATCCTCCACCGCGTCGATCACACCTTCGACCGAGACGCCTTTGGTGAGATCAAAGACAATCTCGCTGAACTGCCCCGCAAACAGGCGTTCAAACGTGTCGCCGCCCAAACACCCCGCCTGCACATCTTGGAGGGTTTGTTTGCCTTCAAAACGGGACGTGTCGTCGGGGCTCAGCGCGTAAGCGATTTCGAAGATAAAGTCCTTGGCGGTGAGCACCGCACGGGGCGAGGTCACCTCGAGCGTGAGATCTTTGCGTTTGTAATTCAGCTCCGCCCGCGCGCGCTGAAACCAGTTCTCCGCCTCTTCTTGGATTCGTTCCGCACACAGGCGGCCAAAAAATGCCTGCGTCGCCGGCGACAACGAATCCGGCACGCTGTGGCGACCTTTGCGAAAACCGGACAATGTCTTCACCGCTCCTTCGCCCAGATCGCCGACCATGCGCACGCGGGAGACGTAGGTTTCGGTATCATCAGATTCTTCGGGCATGATCGTGCGTATTCAGTCAACCTCTCCGTCCAGCGCACCCAAAAAGTTTGAGGCCGCCTTCACTCCGTCCACCCGCGCCAGATTCCTTTTATCAAAAAAACCGCAACTTTCGGGCGATTAACGCGTATTAACAATAAGCCATCTCAGAATCGCTTCTGCCCGGTCCCGTCCTCTAGTCCCTCTTCCTGTGAACGTCTCGCTCTTCGCCTCCTCGCTTTCTGCTTCCTCCCCTCTTCGCCGTAACATCCTCACCGGGGTACTCGCCTGCGCGGCCCTGCTCGTCGTCGGCTGTGGCCCCAAAGACGCCTCGAGCGCCGGTGATAACGGCTCCGGTCGCGCGGAGCAAGAACCCGAGGCCGTGCCCGTGCAGGTCACGGCCGTCGTTCGCGGGCCGATCGCCGCCACGCTTTCGTTTAACTCCACGCTCGAAACCGAAGCGACCGTCGATCTCTACCCCCAGGTCGCCGGCCAAGTGCAGGAGCTGCTCGTCGAGGAGGGTGACTTTGTCAAAGCCGGCGATCCGCTCGTCAAAATCGACGAACGCGAATGGCGCGTCGATGCTGACGAGGCCCGCGTCGCCCTCGATCGCGAGACCAACAACTTCGCCCGCTCCCAGAGCCTGTCCGAGCGCAACCTGATCAACCAACAGGACTACGAGAACGCCACGTTCCAGTTGGAGCAGATGCGCCTGCGCTACGAACGCGCTCAGATCCGCCTCGATCACGCCACTGTGCGGGCGCCTTTCGATGGCGTGATTTCCGAGCGGGAAGTTCAGATCGGGGCCCGCGTCTCCACCAATACCAAACTGTTTTCCCTCGTGAGTCTGCAGGACATGGTGGCCCGCGTGTTCGTGCCGGGGCGCTATCTAGCGGAAATCGCCCCAGACCAAACCGCGCAGATCACTTCGGACTTTCTGCCCGGCCGCACGTTTGACGGTTGGGTCAAACGCATCAGCCCCGTGATCGATCCGCAGAGCGGCACCTTCAAAGTGACCGTCGGAGTTTCCAACCCTGAGCACGACATCCTGCCCGGCCTTTTTGTGAAGGCTTCGATCACTACCGAAGAACGCACCGCCGCGCTCATCGTGCCCAAGCGTGCGATCGTTTACGACGGCGGCGACCAGTTTATCTTCACCGTCACCGAGAACATCGCCCACCGCTTGCCGTTGGATGCGGGGTTCGATACGCCCGATAGCATCGAGGTGCGCTCGGGGCTTAAAGAGGGCGATGCCGTTATCGTGCTCGGACAATCAGGTTTGAAGGACGCCGCCCGCGTGAAGGTCGTCAATCCTGACCAACTCCAGCCCGCGGCCCAGGTCGCCGATACCACCGCTGCCGCCACCGACGAGTCCTGAGCTTCCCCCGCCCTTCCTCCCGCCCGCTGCTTCCTAACTACCGGCCATGTCCGATCGCTTTAACCCCGAGGACTCCCGCTTCGCCTTCACCACCCGGCGCCCCGTCGCCATTCTGATGGTGGTCTTGGCCGTCGTGGTATTTGGCTGGGTCTCCTACAACCGTCTCGCGCTCACGCTCATGCCCGACATGAGCTACCCGTCGCTCACGGTGCGCACCGAGTATCCGGGCACGGCCCCCGAGGAGATCGAGACCACTATCTCGCAGCGGCTGGAACAGGAGCTCGGCATCGTGTCCGGGCTCACGTCCATCAGCTCCATTTCCAAGGCCGGACAGTCCGACGTCATCATGGAGTTCGGTTGGGAGACCGACATGAACACCGTCGCCGCCGATGTACGGGAAAAGGTCGACCGGGTGCGCCTGCCCGACGACGCCGAACGGCCGATTCTCCTGCGCTACGATCCCACCCTCGATCCGATCATGCGCTTTGGTCTCGCGGGCCCCCAATCCCTCTACGAGCTGCGCTATCTCGCGGAATACGAAATCAAACGTCGGCTCGAATCCCTCGAAGGCGTTGCCGCCGTGAAGGTCAAAGGCGGGCTGGAAGAGCTCTTCCTCGTCGCCATCGACGAGTCCCGCCTCGCCACCCTCGGCATCAACATCGACCAGATCAATCAACGGCTGGCGCAGGGCAACGTGAACCTGCCGGGCGGCAATCTCAGCGAGGGCCAAACCGAATATCTCATTCGCACCATGAATGAGTTCCAATCGATGGGCGAAATCGAGCAGCTCATTATCGCCAACCAGAACGGCGTCGATCTGCGCCTGCGCGACATCGCGACCGTATCCCGCTATCACCGCGACCGCGAGGTCATCACCGCGGTCAAGGGCCAAGAGAGCATTGAGCTCGAACTCTACAAGGAGGCCGATGCCAACATCGTCGAAGTGGCCCGCCGCGTCACCACCGCCATTTTCGGCACCCCCGAACAACAGGCCTACGTCGCGACGCTGCCTCCCGGCGCAATCGGCCCGCCCCCACCCGAGAAAAAACCGGAGACCGCCGAAAAGCCCGCCGCCAAAAAAGCCGAAGGTAACCAAGGTCGCGGCGGGGCCATGGGTGCCGCCCGCCGCGCCGAAGCGGAACGCGTGATTCGGTTCCTGCAGATGACCGACTTCGTCGTCTTCAAACTGCCGGAGGAGGCCTCCATCCAAACGCTCGCGGATCAATCCATCTTCATCCGCAACTCCATCGAGGAGGTCAAAAATAACGCCATCTTCGGCGCCTTGATCGCCGTGACCGTGTTGTTCGTTTTCCTGCGTAATCTCGGCCAGACGCTCATCATCGGCATCTGTATTCCGATCTCTATCGTCGCGACCTTTGCGCCCATGTTCATCAGCGGAGTATCGCTGAACATTATCTCTCTCGGCGGACTCGCACTCGGCGTAGGGATGTTGGTGGATAACGCAATCGTGGTGCTGGAATCGATTTTCCGATGTCGCGAAGAAGGCGATCCCCTGCCCGTCGCCGTGGTGCGCGGCACCAGCGAAGTAGGCATGGCGGTCACCGCCTCGACCGCCACCACGGTCGCCGTATTCTTCCCCATAGTTTTCGTCGAAGGGGTCGCGGGGCAGGTCTTCGGGGACATGGCCCTCACGGTGGTCTTCTCCCTACTCGCCTCCTTGCTGGCGGCGTTGTTCTTCATTCCGATGCTGGCCTCGCGCGACTTCAGTGGGCGCAGCTTAGCGCTCGCGGGCGACATCAACGACAAGACCTTCCTGCAGTTTCCCCAGCCCGTGGATGACGCGTCCTGGGGACGACGGATGGTCATCGCGACTCGCGCCATCGGCACGGTGATCCTGCGGGCGGTCCTCGCTGCTCTGGTGGTCGTCGGGGTGGTGCTCAAACTCGCCCTCACCGTGCTGCTCTTGGTGCTTTCCCCGCTCGGGGGGCTCATCGGACTGCGCAACAATTATACGCTCTGGCACCGCATCACCGCATGGTTCAGCGCCGATGCGATCGGCCCGCTCCAGGGCACCCAAGTGTGGCCACGTCTGTTGAGTGTAACGACCGGCGCGGAATTCGGCCGTTCTTTCGCGGGTTTTGTCCAATGGATCAAACAGCCCGCCAGTTTTCTGCGGCGCGGCCTGCGCACCTTTGCGAGTCTGGTTGTGATTCCATTCCTCGGTTTGCGCGCGGTCTTCGGTCTCGTGATGAAGCTCATCGCCACTCTCGCCCAAAGCCTTGCCCTCGTCGTAGCCGCGATCGTGATCGTCTTCATCCGGGTGATTACGCTGATCCTCACGCCGCTGGTCTCGCCGATTTTGAGCGGGTTTAATCACGCGTTTGGCCTACTGCAACGCAGCTACCCGCCGCTCCTGCGCGCGGCGCTGCGTAACCGTTGGTCGGTGATCGGCGTCGCAGCCAGTTTGTTCGTGGTGTGTTGGCTGGTCATGTTGCCACGCCTCGGCCGGGAACTCATTCCACAGGCGCACCAAGGAGAGTTCAATTTGGACATCACGCTACCCGTCGGCACGCCGATCGAGCGCACCTATTTCGTCGCTCAAAAGATCGAAGCCAACCTTTTGACCGATACCGCTGTCGCCCTGACTGCCGTCACCGTGGGCGCCGAAAACAACGCTACCCGCGTCGCCGAAGCCGGCGAACATACCGCGCGCATAACCGTGCGCCTGCATCCCGATTCTGGACCCAATGTCGAACAGGGCGTCATTGATCGGATCCGCGAAAATTTCACCAATTACCCGGAGCTCGACTTGGAGGTTTCCTACCCGGCGCTGTTCTCTTTCAAGAGTCCGGTCGAGGTGGAGATTCGCGGTTACCAACTCGCCACCCTCAAGGCCTTGGCGCAGACCGCCGAGGCCCGGCTGTCCGAGATCCCGGGTCTCGTCGATGTGCGGTCCAGCCTGCAATCGGGTAATCCCGAAATCCGCATCATCTACAACCGCGATGCCTTGGCCGAGTATGGCTTGAGCCTGCGTAATGTCGCGGAACTCGTGCGCAACAAAGTGCAAGGCTCTGTCGCGACGGAATACCGCCAAGCCGAGCGCTTGATCGATATCCTCGTGCGGCTCGAGGAGAACGATCGCCTCGGCCTCGCCGAACTCGGCCAACTGCGCGTAAACCCCGACGGTCCCATTCCGATTCCGCTTTCCGGCGTCGCCGATCTACAGGTCAACGAAGGACCCAGCGAAATTCGCCGCATCAACCAAACCCGCAGCGCGGTCATCTACGCCAATCTCTCCGGCGCTGATCTCGCTACCGTCTCGCGCGACATCACCACCGTCATGCGCGACCTCGAATACCCGACCGGTTTTGACTACGTGATCTCCGGCCAGAACGAGGAGATGCAGACCTCCCTCAACAGCCTTCTGCTCGCCTTCGCCCTCGCGCTCTTCCTCGTGTATATCGTGATGGCCAGCCAGTTCGAATCACTCGCACAGCCCTTCCTCATTATGATGACGGTGCCGCTCGCCCTCATCGGCGTGATCACTGGGCTCTACTTTCTCGGCACGTCGATCAGCATCATGGTCTTCATCGGCTTGATCATTCTCGCCGGCATTGTGGTCAACAACGCCATCGTGCTCGTCGACTACATCAACACCTTGCAGGACCGCGGCCTCGATCGTCTCGACGCTATCGTAGAAGCCGGCAGTGCGCGGCTTCGGCCCATTTTGATGACCACGCTCACAACGGTGCTCGGACTCGCGCCAATGGCATTGGGCCTCGGCGAAGGTTCCGAAATTCGCACCCCCATGGCCGTGACCGTGATCACTGGACTCAGCGTTTCCATGGTGCTGACCTTGATCGTTATCCCGACGCTCTACGCCCAATTTGGCGGTAACCGCCATCCTAATCTGCTCGTCGAGGTCGACGCCCTCCCCGATCCTACCACCGCGATCGACGACCCTCCCCGTTCGGTTTAATTGCCCCCTGCCCGATGCGTCGCCGCCTCCCACTCGCCTACCTGCTGCCCAAGTTTTCCGTCACCCGTCCGGTGACGGTGGTGATGATCCTGTGCTCGATTTTGGTGTTGGGCGTGATCGCTAATTTGAAGCTCCCCATCGCCCTGTTTCCGGAAGGGATGGACGAAAAGAACCTCGGCATCTGGGCGCCTTACCGCAACGCCAGCGCGCGCGACGTAGAGGAAAAGGTCGCCCGCCCCATCGAAGACATGGTCGGCACCGTCAGCGGCGTGAAACAGATCCGCAGCTTCATCCGCACCGGCAACGTGTTTATCCGGGTGAGTTTCCAAAACGATACGGATCTGGAAACCGCTTACGCCGATCTACGGGATCGAATGGATCGGCTCATGCCCGAAATGCCCGACGATCTGGACCGCATCTACGTGCGCCGTTGGGACGAGAACGACATTCCCATCATGTATCTGGTCTTGGACTTGCCGCCGCAGGTCACCGATCGCGCCTTCGTCATGGAGACCATCGTCGATCCTGCGGTGCGCCGGGTCGATGGCGTCGGCAACGTCGAGTCGCACGGCTATCGGAGCAAGGAGGTCCGCGTGGACTTGGACGAAGATCGCATGCGCAGCCATCGCGTGGATCCCAACCGCCTGGTCGGACTGCTGCGGGACCAGAATTTTTCCCTCTCCAGCGGTTACGTCATGGAGGGCGGTAACAAGGTCTACGTGCGATCCGTCGGCCGCTTCGTCGAGCTCGATCAGATCCGCGGCATTATCGTCGACCCGGTTCACCGCATCACCCTGGCCGATGTCGCCGAAGTCAGCTATCGCGCCAGCGAGCGGGACTATGCCTTCCGTATCGATGGCCGACCCGCCATCGGGCTGGAAATCACCCGGGAGTCCTCCGCCAACATCGAACAAATCTCCCGCGGCGTGCATGAAGCCCTCGCCGAATTGAAGACCAACCCGTCGCTCGAAGGGCTCCACTACAGCGTGTTTTGGGATCAGGGAAAACACGTCCGCGAATCCATCGACAACCTCAAGTCCACCGGACTCTGGGGCGGCGCGTTTGCGGCGACCGTGATCTTCGCCTTCCTGCGCGCCCCGCGCATGACGGGCATCCTCACGCTGGCGATCCCGCTCTCCCTGTTGTGCACCGTGATCGTAATCTACTTCATGGGCTGGTCGCTGAACATGGCCACCATGATGGGGCTGCTGCTCAGCGTCGGCCTCGTCGTCGACAACGCCATCGTCATCGTCGAAAACATCTACCGGAAGCGGCAAGGCGGCACCTCCGCTACGGAAGCCGCCATCCATGGCGCCGGCGAAGTGGGGCTCGCCGTGACCATGGCCACGTTGACGACGGTGGTGGTGTTTATGCCGCTCATTCTGATGAGTGACGACGCAGATTTTTCGTTCTGGATGCTGCGGATCGGCATGCCCGTCGTGATATCGCTCATCGCCTCGCTCTTCATCGCGATGGTGTTCATTCCGCTGGCTACGAAACGCTTCTCGCGCGGCAGTCACCACGATGAACCCAAGTCTATCGGCTGGCTGCGCGAACGCTATACCCGGTCGCTGCAATGGGTCCTCGGGCATCGCCTCGAATCCGGGCTCATGGTGTTGGTGGCCTTCACGACCATCGCCATCCCCATGAACGGCGTAGAGCAGTCCGGGGAAGGCGGCGGCGGGGAGAACGATTCGTTCCGGGTCTACTTCTACCCGCCTTCCGGGAATAGCTTTGAAGAGACGACGGCGTTTATGGAGACCGCCGAAGCATTCCTCTTCGAACGAATGGAGAAATACAATATCGAGGCCGTTTCATCGAGCTTCAGCAAAGGCTACGCGCGCATGGAGGGACGCTTTGCCGACAACCAGCCCACCGAGTGGTATGAGGTCGTCTGGAACAACATCATGATCGGGGTCGGCCAGCGGGAGCCACTCATGACCAAGGAAGAAATTTTGGCCGACGTGCGGAAGGACTTCCAACTCCCGCCCGGCGTCGACATGCGGGCCGGACGGCGGGGCGGCGGCGAGGAGGGCGGCCAAGGCCGCATCTCTATCTCGCTCTACGGCGACGACACCACAACCTTGATCGCCTTGGCTGAGGAGGCGCAGCGGCGCATCCGTGAGATCCCCGAAACTCTCAGCGTCGAATCCTCCATGGAACGCGGCGGCGAAGAACTTCGGATCATGATCGACCGCGACCGGTCCCGCGAACTCGGCATCAACCCCGGTGACATTTCCGGTACGATCGCCTACTCGCTGCGCGGCCGCGAAATCGGCCGCTTCTACACGCCCGACGGCCGGGATGTGCGCATCCAAGTGCAGCTTGCAGACGTCGAAGAGCAGAGCTTGGACGATCTTAAAGCCATGACGTTCTTAACCGAGAACGGGCGGGAAGTTCCGTTGGAATCCGTCGCTACCCTCGATTTCGAAAAGACCCTCACCTTCTTCGAACGCCGAGACCGCAAGACCACGTTAAGTGTGACTGCTGTCGTTGATCGCAAGGACTCCACTACGGTCTTTAACAAGATCGACGAAGTCATGGTCGGCTTCGAGATGCCGGCCGGTTACCGCTGGGACAAAGGTGTGCGGTTCACGCGATTGCAGGAGTCCAACGACGCCCAGAAATTTGCGATGATCCTTTCGGTGACGCTCGTATTTCTGCTGATGGGCGTCCTGTTCGAGTCCTTCATTCTGCCGCTGGCCGTGATCATTGCGGTGCCGTTCTCGTTTCTCGGAGTATGGTGGACCCTGTTTATCACCGGGACGGATATGAGCATGATGGCCATGATCGGCATGGTGATTCTGATCGGGGTCGTGGTGAACAACGCCATCGTGCTCGTCGACCTCACCAACCGCCTACGCCAATCGGGGATGGATCGGGTGCAGGCATTGCTGCAAGCGGGCCAACATCGATTGCGGCCGATTCTGATGACGACCTGCACGACGATTTGCGGACTCCTGCCGATGGCTCTCGGCAACTCCTCGATGATTGGCATGCCCTACGCCCCAATGGGCCGAGCCATGATCGGCGGCCTCGCCTTTTCGACCGTGCTCACCCTCCTGATCGTGCCGCTCTTTTATCTGATGCTAGACGATCTGCGCAACTGGGCCGGCACGGTGGCGCGCAGCGCTCTGACGAAAAAGCCCCTCTCCAGCGAAGCCGCGTCATCACGAGATTCGTCCGCGTAGAAACAGCGCCCCCCAAAGGAGGTCTGCAAGGTAGGGCGTGCTCGCCGAGAGCGGCGGTTTGCGGCAAAACCGCCCTACCGCCGAAACCCGAATCCGACCGTAAAATCGTCCGGCTAGGCAGACCGTCCAACTCCCCATGGGGTCATGTCGTTAAAACGTTAATGAAGTCCGCCAGGACGGAATTACCGTTTTCCGACGTGACCCCTTTTCGTGTGCGCATCCCCGCCGCCGAACACGCCACGGGCTCTCTTTAGCCATCCACCCTCACCAGCTTCGTGATGCGGCCCGATTGGTTCCAATCCTGGACGTAGAGATTACCTTCCGCATCGTAGCTCAAGCCGTGCGGCGCAGTGAAGAGATTGGCCGGCGTCTCGGAGGGCAACGCCTTGAAATTGGCCCATTGCGCGCGATCCGGTTGATCGCCCAAAAACGCGATCGGCGTGCCGGACTTATCGAGAATGGTCACCCGACCTTCCAGCTCAGCCACCGCACAAAAGTCTCCCCAAAAACTTATCGCGCAGGGACGACGCAAACCGATCGCGTGCACGCCCACCAGGTTGCCCGAGAAATCATAATGCTGCAGGCGGCGGTTTTCCCGGTCCGCGATCATCAACAACGGCTCATCAAATCGCGTATCAATCGCCACGCCATGCGCCGCGCGAAACTGCTGCAGGTCCGTGCCCTTCGAGCCAAACGAATGCAGCAACTCACCTTCCGCTGAAAACACGTGGATCATATTCGAGCCATAACCGACGGCTGCGACGATGCGGCCGTCCGGTGCCACCGTCACCGCCGTCAATCCCTTGAACGTTTCCGGAATCGGTTGCGCCGCCGTGTCTTTGATTTCCATCACCAGCTCACCATCGAGCGTCAACTTCACGACCCGCTGCGCTTTCAGGTGCGCGCCATACAAAAACTCTACCCCGTTCTCTTCCCGGATCGTCAGCGAATGCACGCCCACGCAATCCAGCGCGATGCTCCGGAGGAATTCCCCCTCCGCCGAGAACACCACAATCGCATGCGGTCCATCGGTGGAGACGTAGACGTCGCCGGCCTTGCTGATGGCGACGCCGCCATGGGTCGGCCCGAGATTGGATCCATCCGGAATGGCCCCCCAGCCGGGCACCGTTTCGTAGCGGTGCTCACCATTGCCCGTCGCCACCGCGCGGTCCGGCTGATCCATGCCGATGGCCATGACGTGATCGCCGTGACTCCAGCCGGACGCGGCCATGACCGATAGGATAACAACACCAAAGACACGACGGGGAACTTGAGTTAGCATGCGCATCGTTTAGGCGAGCGCCGCAGGCAGGTCGATCATGCACTTCGTCGCATCCCGCCCCCGGATTCCGCTGTCCGATGCTGAGCGCTCCAACCACGATCATCGTTGCCAGTTCTTTCGGTCCCATGGCATCCTGTTCCGACGCTCCTCGCAGTTGATCGCGATTCAGCGCAACCCCACCTCGTTACCCCCATGAATGTCTCCACCAAGGGCACCGCCCAACACACGTATGACGCTATTGTGGTGGGCTCCGGCATCAGCGGCGGCTGGGCCGCCAAAGAGCTCACCGAAAAAGGACTGCACACGCTCGTCCTCGAACGCGGCCGCGACGTCAAACACGGCGACTACCCGACCGCCATGACGGAGCAATGGGAGTTCCCCGGCCGGAACACCATCACCCGAAAATCGCGCGAGCGCCAAGCCAAGCAAAGCCGCACCGACTACACGACTCGCGAAGAGACCGCCCATTGGTATGTCGACGACGTGGATAATCCTTACGCGGAAGACAAACCGTTCGATTGGTGCCGGGGCTATCACGTCGGCGGCCGTTCCCTCATGTGGGGCCGCCAATCCTACCGCCTGGGCGATCTCGATTTTGAAGCCAATGCCCAGGACGGCTTCGGCGTCGATTGGCCGATCCGTTACGCCGAAATCAAACCGTGGTATGACCACGCCGAGCGCTTCGCCGGCATCAGTGGTTCCAACGAAGGCCTGCCGCAGCTACCCGACGGCGAGTTCCTGCCGCCCTTCGAAATGAACTGCCTTGAGCAACACGTGAAGGAGCGCATCGCGAAGACCTTTAGCGACCGCAGGCTCATCAACGCCCGTGTCGCGAACCTCACCCAACCCCACTTGGGCCGCGGCAACTGCCAATACCGCAATCGCTGCAGTCGCGGTTGCCCTTACGGCGCCTACTTCTCCAGCAACGCGTCCACCCTGCCCGCCGCCGCCGCCACCGGTCGTATGACCTTGCGGCCGTTCTCCATCGTTTCCGAAGTCATCTACAATCCGGCCAGCGGCAAAGCCACCGGCGTTCGCATCCTCGATGCCGAGACCGGCGAAGCCATGGAATACTACGCGAAGGTGATCTTCCTCTGCGCGTCCGCGATTGCCTCCACCTCGATCCTGATGAATTCGAAATCCGATCGCTTCCCCTCCGGTATGGGCAACGACTCCGGTGAACTCGGTCACAACCTGATGGATCACCATTTCAAAGTCGGCGCGGCGGGTCGCTACGACGGCTTCCAAGACATGTATTACAAGGGCCGGCGCCCCACCGGCATCTACATCCCCCGCTTCCGCAATCTCGGCGATGCCGCGACCAAGCAGAAGGACTACGTGCGCGGGTTCGGCTACCAAGGCGGCGGCAGCCGCACCAACTGGACGCGCGGCGTCGCGGAGCTCGCCCGCTTCGGCGCTGACCTCAAGGCCGACCTGTTCAAGCCCGGCGAATGGCGGATGGGCATCGGCTCATGGGGCGAGCATCTCCCCTACCATGAGAACCGCATGTATCTGAACCACGACCAGACCGATAAGTGGGGCCAGCCCACCGTCACCTTCGACTGCGAGTTCAAGTCGAACGAAATGAATATGCGCAAAGACATGCAGGCCTGCGCCATCGAAATGCTCGAAGCCTCGGGCCTACAGGACGTCAATGGATTCGACGATCCCACTAGCGCGCCCGGCCTCTGCATCCACGAAATGGGCACTGCCCGCATGGGCCACGACCCGCAGACCTCTGTGCTCAACGGCCACAACCAAGTTCACGCCGTGCCCAACGTTTTTGTCACCGATGGATCCTTCATGACCTCGTCCTCCTGCGTGAATCCCTCGCTCACCTACATGGCCTTCACCGCTCGCGCGGCCGACCATGCCGTCAACGAACTCAACCGCCACAACCTCTGATTGCCATGAACCGACGTGAAGCCCTCAAACGCACTGCCCTGCTCTTCGGCGTCGCCGTCTCGCCGGGCACCCTCACCCGCGCCCTAGCCGAACTCGCTACGGACAGCGCTGCCCCCCGCTACCTCACCCCATCTCAATATAAAGTAGTCGCCGCCATGGCCGAGCGCCTGCTCCCGGCGAGCGACACCCCAGGCGCTATCGATGCCGGCGTGCCTCAATTCATTGATGTAACTTACGGACTCTTCATCAGTCCGGCAGATCGCAATAAACTACGCACCGGTCTCGCCCACCTGGATCGAATGGGGTTCGATGCACTCCCCGCACCGGAACAGGATGATACGATCCACACCATCGCCACCACCGATGAGGCTCCGGGTAAAGATTGGTTGCGGCAATTTCGTTGGCTGACCTTCAACGGCTACTTCACCTCGGCCGTGGCGGCCAAATCGGGCTTCATTTGGGACCCCATTCCAGGCGGCTACGATGGCTGTATGCCTCTCGCCAAAACCGACGGCATCGCCTTCTTCGAGTAGAGCGTAGAGCGACCTCAAGCCCGCTTTGCCGGTCGCGGCCGGCAAAGCATCACCACGGCCACTATCGCCAGGAGCGGCAACCACACCGGAGCCAGCACGGTCGCGATCACCCCCGCAACCAGGCCCGAAGCGACTAACAGCGAAAGACCCATCGTAGCACCGATGGCCAGCGCTCCGACCAGCGCGACGACAAAACCAATCAAGGTGAGCACCACCCCCGCGATTGGTGCCATGATGAGCGGAGCATTATGCAGCAGCCACCACATCACGGCCCCGATCAGGGCAATCTTCAGAAGGATCAGTAAAAATATCTTCATACTCCGGAAGAACCCCAGTCCGGGCCAAAAGTTGCAAAGACAGGCAACTCACGAGGAACGTTGCCCGCGAAGCCCAACATCGCCCTGCCCCGCGTTGACACCGGCCGGCGCACGCCTACCGTAACCGCTCGGTTACTCTTCACTCATTTTGCCCATGTCTACTCCTGAAATCTCCGTTCAAATTATCGGCAGCGGCGCCGTGCGTGCCCTTCCCCATCGCGGAGGGCCTTGCTACCTACTTACGATCGGAGACCGCCGACTCCTCTTCGATTGTGGGCGTTGCGCGGTGCATAATCTCCATCGCTTTGGCTCACCGGTGGAATTGATCGACGAGATTTACCTGACCCATCTTCACTTTGATCATATCTGTGATCTGCCCCTCTTGTTGCTCCTCTCCTGGAACAACGGCCGCGAAGCGCAGATGCCGATCTTCGGCCCAAAGGGCACCGTCCATTTTCTGGAAAACGGCGTGCGCCAAGCCTACGTCGCTGACGTGAACAGCCGCATCGCTCACGGAAATCGCGTGCGTGAAAAACTAGCTTGGGCGGCCACGGAAATTTCGACCGGAGGATTGGTGTATGAGAACGGAACCTACCGCGTCGAAACCCTCGCGACCGCTCACGCGGGTTTGGCCAACTGGAACTACCGCATCACCATCGGCGATAAGGTAGTCGTGATCACCAGCGACTCGGAACCCGACCAACGCCTCGTGGAGTTCTGTCGGGATGCCGATGTGCTGTTCGTCGAGTGCTCCGGCACCAAGGCGTTCTACGAATCCGTCGCCTTCGGCGGCTGGCACATCACGCCGGAGGACGTTGGGCAAATCGCCCGCGATGCCGGTGCCAAACAAGTCGTCTTGAAGCACTTCGTCATCGAGAGTTTTTCCGACGACCCAAACATCGCCGAATCGATGGCCGAGACGGTGCGGGGCATTCACCCCGAAGGGAAAATCTTCGCCGCCACCGACGGTCTCAAATTCGATCTGTAGCGAAAGCGCTCGCAACTCTACCCAGCAGCAAACCAAGCCGCCAAAAAGGGGGAGACGGACCGCTGGGCTGTCCGCGGTCTGAAGGGGAAACAGTGTCGGGTGTAGATTGGTGGCGGCGGGACTGCGACTGCATGACCTTACGCTCTGAGGGGCAGGAGCGGACGGCCCTGCGGTCCGTCCCTACCTCGATCAACCTGCCGGAGTCGCCCTACGCGAAATCAGGTCCGGAGGCCGCGAAATATCTGGACCATTGGGTGGAGGGCAATTCCCCGGCCCCTCCCATGCGGAGAAACTCTCGCTCCTCGCTAAAACCGCGGTCCTGCAGCGTTTTGATCCATGCGACGTGGACCTTGGCCACGTCCATCAGCACGGGACCCGTAGCCCCTTGCATGGCCGCCTCGACCAGCCCGCGCGCTGCGACCAGATCGGGGCAAATCAAGGGTCCCAGTTGCGTGGCAACTCTGCCCGGCCGGGCCAAAACAAATCCTCGGAGTGCTCCATCCCTCGAGCGCAGGCACCATGCCGCCTCCGGCAACCGTTGCCACCACCCTTTGATCATCGCGGCGCGATCCACGCCCATCACCTGCGTGTCCAGCGTCACGACCTCCTCTAAGTCGACGGCGGTCATCACGGCCAATCCCGGTCGATCAATTTCGCCGGCTTGGTGCCATCGATTCGAGTCGCCTCGCAATCGCACCAATCGATCTGCGCCAGAGAATCCCATGCGCTCGTAAACCGGCGCTCCAAATCCCGTCGCATCTAGGGCGGCTGTCATGCCCCGGGCTTTCCCTTCGACCAGCGCCTTTTCCATGAGCAGGCGCGCAAAGCCCCGACCGCGACAGGTCTCGGTCACGAGCACCATATTGATCCACGTGAACCGGGCGCCTAGATCCCACGCGACCGTCGTCGCCACCAACCCCTCGCCCGGCAGTTCGAGGCCGTAGGGATGCGCCTGCTCGATCAAGAACTGCCAGTCCGCCTCGGTCTGATTCCAGTGGGCTTCAGTCGACAGCACCACACAGCGTGGCACGTCTGCCATCGTTAGAATTCGGATGATCGGTTCGGTCGCACTCACCACTCGGTTACCTTCCCGACGGCGGATTCCGCGTTGCAAACAAATACCTCGTTGCGAACGCTTGACGCCTAACATGGTTGCCCGCCCGAAGTCTTCCCCACCTCGCGAATCAAACTCGCGCGAACAGCTTTTGCGCACCGCCATTCATTTCTTCTCCGCTCGCGGCTTCGAGGGCGCTTCGGTCAACGATATCGTGACCCACGCCGGCATGAGCAAGCGGATGGTCTACCATTACTTTCAGAGCAAAGCGTTGCTCTACCAAGAGGCGCTCTATTTCGCGTTCAGTGAATTGGCCAAAATGGAAAACGAGGCCGTCGCTCAAGCGAAAGGACTGGAGGGTGCCGTGCTCAATCTCATCCAAGTGTATTTCGAGTTCCCGCGGAAGCATCCAGAATTCTCCCGCCTGCTGCGCTGGGAAAATCTCAACAACGGCGAAGGAATCAAGGACTCGCAGTTCCCGCTCTCCAAAGACCATGTCATCAAATTCCTGAAATCGGCCATCAAGCAAGAGGCCGACGGCCAATGCTGGCGCGCCGACTTGGAGGCGAATCAACTGCTGATCACCATCATCGGGATTTGTCAGGTTTACGTGTCTCACCGCTACACCCTCTCGCAAGGACTGAACCGCAACCTCGGTTCACCCGCCTCGATCACGCGCGGTATCGCCAACGCCCAGCACTACCTGTTGGCCGGCATGCGACGGTAGGGGGTCGGTCCCGGGCGCGTGCTACTCGCTACCCGGCGTGCCTTCGGGCGTGAAGCCCGATCCACCCTACCGGGGCGCTAGGTGGTCTGACGTGGGGCGGGCTTTACGCCCGACCGCGTTGCCCCGCCACCACCGTCCACGACCACGTCAGTCGGACTTCTTTTCGCAGGTCCAGCGCCAGGTGTCCGGATCGGCCCAGTCTTCTACGACCAACGTCACCTGCCAGGTTTCGCCGAGTTCGGCCCGACATTGATCCAGTCGCAAAATGCGATACCCCCAGTGCGGCGCGCGTCCCGGGTCGGTCGGACTGGAACTCAACTCCAGATCATCATCGACCTTGGCCTTCATGAAGACGACCAAACCGTCGATGATTCCGGCGTGCTTCACCTCCCGAGTGAACGTGACGGTGAGCGGCAACGTATCCTCTTGGATGGTGTTGAGATCCACCTCCACCATCGGCGCGGGTTCACCGATGTAGTTCTTCACCAAGCTGAGATCACAACTCGCCAAGCGGTAATATTCCGGATTCTGCGGGCGGCTCCGTTCCATGCTCGAATAGTCGAAGCCATGAACGTTGGTAAGCTCCCAGATGTAGGGCATGCGACGATCATCATGCAACGTCACCGGCTCACAATAGAGCTCGAAATCGCTCGGCAAAATCAGCCCACCAGGCTTCAACACGCGATCACGCAAATCACACACGTTGGGCACCATCGCTTCATCGAATAAAAAATCCCCGATCTGCTCGTGCAGAATAACATCCACCCGTTCTTCGAGGTGAAACTCGGTGCTGTGCACGTCCTCGAACTGCACGTTCTCGATCCCGTTTTCGGCGGCCAACTCCTTGGCATGCTCGATGATCGTGGAGTGATCAATCGCGTAGACCTGACTCGCGCCACAGCGGGAGGCATAGGCCGCCAAAATTCCGGTGCCCGTGCCCAAATCAACTACGCGTTGGCCCGGCTTGATGTGGCGCGTGATCGCGGCGTGATAAAACGCCATGCGCGGGCCATCACCCAACATCCGCTCCTGTTCGTGGAGGTCGGCAAAATAGAACCCGTTAAATTGCCGATACTTTTCCGAGGGTGTCTCGATTTTGAGAGGCGGATAAAACCACGGATTAAGGCGCGGTGATTTCACCAGCCACGTGCCCACGTCGGTGCCGAAGCTCCGAATCTGGGCGGATAGAAATACCGTAAAGCGTTGCAGCGAAGAAATGAGCATCCGAAAGGCGCGGCGTCCGACGCTCTACCCGGACGCCACCCTACCCGCCGACCGCTTCGGCAAAAGCTTAATATCAAGCCCACGAATGACGTCGCCACGGGCGATCGCCGACTTCATGATCATGGGCGAATTCAATCGCGTAAATGTCATGAAGATTACCCCAAATGGCGCTGCCGGCGGCGAGGTCACCGGATCCTGCTATCTCATTGAAACCGACCGCGCCCGCGTGGTCGTCGACTGCGGTATGTTCCAAGGCACCCGCGGTGCCGATGACCTCAATCGGCGCCCTCCCGTGGAACAAGTCGACCAGATCAACGCCGTGTTGATCACTCACGCTCATCTCGACCACACGGGTCGCATGCCGGTTTTAACCAAGGCCGGCTACACCGGTCCAATCTTCGCCAGTGCGGCCACGATCGATTTGATGATGATCATTCTCGAGGACTCGGCTCGTATCCAAGCCAGTGACAACGAACGCACCAATCGCAAGCGGCGGCGGGCGGGCGAAGATCCCATCGAGCCGATCTATGAACCCAAAGATGTCCCCGCAGTGCGGAAACTCGCCCGCGAGATCCGCGTAGGTGATCGTATCGAGGTCGCCCCCGGCATCATCGCTCGCTTTTTCGAGGCCGGGCATATGTTGGGATCCACCAGCATCGAGCTGACGATTACCGAACCGGGGCAGACCAAAACCGTCGTCTTCTCGGGTGATCTGGGTCCCGCTGACCGACCGGTGCTCAAGGACTTCGAAAGCGTGCCCTGCGCCGACCTCGTCATCATGGAGTCAACCTACGGCGATCGCCATCATCGCCCCTACGCCGATACCGTCACGGAGTTTGAAGCCATCGTGCAAAAGGTCTATGGGGCGAAAGGAAAAATCCTCGTGCCCACCTTCGCCGTCGGCCGCTCGCAACAGATCATCTACCACCTCGCCGTTATGTTTCACGAGGGCAAGGTGCCTGCTTTCCCCGTCTACCTCGACAGTCCCATGGCCCTCGAGGCCACCAAGGTTTACCAAGGCCATCCTGAGTTATTCGACGATGAGATGGTCGCCTACCGCGAGGCTGGGCTATTCCCTATCGATGGCGGCTACTACCGGCCCTGCCAGTCGGCGGACGATTCCAAAGCCCTCAATCACGTCGACGGCCCCTGCGCGATCCTCGCCGGCGCGGGCATGTGCAACGCCGGCCGGATCCTTCATCACCTCAAACAGAATCTGTGGAAGCCAGACACCCACGTGTTGATCGTCGGCTACCAAGGCAACGGCACCCTCGGACGCCGTCTCGTCAACGGCGAATCTCACGTAAAAATCCATGGCGAAAAAATTGCGGTGCGGGCCCAAATCCACACCATGGGCGGTTTCAGTGCGCACGCCGATCAAGCGGACTTGTTGCGCTGGTTCGAACCCTTGGCGACCCATCAACCTCGGGTCGTGCTCACCCACGGTGAAGACCGCGCCCGCGCGCCCCTAGCCGACCTGCTTCGCCAGCGTCACAACATCGCCGTCACCTTGCCCGCCATGGGTGAGGCCATCATACTGTGAGTTCTGATTGAAGACTATAGCTCTCGCGTAGCATCCTCTTTCATAGACCCGTGCCGCGCCTCGAAGTCTGGCCAGACCTCGTGAATCGAAACCGCGCGTTTCCCCTTTAAATGTGCTCATGGCTGGTCGAAATTCGGTCGGGACGGCGCTTGCTTGGTTGGGTCAGATCCCCCACGACTTCGCTCCCTTATCGACCATGAGTTCTCCTCCCCCACCTGAACCACCTCAGCCGCCTCAGCCGCCACGGGGTAAGTCGCGTGTAATCGTAGGGGAAAAGGCCAATCGAAAAGAAAAGCCGAGCACCGTTCACTCCCAATACGGTGAGATTGATCTGAACAGCCCATTGTTGAAGGCTTCGGCAGGCCGCAGCGGCCCCAGCCGGTCGCTCTTCAAGTGGCTCGGCGCAACCATCTTCATCCGGCTCTTCCGCCTGAGCGTTAAATTTATTCCCATCGCCGGCGTCTTAGTCGGCGCAGTTTACAGCTACACCTATTTCTTTGGCTCCATTCCAATCCTCGACGCCGCCAAACAACAGCTCGGGTTTAAAGTCGTTCAGCAGAAATCCTCGGAACCCCGCATCGCCCAAATGCTGGGACAAACCCGAGCCGCCGTGGCGAAGAGTGATTCCCGCGTAAATCTCGGCAACGCTCTCGCGGCGGGAAACCTGGCCACCGCGGAGGCCATCGAGTCCGGGCAGATGATTGCTGCCACGCCGTCTTCCGCGCCGCCCTTGAATCTCACCGTGCCCAGCCAGCCCACGACGCGGACGACGACGAACTCCGGACTCAGCGTGGCCGACAAGCTCGACGACATGTTAGCCTCCCTGAATTTTGCCGCGGAAGCCCCGCCACCTCCGCCGCCCGCCCCGCCGGGAGAAACCACGACTCGGCAAATGACCGTCGGGGGAAAGGAAACCAGCCAAGCGGAGACTCCGGCGACGCCACGCCGCGAGATTACTATCGTGCAAGATTCCAGAATGGCCGTGCGCTCTCCCTTTCACGATGTCGATTACCGGCGAGGTCCCGGTCCATCTGCCGCGTTCCGCCAATGGGCGCAATCGATCTCAATCAGCAAGGTGGAGCCTGACTATAAGCCTAGGGTCACGATCAACAATATGACTTTCGTTTCAGGCAACATGGTGGACTTTGCGCTCGGCGTAAGCCTCGCGGGGATCGCCGAGGATGGGGCTCTGGTGGTGTTTAGAAACGACAACGGCGCGCATGTCACCGTGCGGCACTGATTGATCCCGCGCCTCGGATCGCGCGAAACCAAATCCCGCCTTGCCCGCCCTAACCCCGGCCAATCAAGGTCCGATCTTTATGACGCCGTTCTCCACGATCCTCACCCATCCGGGCAGTGCCCACAAAGACGATTTTCTCGCTTGCTGCGTGCTGCTGGCTCACACGTCGGCGACAATCGTGCGACGGGAGCCCACCGCAGCAGATCTTGCCGATGCCGCCATCGCGGTGGTGGATGTCGGCGATTCGCACGACCCCGCCCTCAACAATTTCGATCACCATCACCTGCCCGACGATGCCGATCCCATCTGCGCCCTCTCTCTGGTGCTCAAGGCCCTCGATCTCTACGCAGACGCTCGCAGTTTCTGCGACTGGTTGGAGCCAGCGGAGTGGTTCGATTGTCGCGGGCCCAACGCTACGGCTAAGTTTCTCAACGTGCCGCGCGACGCGATCAACCAACTCTACTCGCCCATGGATGGCACCCTGTTGCGCTGCTTCGCTGCCCAGACCAAGCACACCGCCGGCGAACCTCTTTGGGAAATGATGCGCCAAGTCGGAATCGATTTGCTCACCTACTTGCGCTCGCTCCGCACCCGCTTGGACTTCATCGCCGCGCACGCCGAAATCTGGACTTTGACCGCGCCAAACGACGCTGCGACGGTAACTCCGCAAGTGCTGTTTTTGCCGCGCACCGATCCACTGCCAACCGAACCTGCCTCGGGTCTTGATCGTTACATCGTCGAGCGGGGGTTAAACGACCGCGTCGTCGCCACTGTCTCGCCAGATCGTCGCGGCACCGGCTACGGCCTCTCGCGCCACCGGGATAATCTGCTCTTAAATTTCACAAAAATCACTACCGAATCCGATGTGCATTTCGCCCACCAGCGGGGCTTCGTCGCCAAAACCTCCGCGACCGACCCCGCCCGATTGCGCGCCTTGCTAGAAATCGCTCAAAGCTGATCCGCGCGCTGCTCCACTTAACCAATCTTCGGTAGCTCGTATCCCGGTCGGGCGACCTCATCGAGTAAGTAGCGCGCCCGTTCGAGGGCAGCCGCATCACCACCCGCGATTCCGCTGATGGCATCCTGATGCGGATCAAGCTCCAACCACGGACCCAACTTCAGCGGCTTCGCCGCCAAGTCGACGTGATGAATACCCAAGTGCTCCCGTAACCGGGTGATACCTGCGCTGGCCCCGGTCACTGGTGCGAGAACCTCATCAATTTTCTCCGTCGAGGCCGGTTGCCCCACCCGATACGAGAGGTTGCCGTAGTGACAGAATTGCGCTGAGTGATGCCCGATCTCCGGCGAAGCCACGAGGTCTTGGGTGCGCCGACTCCGCACACAATCGATGAAGTTCTGCAGGTGCGCGGTCACAACATCGACATTCACTGATTTGCGCAGTATCCGGTTCCCGTCATTGTCGAAAATACTGCCGCCGCGATAACCCGCATAGTAGCCGTTTTCACATTGCACGACAAGGCCGACCTGTTGTCCCCGGAAACGATCCGCGTAACTCGCATTGGGTTTGATCGGTAGGCAGCGGTTTTCGTAGAGGACCGGCACCCCGTCAAAATCCCAAATCGTCAGCTGCGTGTTCGGCGGCTCCCCCACATCATCGACCGCGTAGCGACCCCCGAGACTCAGGGTGCGTTGGGGCATCGCGTCATCCCCCAAAAACCGTCGGATCATATCGATTGCGTGCACGCCCATATTAACGAGGTCGCCGTTGCCGGTATTCCATCGCCAATGCCAGTCGTAGTGAAGCTTCTCTCGCTCTAGCGGGGCCATCGGCGCTGGCCCACAATACAGATCGTAGTCCAACCAATCCGGATACCACGGCGGGCGTCGCCCCAACGGCGCCCGTATCCGATAACTCACGCCTTGAATCCACTGAATAGGACCAAGCTTTCCGGAGCGGACGTAGTCGGTCATCTCGTCCAAGTCGCTATCCGAGCGAGCTTGGGTGCCAGTCTGGACGATGCGGTTGTAACGCGTTGCCGCCGCCACGACCTTGCGGCCCTCGGCGATCGTGCGGCCCACCGGCTTCTCGACGTAAACATCCTTGCCCGCCTCGCAGGCCCAAACGGTAGCCAACGCATGCCAGTGCGTCGAAGTGGCGATCAACACGGCATCGACATCCCGCCGATCAATGACTTCGCGCAGATCCGTCGCGGTAAAAATCGAGTGCCCCGGCGCGGCGATCGCAGCCTTCGTTTCTTCCATCTGGCGCGGGTCTACATCACACAATGCCGTTATCTGCACCCCGGGCATATCGCTGAGGGTGCGGGCATGTTGGGCGCCTTTGAGGCCCAGACCAATAATGCCCACTCGAACGCGATTATTGGCCCCGATCGGTTGGGCCCAAACCGACGGCACGAGCTGTCCTGCCACGCCCACTCCCGCCACCAAGACTCCACGTTTTAACAAACTTCGTCGCGTCATCATCCGACCGAAACAAGGCGGATTTTGAACGATGCGGCTAGGACTTAGTTTCGTTCTGCCCGGAAAGACCGCGCATCAAATCCGCCATCGGCTGGGAGAGGGGTTCATTGCGGCGAAGCCATGCCATGAAACTGAAGACGACTATCGAAGTCGAAACGGGCGTGAGCGTACGCACGTCGATCGCAGCATCTAAACCATAGGTCACGATAACAAAGGCGATAAGTCCCGCGAAGATAGACGTGATCGCGGCCCGAGCATCCGCATGCCGGAAGGGCGACAACAGCCCCAACACCATCGGCACCGAAACCGGCCCAATCAGCGCGCCAAACCACGCGATAATGAGTCCTAGCACGCCGCCGAATCGCTCCGCTTCGATGCCGATCATCAACGTGATAGCCATAAACGTGAAGGTCGTGAGACGCGCGATCCGGAGTCCCCGCTTTTGATCCATGTTCCGAAATTTCGGCGACATGTTCGGTAGAATATCCCGCGTCACCACGGCCGAAATTGTGTTGGAGTCCGACGAGGTCATCGAGGTCGTGGCCGCGAACATCGCCGCCAAGACCAGACCGACCAATCCCGCCGGCAGAAATTCGCGCGCCAACATCACATAAGACTGCGAAGTGTCGGCCAAGTCAGGGAGCAGGATCGGAGCGGCCCACATCGGAAAGAAAAGTACCAGTGGCCAGATTAAATAGAGCGTGCCAGAAAGCATCGCGGTCTTGCGGGCACTCTGCGCCGATGGCGCGCCGATGTAACGGGCCGCCAGATTCCACGTCCCGCCATTGTAGGAGAGCGATGCGACGATCAAAAACGCGAACGCAAACAGCGCCGTGTATTCGCCGTTGAAGAGGTTGCTGTTCTCCGCCGGCAACTGCGCCCATATCCCGGACACGCTACTGATCCCACCCATGTGACTTACCACCGCCACAAACAGCACCACGCCCGCACCGACCTGCACAAAGAATTGCAGGAAGTCATTGTAGAGATCCGCCCACAGGCCGCCAATCGTGATGTAGGCCAACGAGATCGCCCCCGATACCAGCACCCCAAAGGTGATGGGGAGACCCGTAAAACCGTGCAGCAGAATACCAATCGATGCCCACTTCGCACCGACATCAAACAGCTTCAGTAGCACGCCACACCACGCCATGATTTGCTGAGTCAGGATGCTGTAACGCATCGCCAAATACTCCGTCGGCGATTCGATGCCCAAGGTGATGCGCAACCGTGCCCAACGCGGGCCAATCCAAATCGCGCCGAGCAAACAGGCGAAGGCGACGGAACACGCCCACCATACATAGACGGTGAAGCCGTCCTCATACGCGATCGCCGCCAACCCGACAAACACCACCCCGCTGTAGCCCGAGACGTGATGCGAAACACCACCGAGCCACCACGGGATTTTCCCGCCGGCGACGTAGAAATCGCTCGAGCCCTTAATCTTCCGGTAGCAATACAGACCAATGCCTGTGACCAGCAGAAAGTAGAATCCAAGAACGGCATAATCGAGCGTCTGCATGATGGGGGAATGGGCTGCGTATGATAAAATTGGTTACGAGCTCAGAGACTCGTTTTGGCAAGGGTGAACCTGAGCGCAGGCCTCAGATAAACAAGCGAACGTTCGTAAATTGACCAAAAAACTGCTGCTTGCTCTCCATGAAATTTCACCGGTTGTTCGATTTGCAGAATCGTGGTCGCAACGTGTTTAGACGCACCCAGTCTTCGCTATCGATATGCAACCGCTCGTGACTCGTCCCATAGTTTCCCTCGCTCCGTTTCGTTTTGATGTCACTCCCCCGTTGGGCCACGCCCTCCTCGGCGGACTGGTGCCTCCAGCAATCGCCATCGACGACGCTCTCGAAGCGATTGGATACGTGCTGCTGAGCGATGCTAAACCCATCGTGGTATGCGTGCTGGACTGGGCCGGACTGATGAACTCCGCGCACCGACGCTTTCGCAACGCGTTAGCCAACGCCGCTGGCACCACCCTAGACCGCGTCGCCCTCCATTGCGTGCATCAGCACAACACTCCATTCGTCTGTGAAACCACGCGTATGCTCGCCGCGCAGCATCCCGAACTGGCCCCGGTATTTGATCCCGATTTTTTCACGATATGCTTGGAACGCGGAGCCGATGCAGTGCGGGTAGCCCTCGGGCAGGCCCGCCCGGTTACCCACATCGCGCATGGTCGAGTCGCCGTGCAGCGCGTCGCTTCTAACCGACGCGTTGATCGGGATGAACGCAGTAACGTGCGCACCATGCGAGGCAGCGCCTGCACCGAGCCCAAGCTGATCAACCTACCCGAGGGCACCATTGACCCAAACCTACAGACGGTGGCCTATTATTCGGGTAAGGAAAAAATCGTGTCGTGCCACTACTACGCGACCCATCCGATGAGTTTTTACCGGGACGGACGCGTCACGAGCGACTTCTGTGGACTCGCCCGCAAGCGCCGACAACGGGACGAACCTCATTGCGCGCACCTCTACTTCACGGGCTGCGCCGGCAATGTTGCGGCCGGAAAATACAACGACGGTTCCGCTGCCGCGCGGGTCGCACTCACGCAACGGATGTATGACGCCATCGTCGCGGCCGAGGAGCAACTGCGGCCAGAACCGGTGCGAGCGCTGGAGTGGCGCATTGCTGAGATCCAACCGCGTGCTCGCGCGTTGCCGACGATCAACGAACTAGGTGCTACCGTCGGCGGACCCAAAGCCGAGCAAGTGGGAAAGATCCTCCGGGCCTATTGGCAAAGCTGGCGTGAGCGCACTGATCGGGGCGAGCCGCTCGGTCTTAGTTGCCTGCGAATAAATGATGTTTCGTTGCTCCATCTCCCGGGCGAACTCTTTGTTGAATACCAACTCAAGGCGCAACGACTACGAGAGGGTTCCCCCGTGGCGGTCGCCGCTTACGGCGACGGGGGACCCTGGTATATTCCCACCGAGTTAGAGTATCCTTCGGGCGGATATGAGAACACTGTAGCATTCAGCGAGCCCACCATCGATCAGCAGATATCTGCTGCGATGGGTCAACTCCTTGCGTAGGCGATTCCAATCAGGTTTGGAATACTTGGCGCCTCAATCCACGAAGCGTTGAGAGCTCACCCCAATCCGTCACTTGGGGCACTGGTTTTGGTGCCGATCCGGTTCGGCGACCGGTTAATTTTTGATACGCACCCAGTTGTTCTTGCACGAACGCTTGGCTGCCGAGCACCGCACCATCGCTGAAATAGCGCACCCGGCAACGCAGCACCTGATGGAGAGGCAACTGGCCCTTCGACTTGATCACTTTCTCTAACGCTGCGGCGTCGATTTTTGACCTGTGCTCTTTGGGTGCGGAGCCCTTACCAAAGAGCGTCTCGCGATAGCCGTCATGCGTCCAAGACCAAGCGCGATTTCGGCCACCCTCAATCAATCGAGAGAGTCCCTTTCGGGCGGGCTTGTGCCCGGCGACAGCTTCCGCGTAGCCACAGAATCGGTAGTCTTTGGGATCATTAACTAATCCCGCCCGAACCGGATTAAGGTCAATGTAAGCAGCCATAGTTCGGAGCACCCCGGCCTTACCCTCAACGAGCACGCTTTTGAAGCGTTCGGCCCAAAGTGTGCCGTAGCGACTGTGAGTGCGATTAAACCAGACGGAAAACCGTTGTTTCACCAATTTCATGAACGGTGAAAGGTCCCCCATCATTGCGAGGTTTCGACTCCGCCATGCTCTCGCCTCTTCGCTATCCTTATTTAGCTGAGACTGAATCACTTCAAACTTCGCCGTCTGGAATTTGGCCGGTTTCGGATAAAGGACCCGATAACGCCGAATCAGCTCTTGATCAGAGACTGGAGTTCGCTGGGGCACTCGCAGCAGCACATGAAAATGGTTGGAGAGGATGGTATAGGTAAGAATCTCCAGCCCACAGTAATCAGCGATCTGCCAAAGCTGTTTTCGCAACACCTCCCTAGCGGTGTCATCCAACAATCTCTCTCCATTCACGGTGCGAGTCATACAGTGATAAACTGCCGCCCCTGCCGCCGCATCCACCTTAATCCGAGCCTGTCTCATGACCCTAAACTAAACACCCCTCCCTATCCGTCAACTACTATTTCAGCCTGTCCCTGTTTTACGCTATTTTACGATTTCAGAGCCGTTCCTATTTCAGAACCATAGCACGATGCGCAACGCTTTGGGGCAGGAAGACTACGGGGTCTCGGTGTGTTCGACTAGGGTCGCTATCGTCTCCCGCACTTGAGGGCGGGAGAGATGCTCTTCCACTTGCTGGGTCGTGGCTGGTCCCAGAACCGAGAGCGCTGCTTTGCGGCGAGAGTCATCCAGCAGGTCGGACAGTGCATCAATTTCTTCAGCTAGCTGCTTGGCGCTAGACTTCCCCACTCCGGGTAAACCAAGTGCGATGATCCATTTTTCAAGGGAAGCCTCTCGACTGCCCTGAAGCTCATTGAGTAAGCGTTGCGCCGTCTTGCTACCCACTCCGGGTAGCCCTTCCAACTGCTCGGCGGTAAGGAGGTATAGGTCACTCGGATGACATACCAATTCCGAGCTAACTAACCGCCTGGCCGTCGCAGGCCCAAGCCCACGAATGTGCATAGCGTCTTTTGATACGAAATGAAGCAGTCGCTCGACGATCTGATCTTCACATTCGTAATTATCACAAATCAGTTGATGGCTCTGTTCGTTCGAAGCCAATGCCTGACCACACGACGGGCAATCGCCGGGAAGGGTATACGGCACGACGTTCGCACTGCGCCTTCCGACCAATACCCCCGCTACCTGCGGTATAATCTCCCCAGCTTTCTCAACCCAGATCAGGTCGCCCAATCTGAGGTCCCGCCGCTCAATCTCCCGAGCGTTACTCAGCGAAGCCCGTCGAATCGTTGCTCCACCAAGCACGACCGGGTCAAACTCAGCGACAGGCGTCAGCACTCCCGTGCGACCAACTTGCCATACAATATCGCGAAGAATCGTCTCCGCTCGCGGTGGAGTAAACTTCCGAGCCAACGCCCATCGTGGCGCCGTTGCGCCCACGCCCATCTTTTGCTGAAGAGCGATCAAATCGACTTTGATCACAATACCATCGGTCGGATAATCCGCCAGTGAGGCGTGCAAGGCTGCCACGGTCTGGTTAAGTTCGGACGCACTCGCTGTAGTCAAGATCCGTGCCTGTGATACCGACGGCAATCCGCAGATCTCGAGCCAGCGCTGGAAATCCATCATAGATTCCGGCTCGGCAGCAGCTGGGTAAACCTCTCCCCACCCGTGGATAACCAACGACAAACCCCTTTTCGCAACCGTTGCGAGGTCGTCGAGTTTTACCGATCCGGCGGCCACCGATCGCGGATGACGGAATGGCTCCTCCGCCGCGGTGAGACGATCCGCATTCAAGGCATCAAAGGCGGCATGCGAGAGATAGACTTCACCGCGTAATTCAATCCGCTCGATCCGAGGACGGGTCAGATCAATTTCCCATTCGTAATCCAGATTCCTCACCACTCGAACCTGGTCCGTGATGTTCTCCCCACTCATTCCATTTCCGCGGGTCGCCGCAGATACAAATTTACCGTGATCCATCACGACGCTGACGGCGACGCCATCGAACTTTGGTTCGAGTGAAAAACGCACCACTCCGTCCATCGCGAGTTGAGCGGCCTCGTCGAAGAACTCCGTCACCTCTTCGTCAGAATAAGCCTTTCCCAAGCTCAGCATCGGTCGCCCGTGCGCGATCTGATCCAACTGCGCTAGACGATCATCACCAATAGAATCGCGGGTAGGAATCTCGCCGCTCTCAGCTTCCAGTCGCGTCAACTCAAGCTTCAACAAATCATACTCGTAGTCGGTGATCTCCGGAGTCCCTTGCCGAAAATACAGGTCATCATGGTGGGCAATCTCTGCTCGAAGCTGGTCGATTCTATCCGCTAGCCCCCTATCTTCGGCCATCTGACCGCTTACCGAAATCACCAGTAATGCTGCCGTTAGCAATAGGACTAACGCATAAGGGGTTTTGGCGAAGAACTTCATGGGGAGTTTACGATGAGAGACGGCTGGCAATATTTCAGCAAATTTATGGCCCCCCTCCCCTTTCACTCCCAAACCCTCGGAAGGCGTAAAAACCCCATATGGGTTACCGACTCCGACTTTGTTTTAACCTGTCCCTTATTCTCCTTATTCTCATTTTACCATGTTTCATCTTTAAATGTTCAAGGACTGATTTCCTCTAGTTCGGCATCGGTATGAGGGATGAGCGCTGCGCCTACCTCGCCGGCGTGCTGTGGCGCAGGTTCGGCTGAGAATGAAATAAATCTCCCGGCGTATCGGCGGCCGGGGGCAGGTGAAGCGCTCGCGAATTAGCGTTTCCTTCGCGGCTTGAGGGCGTCATCGCGTAGGGATGCTATTTGCCGATTTGGGTTTGTCACCCGCCTTGATTCGCTCACTCGACGAACGAAATTATGTCTCTCCAACGCCAGTGCAGCAGGAGGCTATCCCCGCGATCTTGCGCGGCAACGATGTCTGGGCTCAGGCCCAAACGGGCTCGGGCAAAACCGCCGCATTTGCCCTGCCCTTGCTGCAGCACCTTTCGGAGAAATCAAACCCCACCGAACGCCGCACCCCCACTCTGATTCTCGTGCCCACCCGCGAACTCGCCGTCCAGATCAGCGATTCCTTCGCGCACTACGGCAAACACCTCTTCTCGCCGCCGGCCAAAATCATCACCGCTACAGGTGGCGTTTCTATCAATCCGCAGATGATGGATCTGCGCGGCGGGGCCGATGTCGTCGTCGCCACACCCGGTCGCCTGCTGGATCTCGTCGATTGCAACGCCCTGCGATTGGATGCCGTCGAGACCCTCGTGCTCGATGAGGCCGACAAACTCTTCGAACTCGGCTTCGCCGAAGAGCTGGGTCGGATCCTGACTTTATTGCCCGCTAAGCGGCAGAATCTACTCTTTTCAGCTACCTTCCCGCCTGAAGTCACCGTCCTAGCTGAGTCCCTCCTCCGCGACCCGACGCACATCGTCATCGCCGACACGCCAGTCACCACCGCCGTACTCACTGAATGTGCCATCGAAGTCGATCCGCCCCGCCGCACCCAACTGCTGCGCCGCTTGATCGAAACCCACCCCGCTTGGACCCGCGTGCTGGTCTTTGTCTCCACCAAATACTCCACCAAGCATGTCGCCGAGAAGCTCAACCGCCTCGAGATCGTGTCGGGCTCCCTCCATGGTGAGCTCAGCCAAGGCGCTCGCACCCAGGTCCTAGCCGATTTCAAAGAAGGTAAAATCAAAGTGCTCGTCGCCACCGATATTGCCGCCCGAGGATTGGACTTCGTGCAGCTGCCCGTGGTGGTGAACTACGATCTACCGCGTTCGGCCATCATCTACACCCATCGCGTCGGACGCACGGCCCGTGCCGGCGAAAGCGGCGAGGCCATCAGTTTTGTGAGCGCTGACCTGTTTGACCACTTTCTGCTGATCGAAGCAAAACTCGAACGGGCGATCCCGCGTGAGCAGATCGAGGACTTCGAACCGCGTATCATCGAGCCCACGCCGCCACCCGAAACCCCGCCCACCGGAGGCGTTAAAGGTAAACGTAAGAGCAAGAAGGACAAACTCCGAGAGGCCCTCGGCTTCAAGCCCGGCGAGCCCCTCAACACGCCCCGGGAGTAGTTTTTCGTTAAATCACCAAGGCCCACCTCGGTCACTACCCTACCGCCTGCTACCGCCCAGTCTGGCCGTATTTCAGCGGGCGGTCATCTCGGGATTAACTCCCCGCCCTTCCAGCATTGTCGACCGACTTGATTTCCGTTTCATAACCTGTCCCTTACAAACCTTCCATTTCATAACCTGTCCCTTACAAACGGGAGCGAGGAAACAAGTGTCCCTTAGACGTGCACTTGGGTATCGGCCGATAGGACCGACCGCCGCGACAACCCCGCCTCGACTTTACGGGGGTAGCAGGACGACAATCAAAGCCTATCCGGAGACCTCCACCACCTCCCTTCCCGTTGAAACCTATCGTCTCACGTTTTTAGCTTTCAGTATTTCTTTCCTCCTATGCCCCTCGACCCTCAGACCCAGTTTGATCAACACCTTTTGGAAATGATCGAAAACAGCCCCACCGGGATTCCGCCCGCCACCCCCGCCCACCAAGAGGCGTTGGCTCGATTGATCTCCGCCCACCAAGTCTATCCATCGGCGAATCACCGCGAGGGCTACGTCACGATGCATGCTCTCGCCCAGCTGCCTTCGTTCTACGCGGAAAACTTGGGGGAGGTGATGGCCGGCAAGGCCGAGCAGTCGACCCTGGAAACCGACGACAGCATCTACGATCGCTACGTGGCTTCGCTCGCCGAGGATTTACGCGAAGCCGCCGAAGACGTGCGGTCCATGGCGGTAGGACGCAAACTGCTCCACCGCTCAAAACAAGATGGCGAGGTCGTCCACGATCCCATCCACAGTTTGTTCCTCATCCCCGGGGCCGGTCCGCATCCGGGACTGCCCGGCAACTACTTGCACGGTTCGATCTTTCAGGATCATATCGACGACCTCGCCGGCGCATGGGCAGTCCATATTCACGACCGCGATGACGGGGTCGCCACCATCGCAGTGCCGAACCGCGAAAAAGCGTTGGAAAAACTCCAAGAGCTCCTCGCCAGCGCCCCCTTCCTCCTCAGCGAGCTCGACGCTTTGGAGTTTCAGATGAACTGAACTGCGGCTGGCCTCGGAGCTGGAGCCCTCCCTCCCCGTTACTATCGCCTACAAAGGGGGGCTCTGACCCTTCCCAGCGCCCGAGTGAGCGCCAATCAGAACCGGGAGAGATGGGATCCATCGTTTTGACCACACCTCTGATTGCGTTCGCGAGATCCGCGGACTACTCCCCTCCACGATGAGGACTAAAGCGTGAGAGCAGAGCCCGCTGTTTTCCGGCCACGGCAACTAGATTCCGAGGCTTCGGAGCGGATAACCCTCCTCCGCTTCCTTCTCATTGTCGGGGTGGTTTTCATTCACGCCTACGATACTGAGGTGACGGTCGCAGGTAAGGTATTGGGCGTGAATAGCCCGGACAGTTTAGGGACCCTCATCCGGGATTTCATTTCGCAAGGCTTTGCTCGCACGGCCGTGCCCCTTTTTTTCCTGTTGGCCGGATACTTCTTCTTCCGGAACTTCGATTGGTCCCTGGGGGGCTACACGGCCAAACTTAAGGCCCGGCTGCATACGCTGCTTATCCCCTTTCTCTGCTGGAATGGGTTCAATCTGCTCTTCCTGCTCACGGCTCAAAATACGCCTATCACCCAGCCGTATTTTTCCGGGGTAAACCAACCGATCTTGCAGTATTCATTCTACGACTACGTTAACCAGATCATCGGGCTCGAGGGCTTCCCCATCGCCTATCAGTTTTGGTTCATCCGGGACCTGATGGTGGTCGTGCTGTTCGCGCCCTTGGTTTACCTCGCGCTGAGATACGCTCCTCGCACCATCTTAGTGATCCTGTCTGGTCTCTGGTTTTTCAATCAGTGGATGTGGTATTTCCCCTCCGTGGGTGCCGTGGCGTTCTTCTATGCGGGTGCTTACCTAGGCGTAAAAGGCCGAGACCTGTTTAGCTGGGACGCTCACGGTAAGAAGTTCCTCGTCGTCTACGCCGTGGTGCTGGTCGCAGATACCCTCACTAAGCACGCGGCCTACAGCGACTACCTGAACCGTTTGGGCATCCTCTTGGGGATGGTGGCCGTGCTGTATCTCACCAAATCAATCGTCCGCCGGCCCCGCCTCCACTCCGTCCTGCGGTGGGCGAGTTCGGGAAGCTTTTTTGTCTTTGCTATTCACGAACCCCTCCTCCGGACCCTGCGGAAGATCAGCTACGAGATACTCAAGCCCAGTTCTGATTTAAGCATCCTAATTCTTTATTTCGTAGTGCCGGTTTTGGTCATCGCACTTTCTCTGATGATTTTCGAGCTCTTGAAGGCGGTGACCCCCGGTTTGGTCAGAATCATTACCGGCGGTCGCACTCCTCAGCGCCAAAATCGTTGATTTCCCTCGGTTTACTGCATGAGTCACTGGTATCCCCGCCCAGCTACCCCTCATCGCCGAGTCGCTAGATCTTACGCCTGATCCCTCATTCGGACCCGGCCCATCCCCGCCGAGCAGTCGCCAATGATGTTCCAAACGAGAGTCCAACTTGGCCGGTGGTATTTTGTTGGGACCAAGCCGGGAATTCCCTTGCTGGCCACCCCACCAGATCCGACAAACGCCGCCCCTTTCATCGCTTATGACGCCTCTCGCCCAACGCCAGACCATCTCCCTCACGCTCATCGATATTTACGGGGGCACGCAGACCCGCGTGGCTACCGACGATGACGCGATCGAGAGCTACGCCGAGGAGATGGCGCAGGGCGCGGAGTTTCCCGCTATCACCCTCTACTACGACGGCTCCAAGTATTGGTTGGCCGACGGGTTCCACCGATTGCTCGCGATCAAGCGAAACGGTGGCACCGCCATCGAAGCTGACGTCCAACCCGGTAGCCGCAGCGACGCGCTCAAGCACGCGCTCGGAGCCAACGCGACCAACGGCCTCTACCGCACCAACGCCGACAAACGTAACGTAGCCGACATCGCGCTGCGCGAATGGCCCGACCTTTCCAATGCCTACCTCGCCGACGTCTGCAAAGTCTCCGGTGAACTCGTGCGCAAGATCCGCGCGGAACTCACCGAGAGTGGTCAAATCGCCAAGGCCGAGCGCGTCACGGGGCGCGACGGCAAGGACTACCCAGCGGGCGTCGAACGCCAAGCGCGGGGAAAATCCGAAAGTTCCTCCAGTGACGACAAAGTCGGGGCGCGCGACGAGGCTCTCGGGGGCAGTTCCAGCTCAGCCGCAGGCGGTGCCGGCGGGGGCTTCTCCCCGGGCAAGGGCGACCCGGGCGCCACCGGTGGCTCGACCAATGAACTCGAAATCGAAGCGCGGGCCATGATCCGCAAGGGCGAGATGAATCCGTTTGAGTTACCGAAGCTGATGAGTGCCACCGCGCACGACTACGCCGCGACCGTGGTCACCTTGCTCGATGGCATGAAGCCCGAGATCAAAGACCGTACTGACGGGCTCATGCGCCTGCGCCGCTGGATCGACAAAGCCCTCGCCGGCGAGAGCGCGCCACGTTCGCTCGACGAGGAGTAGAGTAGAGTTGGCGTTGAGCGCGGCCGACCGCGCGGGCGGCTACTCCTGATCTTCTTTTGCAATCAGGGGACGGAATTCGCCGACGGACGGCAGGGCGCGGCTGACCAGCACAATCGCTATCCAAGCTAAGGCGAAGCCGGGGATGATTTCGTAGATTCCCGGGCCACCCAGGAAAGAATCGTTCCAGCCGAGGTTGATCCAGATGACCACGGTTACCGCCCCCACCAGCATGCCGGCGACGGCACCGGCGCCCGACATTTTGCGCCAGGTCAGCGCGAGGATAATCAGCGGACCGAAGGCCGCCCCGAACCCCGCCCAAGCATTGGATACGAGACTCAGGACCTCGGCATTCGGATCGCGGGCCATGAAAGCGGCCGCGATACCTACGGCCAGAACACTCACGCGGCCCACCGTGACGAGTTGGGCGTCGCTGGCTTTTTTGTGCAGAAACCGGCGGTAGAAATCCTCGGTGAGGGAGGATGAGGACACCAGCAACTGACTCGAGATGGTCGACATGATCGCCGCCAGCAAGGCGGCATAGAGGAAGCCGGTCACCAGCGGGTGGAACAGCAGGTCGGACAGCACGATGAAGATCGTCTCGGGATCGCCGATGGCCAAGCCGTTACGCTCGGCATAGGCGCGGCCAAAGATGCCGAGACCGACCGCGCCCAAAACTGAAACGGCCATCCAGCCCATGCCGATATTGCGCGCCTTGGGCACCTCTGCAAGCGAGCGGATCGCCATGAAGCGCACGATGATATGCGGTTGGCCGAAATACCCGAGGCCCCAGGTTATCGCGGACAGAAAACCGAAGAAGGTCAGGCCGTGAAAGAGGGACAAGAAGTCAGGGTCCATCGCGCTAAGGCGTTCGCTCGCCGCCCCGATGCCGTCGCCCCGCCCGGTGGTGAGCACGACGATCGGCATGATCACGAGCGCAAGCATCATGATACAGCCTTGGACGAAATCGGTGAGACTGACCGCGAGAAAGCCCCCGATTACCGTGTAAGTCAGGACAATCGCCATGGTAAACCAAACACCGAGGGCGTAATCGCTCATCATCGACAGGTTGACCAAATCGCCAAAAGCACTGGAGAACAATTTGCCCCCCGCCACCAAACCCGAGGCGGTATAGACGACAAAGAACAGCACGATGATGACGGCCGAGATCGTGCGCAGGGCCATCGCCTTGGAGGGAAAACGGTTGGCCAGAAACTGGGGTACGGTTAGCGCGTTGTCGTAGCGTTCGGTTTGTTCGCGGAGGCGAGGTGCCACCACGATCCAGTTAACTAACGCGCCGATGAAAAGACCGATGCCGATCCACGCCTCGATCAAGCCGGCCGCAAAGAGCGCACCGGGTAACCCCAGCAACAGCCACCCCGACATGTCGGAAGCCCCGGCGGATAAAGCCGCCACGGCGGGGGGCAAGTTACGGCCACCCAGCATGTATTCCTCCGAGGTAGCGGTTGATTTCTTCGCGGCGTAAAAGCCGATTGCGATCATCAATCCGAAATATAAAAATAGACTAATCCAAATTCCAATGGCCATGCGTGGTTCTTTTGTTTCTCAGCTAGATATTTCCGAGATTAACTAAAGCCTCGCACAGACCGGAGCCCGTTAAAAGGATCGATTCCCGCCGCACGGCACCACAGCGGGGCCGTTCCCGATTAATCGGCAGCTTTTTTACCACCCCTTACGGAAGAATTTTACTGGTTTTGGCGGCCGGATTTATCAGCAGAAAACCAAGACTACTCAGCGTCGATCAGCGAGTCTGCGTTGATCGCGTGACCCTGCGGAAGTGATCCGAATTCTCGTCACTTCTGGCGGGGGCATTTACCTTCCAAGGATGTCGTCACGGACCTGCTCCCACAGGCGGCCCTTATCTTCCGCGTCGTTATCAAGGCGTCGACTGAGCTCATTCGTGTGCCATTGCGGAATGGGCACTTCTTGGGGACTTGCCTCGATATCGTCCCACCGCTCCTGCACCAGCTCGAGCGTCTTAGCGGGAGTCAAGCGATTGAGTTCAGCGGCGAGCGTGGCGTTCGTGAGGGAGACCGAAGCACAGAGGAGTTGACCTTGAATTGGCACTGTTGGGATTCCCCGGTGGCGGGGGAAATGAAACGGCCCGCCCCGTGGTCACGCCTTACCTCAAAAAATGTCGGGCCGCAGGGATCAACCTTTTTTCTGCCGTCGTCGGCTCGACTAGGTGGGGATCATCGACTCTTCTCTCTCTTTGTATTCCTTGGTGCTATTGTTTTTCTCCGCATTCGCCGGAGCCACGCTCTTGCCGTTGTCTTCCGAGGTGGTCTTCGGGGCGACCATCCTCACTCACCCCAACAGCACGGCCTGTCTCGTGGTGGCGACGCTCGGCAACACTCTCGGGATTACCTTCAATTTCCTGATTGGGCGCGGACTGCTCAAATGGCAGCGGTTCCAAAGCCTCCTGAGCACCCCGAAACTGGACTCCGCCAAATCACTCTCGGACCGATTCGGTCCCTACGTGCTCTACCTCTCTTGGCTACCGATCATCGGCGATCCCATCACCGTCTATCTCGGCACAACTAAGATGCCGTTTCTGCGCTTCGCCCTCATCGCCTACACCCTCCGCTTCCTGCGCTACTACCTGATCTACCTTCTGCTCAAAACGTAATAGCGAGCCGCTGCGATCAGGACGTCACGGGATGATTTTTTAAGTGCCTCGGGCATCCGCGCCTCGACACTACGCAGCCCAATCCTGTCCCCCCACTTTCCCCGCTCAGGTCTCTTCGGAACGGTCCAATGTCCGGGGAGGCGCCACCGGTTCGACCCGTTGCATTTCCCCGGGCTGGCGCGCCGTTTTTCTCGGTTGGCGCGGCAGTTCCCCGGACGGGGGAGTTCGACGGCGGCGGAGTCGCGGCAACAGCACGGTTGCCAATCCCCCGATCACGACCGCGGCGATGGCCAACGGCAGCGCCACGAACAACAAGCCCGCGAGCAGCCCCAACGCCACCACCAGCCCAACCAAGGCAAACAACGCGCGCACCACCCGACTCTTGATCGGGCCCCCTTTGAGAGATGCATGCATCCGTATTCCTAGCATAATTAAACTCTGGCCACTCCCTCCCACAAAGCAAACCAGACGACTCAGAGTCTAAGGGGACCGCGATGGCATATTCGCGGAGCAAAAACACCGCCTCGCTCGGTTCTGCTACAACCCCGCAACTTCCCAGCCTGGCCGATACGTGCAGCGCACATATTGGTTGGCCTCAGGCACGTTGGTGAAGCGCATGCCGGCCGCATTCCAGTCCAGTTTTTGACTAGGAAAACGCAGGGCGATCGTGCCCATCAAAACCATTTCGGTGGATTGGGCCGCGTAGGGGAACGGTGAATGCGTCCTACCTCCGTCCTTGCCGAGGATGGCATCGATAAACTGGTCGTAGTGATTCTGAGGGACGAATTTGGGGGGCCTCACGGTGGCGAATTTTTCTCTAGGATAGAGCCGTGGTCCGCCGCCATGAACTTTCAGCATCGCGCCGTGTTCTCCAATCATGAGGGCTCCTTGCGGTGGCCATTCCCTCCCCTCGATATGTTTGCGTAGCGCCTCGGACGGATATTTGCCGCCGTCCGACCACGTGAGCTTCACCGTGTCGTCGGCCGTGAGATCGGTGCCCGGGTAAAGGTATTCGACGATCTGCCATTGTGGAAATGTTTCCCGCCGCCGTTTGGGATCGGCGGCCCATTCCGGCTCGACCTCGGCTTTCACCGAAAGCGGCATACTCAGACCGAGTGATCGATAAGGCATATCCATGATGTGGCAACCCATGTCACCGAGCCAGCCACAACCAAAGTCCTGCCAACCCCGCCACCAGCTAGGATGATAGACGCCCGTCACATAAGGGCGTTCCGGAGCAGTTCCGAGCCAGCCATCCCAATCGACGCTCTCCGGCACCGGGTCGGTGGTTTCTGGTCGCGGACCTTTCGGGCGGTATTTTTCCGCGGGTTTGTTGGACCACAAATAGACTTCGCGCACTTTACCGATAGTTCCACTTTGGATCCATTCGACTGCGATGCGTTCGGCCGTATGCGAAGTCAGCTGCGTTCCCATCTGCGTGATGAGATCCGATTCAGCGGCCTTGGCGCCAATCATCCGCGCCTCGTAGATATTGTGGGTAAGCGGCTTCTGACAGTAGACGTGACAACCCTTCACTAGAGCAGTCATGGTTATCGCTGCATGCATGTGATCGGGGGTGGAAACGTTTACGGAATCAATCTCCTCCGCTTTCAGCAGTTCCCGCCAATCTTGATAGAATCTGGCGTTCGGAACCTGCGCTTGCACCTCCTGAGCACGGGCGGTGTCGATGTCACAGATGGCAACCACCTCGACATTCGGATGCGAGGCGATAGATGAAAAATCCGCGTGACCCACGCCCCCAACCCCAATGCAGGCATGCCTAATTTTTCTCTCAGGATTGGCCCATACCCGTCCGGCCGGAAAAACCGTCGCTCCCAATCCGATCAGGCAAGACGTGGTGAGAAAATTACGACGATCAATAGGGTTAACCACAGGGAACAGGCGTATTGAATCAGTCCCGTCCGGCCACCTGAAAAGCGGATTAAAGACGCAGCAAAAAGGAGGCCGTCCTTTCGGGTTGATGGAGCTCAGGGCAGTTCCTTCAGTCCGCGCCACCCGTCAGCCTAAAATGTCAAACCGTGCGGATCGCTCCCTCTCCGACAGGGGCTCTTCGCCGCCCACCGATCAGATTGGACGTTTAAATCGGGATTTCACCTGTTTCGCTCCCGGCAGCATCCTTAGTCGCAGGATCCGTGGCGCGATTACTGGCTACCATTTGAGTCAGGGTGGCTTGGAGCTGCGTGGTCGCCTCGGTGAGACAGATGAAGTTGAAACCGCGCTCCTGCATGGTCGCGCCATCGCCGATCACCCACATGTTTTTACCAACTTTGGCTCCGGCTTGTTTTACTTGGGCAAATGCCTCGACGAGCAACGGGTGATCCGGTTCCCAACAGATTCCGAGATCAGCCGACAGGTCGTAGGGACCAATCCCGAGAGCCGTAGTGAGCGGATCTTGGGCAATGGCATCAACGTTCTCTAACCCCTTCTTACTTTCGATTTGAGTTAGAATGATCAGATCGTCCTCCACTTCCCGACGCCACGTTGCGTAGTTGTAATCATGATTCTTTACCCAGGCGTTACCCAGTCCACCGGGCCTGCGACGTCCCCGGGGTTTCATGTAAACGGCATCCCGCACTTCGTTGAGGGTCTCCACGCTTTCGACGTAAGGGATCATCAGACCGCAGGGCCCGAGATCCATTGCCAGTCGCACGGGGGTGAATTCAGACGAAGGCGGTCGGATCAATACGGGGAAATCAGCGCGCCGACCAAAGGCGCAGGCTTCGGCCACCTTCTCGTGATCATGGGTTAAGTGCTCAAGGTCGATAATGAGATAATCGAAACCGGCCTCGATGGCGATCTCGACGAGACCGGGCCAGAAATGGAATGTGCATAACACCCCCAACACGGGATCAGTGCCTGCTATTTTTTTGCGGAGAATGGCGGCGGATTTCATAGGCTTAACTTAAGTGAGATACCGAATAGCTAAGGTAGACGTCGAGTTACCAATGCGCCGCGATACAGAATTTTCTGAGTTCATTTCGCAAAGAAGAAAGGCCGGTCATGTTATATGCCCAAAGGGTCGGATCGGCGGGAAGAAGCCGGCTTGTCCAGAGGTTAAGACCTCGGGTCTTTCGATTGTGCCGGAGTTTTTGCGCCACCGTTAGCCCCGATAAATACCAGATACCAAACCCTACGCCGCTGCTTTTTATCCGGATTGGATCTGGGTAATCTGTGGTCAAAAAACTCCGTCTAAATGGCCGGTCTCAAATCCCGGAATTTTTGCACCACCGGTATCACAGATGGATACCAGATACCAAACCCTGCTCCACTACCTCCCCCCCCGAGCGCTAATCCGCTCAACGAACCTAGCCAACCCAACCTCATTAACCCATCCTTCCGGGGGTGGTTTTGGATTCCTTCCCATTGCATCCCAGAGTTCTCGGCTCTCCAATCCTATCGATAAGCGGATGTTCTCCCGTTCCCCTCACCTCCGCGTCTGGTTCGCTTTCGCCCTCGGGAATAACGGTCTCAACGCGCAAAAGATCCCTCAGACGCTCTGCAACGGAATATTTGAGGTCCCCCTCCCACTCGAAGATGATTGGCGAGTCGCCGTGTTTCCCGACCGCGCCCTAATTCCATCCCAATATGGGCACCGGGGCGATGCCCGTGGGACCACCGCCGAGCTGGTAGGGCGCGCTATCCGTTTTCCCGCCGCCAGCGCCCCCGGGATCATCGCCAGACACTGGATCCGAAAGGATCCCCAAAACAACTAGAGGAATTCCTCGCCGGCCGCGTCCGGCCGCGGCTCATAAAAAACTGGCAGATTGAGAATCCCTTTTTCTCCACTATGCACGGCTTCGAGTTGAAGCTGCCTTTCGATGGCCCCGGCCCATCTCGGTTCGGGCGCATCGCGCTTCTCTTTCTCCTAGAATTCGCCGACCCCAATCTGATTTTTTGGTGATGGGCCAAGAGGTCAATTTCAACTCCAACCAGCTGTCCGACGAACTCTACCGGCTCAATGAAATCATTGCGACTCTCGGCCCCGCCCACCTGCCGGTTGAGACCAACGATTGGCTAACGCTCGCTTCGAGACATAGAATCTCCGCGAACCCGGTGTCCCCACGCTCAGTCGTTTGGTGAGCCCACTGGATTTTGCTCCCACTTCATCGGATTGCCACGACGACGGAGGCCGTAATTAATACTTTGCGACGTGCCCCCGTTGCCCCGAATTTCAGCCCCCATGGCAAACACCACTGATCAGACGAGCCCGACCCCGAAAATGTGCGGTTGTGGCAAGACCCAGAACCCGCAAGGCCATTGCGATGGCTCCCACGCCAAGCCCGCGCGCAAGAAGTGCGGCTGCGGCAAGACCGGAGACGCGCAAGGCTACTGCGACGGCTCGCACTCGAAGTAGTCAGCGCAGTCGGCCGATAGCAGATCCGTTTGCCTTCAGCGCGCCGAATGTGAGGTCCCTCATTCCCCTGCTTAGTCGGTAGAATTCGTGCCTCAAAAAAGGGGTCAAACGCACAGGATAAAGATTAGCGAGGAGAAGGCTGAGGGCGTGACGCCTTGACTTTTGAAAACAGAATTCAGGCCGCGACTGGGTGCCAGTCGCATTGCGACCCATCGGGGCGGGACCGTTTATCTAGAATCAAGCCATGTTCCCTTTGCACTGCCTGGCCCTCTGTCTTGCCAACCTCATACCTGGCGCAAACAGTGCCGCCCATGGGCGCAAACGATTTCAATTTCGATATTCCTGACGGCGAACGTTACACGCCAAGTCCCGAAAGAGCTCGCGCTTGGCAACGCCTGCTCCCCACCACCAACTTCGCCTTCGCCCCGGTCGTCACCGATCGCGCCGCCTGGTCTCGCTGGCAAAGTGATCCCCTCGGTCAACGCATGTTGACCCGCGCTCGTGAGCTGGCCGCCATGCCGTTTCCCGACTACAACGACGCCACCTACCTGGCTTGCCTCGAGACCGAAAGCGTCACCCAAATCAATCAAGTCATCCCCCTGACTCGCGAACGCTTGGTCACCTTTCTCCTCGCCGAAGCGATCTACGACGAGGGCGAGTTTCTCGACGTTCTCGAATCCGATTTCAACCACCTCGTGCAGGTCAGCAGCTGGGTTCACCCCAACAACGATCTGGAGCGCCGCAACCTCGAGGGGAAGACCATCGAGATCGACCTGGTCGTCGCCCACTTCGGTACCCAACTCTCCTACATCGCCTACCTGCTGGGTCCGCGTATTTCTCCGGCGTTTCAAGCCCGGCTCAAAGCCGAAGTGTTGCGCCGCGTCTTCAACCCCTTGCGACAACGGCTGGAGTCGGGCCGCGATGTCTACTGGTGGGTCGACGTCACCCACAATTGGAATGCCGTCAACCTCGCCTGCCTCACCCAGGCCGCCGCCGCCATCCTCCCGGCCGACCAACGCGCGTGGTGGTTCGCCGCGGGCGAAATGCTCGTCAAAAACTTCCGCGAGAGCTTCAACTCCGATGGCTTTTGCACCGAGGGCGTGGGCTACTGGGGCTACGGCACCTCCCACTACATCATCATCTCTGAACTCTTCCGCCTCGGCACCGACGGGCTTTACGATCTGTTCGACGAACCTAAGATGTCGCGCGTCGCCCTCTTCCCCGATCGCTCCGAAATTCAGCCCGGCGTTTTCCCCACCTTCGCCGACTGCCGCCTCAATACTCAGCCGCTATTCTGGGCACGTCACTGGCTCCAAAATCGGCGCGGCGCTGACCCGGCCGAATCTGAAGTCATCCCCGACGCGCCCGATCCCCTCGGTGACGCTAGTATCCAAATGGCCGGCGCGCCGCTGCTCTGGATGTTCCAGACCATCAATCCTCAGCAACCGCGCGCCACCATCCGTCCGCCCGAACTGCGGCACTGGTTCAAGAATTCCTCGCTGCTCATCGCCCGTCCCGCGCCCACCACGCGCCGCCAATTCTCCGCCACCCTGCTCGGAGGAAACAATGGGGTGAATCACAACCACAACGATCTTGGCACCTTCACCATCGTCGTCGACGGACGGGCCCTCATCGTCGACCCGGGCTTGGAAACCTACAGCTTCCGCACGTTTAGCGCCGAACGCTACGAAAGCCAATTGCTCAACTCCTACGGCCACCCCGTCCCGCGCGTCGCAGGACAACTCCAAGAGGCCGGAGACGAGTGGCAAACCAACACGATCCTCACCGAATTTACCGCCGAAACGGACCGGGTTGTTTTCGACCTCCGCCGCGCCTATGACGTACCCACGCTCCGCCTGCTCGAACGCGAATTCATCTACGACCGCCGCGGCGACGGCCGCCTTACCATCATCGACCGCGTCGAGTTTTCCGAACCCGCAGATTTCGAGTCCGCGCTCATCTCCTTCGGTGAGTGCGAGGTCAACGGCGACCATCTCACCTTCCACGACCAAGGCATCAAACTCCACGCCAAGGTTCAAATCGAAGGCGCCCTTCTGGCCATCGCTACCGACACCATCAACCAGCCCCC
>Ga0075118_10000375_pt1 | contig 43071 bp, 41 predicted proteins | sample AntAceMetag02UKE_FD_69794 | JGI IMG/M metagenome (GOLD analysis project Ga0075118, IMG submission 69794) | Saline lake microbial communities from Ace Lake, Antarctica - Antarctic Ace Lake Metagenome 02UKE | ecosystem: Environmental > Aquatic > Non-marine Saline and Alkaline > Saline | place...
TAAGGTCATCGGCTGCGATGGGGTGGCAGGCCGCGCCGTCCGCCGCCATCCCGGGATTTCCAGGAGCGGCGATGATCCGCGGTCGTCGGGATGAGCGGGAGATTGCTCGCACGAGTGCATGTTCACGGCCACCGGAACCGACGACTAATACGGACTGAGGTAGGTTGTGAACAGCAGCGGTGTCAGCCATGGTGCGAAACCTCTCGCATCTCAAAATCCACGCAACTTCGAAATGCGAAAACTACTTAGGACTATGGGGTTGATTCCTAGCGACGCGCTGCGGAGTATGACCTTAACGAATGCGAGACCCGAAAAGAGTTAAGGGATTTACCCTAGTCGAAATTATGGTTGTGGTAACCTTGATTGGTTTGCTGGCGATGCTGTCAGTGCCGGCCTTCAAGCGGGTAAAGCTTCGCGCGGTTTCTGCGACATTTACGTCCGACATGCGCCTGTTCACCGAAGCGTTTCAACGTTACGCGCAGGAAAATGGGAGCTTTCCGCCCATATCTGATCCGGGGGTAATGCCGGACGGGATGAGCGGCTATATCGATTTATACGATTGGTCCAGAACGACCCCTATTGGCGGTAATTTCCGTTGGTTGAGCACCCCGGAGGGCGGGGGCGCGGTGATGGTCGCGGGCTCTACCTTGTCGCTCGAAGAAATGCAACTTATCGACGATTGGATGGATGATGGAAACGTTAGCACCGGATTCGTAAACGTATCCGGAGCAGGTACCGTCGTGCTCTATATCGTGGAGATCTGAGATGATTAACGCCATCCCCGTTTTACTTTCCGCCGAAGGGCTCTCGACCGATTGTTCCCAACCGGAAAAGGGCCGCAAGGTTCCCATTTCAAAAATGGATGTGGAACTCGCTCTCGCGCGTTTGCGGGCCTTTGCCTCGCTTTCTTCCATGCAATTGGTGGAAGCAGATGCGAAAATCATGATCGTGCGCGGTGATTTACGGCTCACCGTGATCAATGCGGGCGGTCGCCTCATGGTGGCTGAAGGCAAATCGGCCGAAGCAGAGTTTATCGAAAAGACCGCCGAAGAAATTGTCACTTGGTTGATGTCAGTTGAGGCGGCGAAACCCAAAACTGGCCGCACCCCGGCGAATGCGAAAGGTGGCGGAAGTGGCCGAGGGATCGGCTCTTTGGCCGGAGAGGGTAAGAAGATTGCCGCGATTGTGGTGATGTTCATCGGAATCTGCATCATGGCTTGGGTGAATTTTGGACCGGAAAAGCCGCCGGAAGGTATTCAGTTTATTGATCATCCCTTGCGGGTCGCGGGCTTGAACAAAGATTTTGGCGGCCGCTACGGCGATCTGCAGGACCCGAGCCAAGTTGCGTTCATCGTCGAAGGTGAACAACTTCGGGTTCACCTGATCACGCCAACCGGCATGGAGCCGGATCCGCTCCGAGTAATGGCCTACCGTTATGGTAGTTTCGGGACAGATGAGGTTTTAGTGGCCGAGAATGGAGCGATTCTAGAGCGCGACGAAACGGGCAATCTCGTGCATGTCGGCACGATCTATCCGCGCATCCGGAAGTGATCGAGCGTGATGCTCGATCTGCTTCAGAGCACCTGAAGTTTCTCGCGGTAGAATGCGACGACCTCGTCGGGGTCATCGGTGAAAAGAAGGTAGTCGGCCATCCACGCGGGCGCGCGCCCGGCGGAAATCATGGTGTTGAGTTGCTTACGCAGATCGCGGAAATAAGTCGCATCGAAGAAGACAAAGGGGACGCGAGGGCGGATGCCGAGTTTCAGATTGCAGAGCTCGATCCCGATTTCTTCCAGCGTGCCAACGCCCCCCACGTTAAACACACAGAAATCGGCTACTTCGAACCACTTTTGGCGGAAGTGGCGGGATGATTCTTGGAAGGTGTTAAAGAAGTCGACCCCCAGTTCGGGGGGTTGGGCTTCCAGCTCGAGAAAACAGGCCCCGGTCAGACTGCCTTTGGCGCGGGCTTGCTCACAGGCCAGTCCCATCACGCCACCACCGCCGCCCGTGATCATGCCGACGTTCGGGGCCATGTAGTCGGTCAGTTTTTCGATCAAGGTGCTGATCCGATTTTCTTGCTCAGAGCTCAGTCCGAAGGCGCTACCGTAAAATGCCAACACGGTGGATTCTTGGAAACGTCGCCGATACTCTTCGCGGAGAAAAAAGCCGTGATCATTCTTATAGGTGTGCAAAAAGAGGTCGCCCAGTTGGGGGGTGAACCAATACACGTCGACGCCCAGAGCCTCCCAAGTATCGAGGCGCGAATGGGCGTTGTGGGATAGGAAGAAACCGTGCGTGCGGGAAGCTTGGCGGAAAACGATGCGCTTGAGGTTGAGGTCGGGCAGTGCCCCCAACAATTCGACCTGTTCCAGCAGGTTAGGGAAATAGTCGACCACCAACGTGTCGCAGCCTTCCGGGGCCGCGTCCAGGGCCTGCAACAGATTGCCGCGACCGAAATCGGGCGCGATCGCCGCGATGGCTTCCTTGAGCCGTTTCGGACTTTCACCCGTGTTGAGAAACATAGCGGGGTTGGGCATAGCCGCGTGCTGCCCTTGGACCGTGACCCGCAGTCGAGGCTTTCGTTTTGCGCCGGTGTCGTTGGGGGGCTGCTCGTCGAGGGTCTCAAATGCACTTCGCGCCACCGCCGTCAGCCGCTCGCGTTTGCCTTGCAGGGCTTTCTGGCGAGAGCCGTCGCGGTCCGGGGCGCGAAACACCTCTACCGAAACCATCGGATTTACCACTGGGGCGGGGCCCTGATTGTAAATTTCCAGCATGACATTGGTGCCAAAAGTCTTCACCGGATCGAGCAAGACGGCGCTGGTATGGATGCCGAAGTTACCATCACCTTGATTCAGGACGACGTAGTGCTCTTTCAGATACATCGAGCAGCTGGTCAATACCCCCGCATGGGGCGGAACCTGCAGGGGAGACGCAACGTGCCGCACCTGCACCTTATCGAGCAGATGGCGACTTGCTTGGCCCGCGACGAGACGGGTGAAGGTGCCTCGGTCCAAATCTGGCTTGAGCGTGTAGCGAACGTGGTGAGGCGTGAGAAACACGCGTCCTTCCCGATCAATCGAAACGGTGTTGGGCAGTTTGAGGGTATTGGACCGGATGGCCTGCCAGATCTCATCGGTATTAAGCTTAGCGGAGACGGGCGCAAAAAACAGCCGCCCCACCGGCGTGCCCAGCCGGAACAACTTCCGCCAATAGTCGGCGTGAGGTACGCTTTGGTCGTAGACGAATGCCGTCGCCCCGAGCACCAGCCGATTTCCGTCGATGGTGGGTGGCTCCGGCGTGAGCATTTCGATACCGATCCGAGCCAGAGTAGAACGTTCCGTGAATTTGAATGATCGGTGGTGCTCCTGCCAAAAGGTCCACTCCGCCTGGTCACGCGGCCAGAAAGCGAGGGTGAGTGAAAGAGATTGATCGTCGCTTTGAGGCCGGATCGCTAAGACTTGTCCGTCTTGGCTAGTCCAAAATTGGTCGGGTTGCATGAGCCATCCAAACCATGACAACTCGTTTGTTCAAGGAAGGGGTAGAGACGAAATGATCACGTGGGCCGCGCGCTAGAGTTTAGAATTTTTCGAATTGGTGGCAAGGATGACGCTTATGGCCATCAAGCAACGCGTCCGTTACGGCATCGTTATTTTCGTCGTCAGTGGCCTGCTCAGTTCGGGGCAACCCCCTGCGCCGACCGCGACCCTCATATTCGAGGTCGAATTGTTAGAGGTCTTACCAGCCGATGATCCTAGTCCTGAGACCGCCGGTCCAGTTTCCTGATACGTCGCCGGGTATTGTTTACGACGTTGACCCGAGGGCCAAATTAATGGGGCTTATTCGCTTGGCTTAGCTTGGTCTTTTCGCCGGAACTGGGCTCTCGATTCACCTCTCATTTATTTCAAAATCATATCCCGCTTTACCGCTCCATTCATCGGTTCCGTTGTAGTCGCAGTTTGATGGGCCGGAGTCGTCTCACTATCGAGTGCCGATGAAGCGGTGCCCGCCCGCGAGGACCTTACTTACGGCTCTATGACCGCCACCATCACGGCAGTTGATCTGGCTGATCGGGCCGGTAATGTTAGTGTTTGATGATGGCCGGGAAGAATCCTACGAGCTCAGCGAGCAGATCGAGAACCTTTCCGAGTTCAAGGTGGGAGATACCATTCTGGCAGGTTACGCGCGTTCATTGGGATCGGAACTTCGTGCGCCGACTCCGGCAGAGTTGGAGAATTCGTGGGAGATTGTGGAGGAATTTAACGGTCCGAACAGTGAAACCAGAACCGGAACTGCCGACCGGTTGATCCATGCCGTCATGACCGTCGAAGTGTTGGATCGGATTAATATGACCGCGACGTTGCGAGGCCCGAGGGAGAACCACTGCACGATCAAGGTGAAGGATCCTGCCCATCTGAAGAAAATGAAGATCAGCCAGACCGTGATGGCGAACTCCACCGAGGCCTTGGTGCTGTCTTGGCCGGAAGGCCAACTGATGCGAGAGGCTGCGGTGGGCGCCCGGTTCCCTTGGGGGCGGGCGTGCCGACTGCCGCAGTTGCCGCAACCATCGCCGCTGCGGACGACCCGGAGGCCGTCCCTCCCGGGAGGTCTTTTTCTCCAGCGGTAGTTTCTGGAAAATTGTGAGCGTGGGGCCGTTTCAGATCGACTTGGCCGCGCCGGACAGGTCGGTGGAGAATTGGATTAAATCAGCTTCCACGGTGTCCCAATTACACATCAAGCGATAGCGCTGGGGACCGAGGAAATTATGGAATACCCAGCCGCGTCGATGCATGGCCGCCGCCAGTTCGGGGGGCATATCTACAAATAGAGCGTTAACTTCAGGCTCAAGATAAATGCTCACGCCGGGAACCGCTCGAATCATTTCGGCCAGCTTTTTGGCCATGGTGTTGGCGTGTCGGGCGTGGCGCAGCCAGACGTCGTTTTCGAGGATGCCGACCCATTGGCTGCTGAGGTAGCGCATCTTGGATGCAAGCTGACCGGCCTGTTTGCAGCGGTAGTCGAATTCCAGCGCCAGCTCAGGTTTAAAGAACACGACGGCCTCGGAGGTATTCATGCCGTTTTTGGTGCCGCCGAAACACAAGACGTCCACGCCGGCTCGCCAAGTGAAATCGGCGGGACTCGCGTGCTCCGTCTGGCTGAGGGCCGCGGCGGCATTAGCGAATCGGGCCCCGTCCATGTGCACCGCTAAGTTGTTTTGTTGGGCTAGCGCACCCAGCGCTTTAATCTCCGCGACCCGGTAAACGGTGCCGAATTCAGTCGATTGCGTCAGCGACAAGACCCGGGGTTTAGGGTAGTGAATATCGCTCCGTCGTTTGATCAGATCCTCGACGGATGCGGGGGAGAGTTTGCCCCGGTCGCCGGTGGCAGGGAGGATTTTGGTGCCGTTGGAGAAAAACTCGGGCGCGCCGCATTCGTCGGTTTCAATGTGGGCAACCTCGTGGCAGATCACGCTGTGGTAACTTTGGCACAACGAGGCTAGAGCCAGCGAATTGGCCGCCGTGCCGTTGAAGACGAAAAAAATTTCGGCGTCGGGCTTTTCGAAAATCGCGCGGATCAGGTCGCAGGCGCGGGTGGTCCATTGATCGCTCCCGTAGGAAGGCAACCGGCCTTGATTGGCATCGCTGAGCTTGGCCCAAGCTTCCGGGCAGATTCCGGAAGTGTTGTCGCTAGCGAAATGGTGACGTTCGATTTGGGCAGCCATGGAGGAGAGCGGAAGGTCTATTAGGGAGGAAGTTAAGTTTTCAGGTTTGGCAAATGCCGACCGGCTTCATTGGTTAAACACGCACCATGGCAATTAGCACGCGACCAGAAACCAACCTCTACATCGTGGGCTTCATGGGCACCGGCAAGACTACCATCGGGCGGGCGGTGGCGAATCGGCTCGGCTATCAGCTAATCGACAGTGATCACGAAATTGAACGGCAAGAGGATGCAACGGTGGCGGAAGTTTTTGCGGAGAAAGGGGAGGTCTACTTCCGTCAGTGTGAGCGCGAGTTTATCGATCAAGGGCATCCGGCCTCGAAGACGGTGGTCGCCTGCGGCGGTGGGTTAGTGGTCCAAGCGGGCATGCTGGCGCGACTGCAATCGCGGGGAGTCGTGGTCTGTTTACACGCCTCGCTCGAGACCATTTTGCAACGCACCTCCGGCAACCGGAATCGACCGCTCTTGCATGTGGACGACCCGATGGATCGCCTGCGCGAACTCTACGCTGCCCGGGAGCCGATTTATCGGCGAGCTGGGGCTGTTATTTTGACCGATCATCGGCCCACCAGTGATATCATTTCGCACGTCTTGCGCGTTTATCGACGCGACTCCGCGGAGTGGGGGCAGCCGGCGCCAAGTCGCTCGCGCCGATGAGGGGCGATCCCGAGAGCCTCCGCGCTGGATTGATGGAGCTCGGATTTGACGTGGTTCGGTTTACGCCGCTGACCGCTGAAGTTCCGGGAGGTCCGGCCTTCAGTGATTGGCTCAAGGCTGGCCACCACGCGGATATGGCTTGGCTGGAGCGATCTGAGCCGAAGCGTTTGAACCCGGACCTAGTCTTGCCCGGTGCCCGAAGCCTGATCATGTTGGGGGTAAATTATGGCGGTGCCGAGCCAAACCGGGATCGGCCGATTTGGGCGCGCTACGCGCTGCATCAGGACTATCACGATACGATAAAACCGGCCTTAGTGGCGGCCGGAAAACTGTTCGAACGTTGGGCTGATTTGAAGCCAACGGATTATCGTTATTACGTCGATACGGGACCGATTTTGGAGCGCAGTTGGGCAGCCCGAGCGGGGGTGGGTTTTGTGGGAAAAAATGCCATGCTGATCTCGCGGGAGTTTGGTAACTGGCTGTTGCTCTCAGCAATCTTGGTGCGGTGCGATTTGCCGGCTGATCCGGTGGTTAGCCGTTTGGCTGAGTCCAAACCCGTCGGAACCCTTTGTGGTAGTTGTACGGCGTGCAGCGACGACTGTCCGACTGGGGCCATTACAGCGCCGGGCGTGGTTGACGCGAACCGGTGCATTTCCTACCTCACGATCGAACACAAAGGCGTGATCCCTCTTGCATGGCGGGAGGCGATCGGCAATCGCGTTTACGGATGCGATATTTGCGCGGAGGTTTGCCCATGGAATCGGTTTGCGCAGGACGCGCGATCTGTACTCTTGGAGGCCCAACCGCATTTAGGGCGGTTGGAATTGCGCGAGTTATTGAGGCTCACGCCCGAGACGTTTGCGGCTATTTTCAAGGGCACTGCCGTGAAGCGATTAAAGCTCCGGGGTTTGCTTCGTAATGCGTGTGTCGTAGCGGGCAATAGCGGGTCCCGCGAGTTGCTGCCCGATCTATTGATGCTGGTAAGTCATCCCGCACCGTTGGTGCGGGCCCATGCCGTGTGGGCAGTGCGGAAGCTCGGCGGTGGATCGGCGTTGGAATCGCTTCGCAACGAAGAAAAGGACCCTGTCGTTTTAGCGGAATACACCGCTCCAGTGCAGGCTTAGAAATGCGCGTTGATTAGCTGAGTAAACGATTCCGGCGGGCGCGTCGGTCGGCCTTCCCGGTCAATAAAAGCATGCTCGGTCATGGCGGTCGCGAGGCGTTCTTCGCCACGACTAATCACGTATTCCAGCTTGATGCGGATGCGTGGTTTCTCGCCGCAGGTAACCTCGATTTCGATCTCATCGTCGTAAACCGCGGGCCGGAGATACTGACAATTTACGGAGAGCACCGGGAGGCTGTAACCCGCTGCTTCGAGTTCGCGGTAGCTTAAGCCAAAATTGCGAAACAAGTCGGTTCGAGCCACCTCTAGCCAAGGCAGATAGCTTCCGTGATAAACGACGCCCATCATGTCGGTTTCGGCATAGCGGACGCGGATGGTTGATCGAGAGGTTAGCACTATGGAGTAGATGTGAGGAGAGCTCTCGCTCGTCAATTCCCGGCAGGCGGAGGGCCGAAGAGCGTCTTCGCCGAGTCGGCCCAAGTGTGCTCGCGAGCCCAACTCCGACCATGCTCGCCCAAAGTGGCGCGCAGGGACTTCGACTCGATCAGCTTGGTGAAGGCAGCGATCAAAGCGGGGGCGTCGTTGGGCGGCACGAGCAAGCCGGTCCGGCCATCGATTACCGCCTCGGAGACCCCGCCGACCGCATGGGCGACCACCGGCAGTCCGTGAGCGGAGGCCTCGAGGTAAACCAAACCGAAACCTTCTACGCTTTTGGCGTAGTCGATACTGGTCATCGCGAAAATATCGGCCCGATCATAGAGCTCGCTGAGTTTTCCGTCAGAAGTGTCGCCCAGAAACTTAATCGGAAAGTCGGCGGCGGCGGCGGCCTGTTTTAATTTGGCGTAGTAGTTCGGCCGCGAGGTCTTTCCGGCCATCCAATACTCGATCTTCGCCCGAGTTTCAGCGGGCAGCGCGATCAACGATTTTAGGGTGTCTAACTGACCCTTGCGGGGATGAATTCGCCCGACGGTCAAAATGATGAGACGGTCTTGGGGAGCTCGGGTAGGGTGCTCGACCACGAGGTAGTCCGAGCGCAGCGCGCCGGGGGTTTGGACGAGTTTGGATTCCGCTTCGGGAAAGTGCTCCAACAGCAGATCACGCGTGTAGCGGGTGAGGGTGCTGATCTGGCTGGCGTTGCGGATCAGCCGGCGGGCGAGGGGGCGAATAAACGGATTGTGGTAGAATTTGAGTATCTCGGAACCATGAAAGGTGAGGGTAAGATTGCGCGGGCGGAACGCATGAAACCGCTGCAGCAACATGAAGGTCAGCATGGGACCAGGCTCCGGCAGATAGACGGTGTCTCGCCGCAATTCACGTCGCCGGGATATCAAATGGAAAGCCAGCCGCGCTTGGCAGGTGAAATTATGAGTTCCCTTGAGCGGCAGCCGCCAAATCCGAAACGGCCAAGCAGGCTCGGGCGTGTTACCCCGGTTTTGAGCCCAAACCTCGACCTCCCAGCCCAGCGCCTGCGTAGCCCTAGCGATCTCCTCCGTGAAGGTCGCAATCCCACCACGTTTAGGGAAAAACTCGTGGGTGATGATATAAACCGATCGGGAGGAAGGAGGCGGGGACGGCATGAAGGAATGGAACCAGCAACGAAGTGGATACGATGGAACAGTTGTCAGGCGGGGAGCGAAATAATTCCCCAGCAAAGGCAACAATGAGGTTACGGTTGTGACCCGCCAATATCTCGGCTGCGGAAAACAGGGGGCGTAATATCCCGGAAATTGGGATGGGCTGACCCATGCTCATGGGGGCTAGAATAGCGTTTACATTCCTCAAGGACGAATCTTAGTGAGAGACCATGTCACAAGCCGACCAGAAGGCGCAAAACCACCGCAAACCAATCAGCGCGGCGCCTAAACCGATTTCCATCGAGGACGAAACGGCTCTGCGCGAGTCGCTAAAACGTTGCTCACCTGCCACGATTGAAGCGGCGATAGCCTTTCGTAAGACCGACGAAGCCAGCCATTTGCCCGCTGTCATTATTGGCGTAATTGAGCGATTTGTTGAGCCAGATTTGCGCGCGAAGCTCAAGGAAGCGGATGACGAGCTCCGTCTGGTAGAGGACCTCGGAATCGATTCTCTCACCATGATGGAAATCGTGATCTTGGTGGAGGATGTATTGCAGATGCAGATCGACAACGAGGACCTCCGTAACCTCCGGACCGTGGGGGATATCAAGGTTTTCATCGACTGCAAGGTGCGCGGGCTTCCGCCTCCTCGTCCGACCAAGTTTTTGCCCATCGAGCAGATCGTTTCGGTCATGCCGATTCAGGCACCGTTCCTTTTTCTCAACGAAGCGACCCTCAGTGGAGGCGCCGCCCAAGGTAAGTATAAGATCACGGGCCAAGAATTTTTCCTCCAAGGGCACTTCAAGGATAATCCCGTGATGCCAGCGTCGTTGATGCTCGAAGCTCTCGGGCAGTTAGCGGTCCTTTACTTGCTGGAAGGCGCTTCTCCCGACGAGGGCAAGATTGTCGATCAATCCAAGATTTTCTTCACTTCCTGCGAAGGCGTGCGCTGCCACCGAATCTGTCGCCCCGGCGACCTGCTTTCGTTGTCGATTAAGCCTAAGCGCACCAAGATGCCACTGGCGACGTTTGAGGGGTCGATTCGAGTAGGTCAGGAAAAAGCGGCGATGGCAGAAGAAATAACGCTCACGTTTGCCTACGCCGACGCCAAGGTCATTCCAGCTGCGGCCGAGACTCTGGTTCCAGCCTCCCACCAAGCCAAAGCGGCTAGCGCCTAGTCCGCGCCGGGACTTATTCCGGGCCGGGACTATTTAGTTCCGAGACCAACCTGCGCGTTGACGAGTAGGGTGGTAGAGGCATTCTCGATTTTCGTAACCAAACCCTTTGTGCTATCGAGTTCCGGCTTGGCCGAATCTTCCGACTCAAAGCGTTTCTTATTCTCGATGGCAAAAGTATACGTAACCGGACTTGGATTCATTACTAGCATCGGCAACGACATTGATAGCGTTGCTGAAAGTCTGCGGGAGCAAAAGCACGGGGTGGTGACTTACCCGCCGTTTGCGGGTCCAAAGATCCCCGTCAAGGTCGCGGCCCCGGTGCAGGGTTTCGATACCGAATCGCTCGACCCGGAGGACTGGAGTTACCCAGAGCGTTATCGGGTGCGCCGAGAGCATTTGCGCAGCATGGGCCCCCACGGGCTCTACAGCTATTGCGCCATGAATCAGGCCATTGAGGATGCCGGATTGACCCCGGAAGATATTTCGAACGATGACACGGGTTTGTTCGGCGCCTCGGCCGGATCGCCGAACTTTCTGACCTACTACGTGCGGCGGATGCACGAACAAGGCGTGATGCGTTGTTCGCCACTAGGTATCGTCGCTTCCATCGCGGGCACCGTGCAGTTCAACATGGTGGCGCATTTTGGGATAAAGGGTGCCTCGACGGGTTTCGCCTCGGCCTGCGCTTCGTCCGCGCACGCTTTGGGTTACGCCTTTGATGAAATAACCTTAGGGCGCCAAAAGCGGATGTTTATCGTCGGGGCCGAGGATGGGAACGTGGAGACGATTTTGCCGTTTGCGGGAATGCGAGCGTTGTCCTTGAACCCCGATCCTAACACCGCTTCGCGTCCGTTTGATCGCGGGCGCGATGGTTTTGTCGGCACCGGCGGTGCCGCGGTCTTGGTCTTGGAAAGCGAAGAGGAGGTCGCCCGCCGAGCGGTCGTGCCTTACTGCGAGCTGGCCGGATGGGGGCAGGCCTCCGACGGCCATAATGTGGCGATTTCTCATCCGGAAGGGTTGGGCCTAGCCAACGCGCTCAAACGCGCGCTCGGCAGCTCAGGAGTCGCACCGGAAGCGGTCGATTATATCAACGCGCACGCCACCTCGACGCCCATCGGGGATATTTCGGAAGGTAAAGCGATCCGCGCCGTGTTCAGCCCCTCCAGCTCGCGGCCAGCCATCAGCTCGACCAAGGCCCTTACCGGGCACGGCCTGTCTCTCGCGGGCGCGATGGAAACCGGCTTCTGCGCCTTGGGCTTGAGACGCGGGTTTATGCCTGGCTCGGCGCACATCACCGACTTGGATCCAGCAGTTGAAGATCTGAATATCCTGCGAAATACCGTAGAGCAGCGTCCCCAAATCGTGCTCAACAACACCAGCGGTTTCGGTGGCGCCAATGTCGCTCTCGTAATGAGGGCGGTTCCCTCCATCGGATGACTGCGGGATCGGATTTATCTCCGACTCGCCGGGCTTTCCTGTCGGGCGTTTCAGGCGGAATCGGTGGTGCCATGGCGAGTCTCTTGCTCTCCGATGGGTGGGAGGTTTGGGGCACTGCCCGCGCAGAGACGGGGTGGGTTTCGTTCACCTCCCAGTCATCGTTTCATGGACTTTGTCTGGACCTCGATGACAAGGCATCAGCCTTGGATTCGTTCGCAGCAGCTTGGACTGAGGCAGGCGGATTCGACCTGATCATTAACAATGCCGGGCACGGCGTCTTTTCACCGATTGCAGATGCGACAGAGGAAGACCTCGAACCGCAGTTGGCGGCCATGATCGTGAACACCAGCTCGTTGGTAAGACGGCAAGTTCGGGCCTTACGTGATCAAGGCTATGGCACCCTAGTGAATGTCTCTTCCCTAGCCGTAGAATTCCCCTTACCTTTCATGTCGGGTTACAATATGGCCAAGGCGGCCCTCAGTGCGTTGAGCGAGAGCTTGATGATGGAAGTAGCGGGATCGGCAGTGGTGGTGATCGATTTCCGTCCGGGTGACATCAAAACCGGATTTAATCACGTGATGGCCGAAAAGGCCGCCGCGGTGATCGCCAAATCTTCCGACCCGAACGTGGCCTCAGCTTGGCGGGCATTGGAGCAGCATATCCAGGATGCGCCGCCCGCCGAAGTTGCGGCGCAATCGATGTGGCGGGCGGTGCAGCGTCGTCGATCCGGTATCGTCCGGTGTGGCGGATTCTTTCAGGCTCGACTTGCTCCCGTATTGATTCGCCTGATACCCGACAGATTAGCGCGGACCATCCGTTGGCGTTATTTCGGAATAAAATAAGGTGGATAAAAAGCTACGGATTCTCGTTTTAACTTCCAGCACCGGGGGAGGGCATGATGCCCGCGCGCAAGCTTTTGCGCAGTGGTGTTTTGTGCGGTATCGGCACAGCGTCGATGTGCGCATCGAGCAAATGTTGGAGAAGTCTTCGGTGGTGAATCGATCGGGAGTGCGACTCTACAACTGGATCCAGATGCGCCTGCCGTTCTTACATAATTTCTTTTACGCGACGGTGGAGCTCCTGAGCTTCATCAACCGATCGGGCGTGACGATCGGCCGCGCCTACTACCGCGAAGTGCTAGAGGACTACCGCCCTCATCTCGTGTTGAGTGTGCATGACTGCCTCAACCGCGGATACTTCCAGTTTGCCCGCAAGATTTTGGGCGCCGATCAGGTGAGGTGTGCCACGTATTGCGGCGAGTTTTCGGGCGGATGGGGCTACAGTCGTAACTGGATTGAGCCCACCGTTGATATGTTCATCTCCCGCACTCCGACGGCGCGCGACTACGCGATTAAGTGTGGCATGCCGGAAGCTAAAACCCGGGTGCGCGGCCATTTGATGCGCCCGCAATCTATGCTCGAAACGCTGAGCGAGCAGGAGCGCACGCGTTTCCGGGAGCGTGAACTGGGGCTCAAACCGGATCGCTTCACGGTCTTCCTCGCGACGGGCGGTAACGGCGCCAACAACCACTTCGCATTATTGCCAGCCTTGTTGAAGCACACCGATCGACTCCAGGTCATCGCCATTTGTGGGCACAATAACGAGACCTACAACAAACTGATGCATTGGCGCGCGAACCATCCGGAATTGCTCCTCTTTGTGGACGGCTACACCGATGAGATGCACCTCTTGGTCCAAGTAAGTGATGTGATCGTCACGCGGGGCGGCACTACCACGTGCGCTAAGGCGCTGCACTATGGCTGCCCCATCGTATTCAATGGCTTCGGCGGAATCATGCCTCAGGAAAAGCTGACGTGGAAATTTTTCCGCAACGGCGCCCGCTCCCAGAAGGTCGAACACGGACCTGATTTTACCCAATTGATTGACGAGTGGATGGCCGATTTCACGGTTTACGAGGATTACCGAAAGGCCTTTGCGGATATGCAATATCCCGATGATCAGACTGAGCTGATCGAGGATCTGATCGGCTTAGCGCAAGAGGTAGCGGCGGTGCCGCTCACGAAGCTGCCGTTTCCGCCGCTGAAATCTGGCGCCGCATAACTTCGCTAGTAAGCGCTTGGCCCGGTTCGACTGGGTCGTCAGCGTGCTCGTGGTGCGCTCCGGATCTCCTCGCATAGCTTATCTTTTTACGACGTTCCCGCAGCCGACGGAAACGTTTCTGCAACGCGAAGTGACCGCGATGATCGGGCAGGGCTTCGAAGTTGAAATGTATTCCCTGTTCGGGGGAGGCGGGACCTTCGCCGGCCGTAGCGTTACCAAGTTTTCCATGTGGCGATTGATCGAGCTGATCTGGATCATTCCGTGGGTGGCGGTATCGCGGTGGGATGTTTTCGGGATCCTGTGGCATGGGCTTTGGACCCGTCGTGCTCCCGGATGGCTGAATTTTTGGGAGAACATGTTGGGCGCGGGGTTTGCCGGGGTGTTTTATCCGAGCTTTCGGCGAAATCCACCCGACTGGATTCATGCGGCTTGGTCGGGGGCTCCGGCTACGGCGGCTTGGATTCTGAATCGACTGAACCGCCAGCCCTACAGCGCGGCGGCTCACGCCTACGATATTTACGAACACGGCGGGGATTGGTGGCTGCTGGAAAAGCTCGCCGATGCGCGGTTCATCCACACGTCGACTGCCATGGGCGAAACCAGTTTGATTGAGAAAGGAGTAGATGCCGCGAAAATCCACCTGATCCGACGTGGCATGGAGGACTTCCCTCCCTGTCGTCCGCTCCGGGCTGATCGAAGCCATCTGAATCTAGTTTGTATTGCCCGCTTAGTGGCGAAAAAGGGACTCGATCATCAGCTCGAAACTTACGGCGTGCTACGCGATCAGGGCGTCAATTTCACGGCCCACATCATCGGCGAGGGACCGGAGCGGAGGCGGCTAGAGCGGCAGCTGGTGAAATTAAATCTCGGGGATCGGGTGCACCTGACCGGTCACCTAGACCAAGCCGAGGTATGGCAGCACCTCGGGGCCGCCGATGCGCTGTTACACACCGGAGTGATCGCGCCCAGCGGTGATCGGGATGGTCTGCCCAATGTTATTCCGGAGGCGATGATCGCGGGGGTTTTGGTATTAACCTCGCCCCACGCGGCGACCACCGAGGCGATTTCGGATGGGCAAACGGGTTGGGTGCTTCCGGTCGGTCAACCGGAGTTGTGGGCGAGTCGCCTAAGTGCGCTGCAAGGCGCTACCGATGAAATAGATCAGGTTCGCCAAGCGGCCCGAGCGTGGGTGGAAGCAAACTACAACGGCGCGAGGAACGCCGCGCGGCTATCGAGCCTCTTTGCCAAGGAAATCTCCTCATGATCTACTTCGACGTCACTAGATCGAGTAAGTCGCGTCACGCTTCAGGATTGATGCGGGTGAATCGACGCTTAGCTGAAGAGCTGGGTCAAAAGATCACGCCGGTGGTTTGGGGGCAGTGGGATCCGAGCGAGGTCAATGCCGACGATTGGTATCTTACGACGGAGGTGTTCGATGTGGAAAAGCGAAAGGGGTTTGAGCGGTTCTTACACGAGAAGCCGTGTCGTCTGGCCGCACTCTTTCCTGACGCGATCCCGTTACAGCATCCCCGGATCACGTGGCCGCATTCAGTCGCCCGGCACCCGCAATACATGCACGCGCTTTCGCTTTTTGAGCAGGTCTTCGCGATTTCTGCCGCGGTCAAAATTGACTTGGAAGGTTTCTGGCGCTGGCAGGGTAACCCGACTGCTACGCCGGTGTCCGTCCTGCCTCTAGGGGCCGACTTCGATGGTTCTTCTCGCTGGCCGGAACGGGAGGCCAGCCCGAGTCCGTCGCTGTTGTGTGTCGGGATTGTAGAGCCGCGAAAGAACCAGGATTTTCTGCTGGAAGTAGCCCAAACGCTATGGGCCGACGGCGTGGACTTTGAACTCAATATCGTGGGCCGAGTGAATCCTCATTTTGGGGCACCGATTGCGAAAAAGATGCGTGAGATCTCGGCGGGCAATTCGCGGTTATTGTTTCATGAAGCCGCCGCAGATGAGAAATTTGCGCAGCTGTTGAGCGAGACGAGAGCGGTGGTCTTTCCCACGATTGCCGAGGGCTGTGGTTTGCCGGTGCTGGAGTCGCTTTGGCGCGGCTTGCCTTGTGTCTGCTCCGATCTGCCGGTGCTGCGCGAAAATACTGATCAAGGCGGCTGCGTCAGTCTGCCGGTCAACGATTTACCGGCGTGGCGAGACGGATTGAGACGTATCCTACAAGATGATGCGCACTGGCAGAAACTCGCTCACAACGCGGCGTCGCGATCCCTGCCTACCTGGCGCGAGTCCGCTGACGTCATCGTTGAGTCGTTGCTCGGTTAGGACGGTCGCCGTCCTGATCTAGCGAAACGCTTACAGCTTTTTCGCGGCGTAAGCCATGGCCTCGCCGATGCGGTCGATTTGGTCGTCGGTGTGCAGGGCCGAAATAGCGGTGCGAATCAAGTCTTTGCCGGGGGGGACAGCCGGGGCGATCGACATGACAGTAAAAATTCCTTTTTCGAGCAGAGCCTGCCAGAACCGGTAGACCGCTTCGCGCGAACCTAGCACGATCGGCACGGCCGGTGTTTCGCTGCCCCAAATATCCAAGCCGAGCGACTTGAGGATGTCGGTATAACGCTTGGTGTTGCGCCACAGTTGCTCGTGATGCTCCGGTTCGAGCTGCATGATATCGAGCGCAGCGGAAGCCACCGCAATTTGAGCGGGCGGGGCGGCTGCGCTAAAAATAGTCTGTTTTGAATTGGTGCGTAGGTATTCGATGACTTGGCTCGAGCCGGCCACAAATCCACCGGTGCTGGCCAACGATTTGGACATACTGCCACAGATGATATCGACCTGATCATTCAACCCATAGTGGTCAACCGTGCCGCGACCTTGTCGGCCGAGGACTCCGAAGCCATGCGCATCGTCCACGACACTGAAGCAGCCATATTCCTCGCCAATCCCGATCAATTCGGGCATCTGCGCGATATGGCCTTCCATCGAATAAACCCCCTCGATCACGAGCATCTTCGCGCGGCGGGAATCGACGGTAGAGATGATGTCGCGGAGATCGGTGGGGTTGTTGTGCGAGAAGCGTTCGACGGTCGCCATAGACAAGCGCACGCCATCCAAGAGGCAGGAATGGATGTTTTTATCGGCGAGAACAACGTCTCCCTTTTGCGCAAAGGCCGCGACGCTGGTCAGGCAAGAAAGGTAGCCCGCCGCATGGATGTGGCACGCCTCGCGACCCAGAAAGGTCGCTAGTTTGGCTTCGAGCTCGGTGTGGTAGAGCCGGGAGCCGTTGGACGGGCGGGCACCCGTGGGGCTCGTGCCCCACTGAAGCATGGCTTTCTGGCCGGCCTCGATGACCTTGGGATGGAACGACAGCCCGAGGTAGTCATTGCTCGAAAGCATAACCATATCCCGTCCATTTAACCGAATGGAGGTTCCCTTTTGGGATTCTATGGCATGGTAGTAGGGTGCATATTTCAGGCGCATCTTGGTCGCGTAGTCGTCGCGGGATCGCTGGAGAATTGCCTTAGGGCTGCGCTTGAAAAAAGAAAGTGCCATACTGAGGGGCAGAGTTATGGGCTCAATCGGGACGGCGAAAAGCGGAAAGTGGAGTCAGTTGGAATTACTTGCCGGCAATTGGCCCATCCAGTCGACCAACCGTCGCGCGGTATCGGCCCAGCGAGGGGGCGTTCGACCGGCCGCCTCGGTGTTAAGTCTTTGGCGTAGATCACCATCGTGAAGCAGGCGTCGGATGGCCTCACCAAGTTCTGCCGCTGAGCGAGTATCGACCGTGAGGCAACCGCCACCGGCCGCAGTTTCACCCGTAGCGCCCTCGCCCGAGCAAATGCATGCCCGCGCTTGTATAATACTCTCCCAGACCGGAAGGCCGAACCCCTCCCTCAGCGAGGGATAGACGGTAAAAGCAGCCTGCGCGAAGGCGGTCCGGAGGTCGTCGTCGCTCAACCACCCGTCGTATTGGATGGGCCGACCACGGCCTTGCAGTTCGGTGAGTCGATTCATGGCCCGGAGCCCGGTTTCACGTTGCAGCGTGCCGATGAGCCGAAGTTGAAACTGTTCGCCCTGACTCCAAAGCCGCTCAGAGGCGTCGAGCAAGGTGAGGTGGTTTTTACGGCCTTCGAGAGAGCCGACGCAGAGAACGGTCGGGATGGTTTTATCGGTTGGAGCAATAACCGGTGGGAGATCGGGAGTGCCCCGCGGGACCAGATGGTCGAGACCGAGGGAAGCTGCGATCACCGGGGGATGGTTTTCCCATCCCGCCCAATCCCAGTAGCCGATCAAGGACTGTCTCGAATCTTCGGATACGGCCATGACGCCGTCAAAATCATGGAGTTCTGCCAAGTAAGCGGGGAATCGTCCGACGGTGCTCAGCGGGGCCAGATCAGGCATCCGCATCGAGATCGCATCATGAAACAACGCGACCTTGGGACCGCTCAGATGTTCAAATAGCGCGGGCAACATCGTGCCGGTGCGTTGCGTGAAAATCTCGGGAGTGAAAAAACCCGAGCCGTCCGGTGGAAGCTGCACCGTCGGTCGAGCTCGACGACCGAGGCGATCAATCCTGCCTCGGAGCTGCGCGGACCAAGGCCAGTAAGCGCCGCGGCGCTTGGCGGCGACGACCGGCCGATCCAGCGCCGCCTGTTCCCACTGGCGGAGGAAGCGCCAGCTCTGTCCATGCGGGTCATAGGTGACTTCCTGGACCTCGTGCGACAGGTCTTTCAAGGCGCGGCGTAATTCCAAGGCTACCCGCTGGACACCGGTCCGCGCGCGGCTGTGGCTGGTGTGAGAAAGGTCGTAGAGCAGCATCCCGCTTAGCGGTGCCAGACGTTGTATTTCAGAATGGCGTAGATGGCGCGAACGCCGTCCCGCCAGCCGATCTTTTTACCCTCGGCATAGGTGCGGCCGGCGTAACTGACGCCGACTTCATAGATCCGGCATTCCTTGCGGGAAATCTTCGCGGTGAGTTCCGGCTCTACGCCAAAGCGGTTTTCTTCGATCTCGATGTCTTGAATGATCTCGCGACGAAATACTTTATAACAGCATTCCATATCGGTGAGGTTCAAGTTCGTGAACATATTCGAGAGCATGGTAAGAAACTGGTTTCCCAAAGAGTGCCAATAATAGAGCACGCGATGCTGCTCTCCGCCGATGAATCTCGAGCCAAACACCACATCCGCGTTGCCCGTCAGGAGAGGTTTCAACAACCGCGGGTAATCTTGCGGGTCATACTCGCGATCAGCGTCCTGGATGATCACAAAATCTCCCGTGGCTTCGCGAATCCCGGTGCGTAGCGCAGCGCCTTTGCCTTGGTTGACCGCGTGGTGCAGCACCTTGGCGACCCGGGGGGCGACTTGCTCATCGAGCACCTCTTTGGTGCCGTCATTGGAGCAATCGTTGACGATGATGATCTCTTGCTCGATGTCGATGGGGGCGGCCTGGACGGCATCGATCAGCGAGACGACGGTGTCGCATTCGTTGTAGCAAGGGATGACGATGGAGAGTTTCGGCATAAGTTGACGGTGATTGAGTTGAAAGAGGGCAGGGGCTGCAACGCCTGAGACAGGTTGAGAAAGAGGGCTCCGAAGAGCGGTTGACGCTCTCGCATCGCTCGTGCTGCGTAGTCTCATTCTATGCTGAAACAGTTTTGGTCATGGCTGTCGATACCGCGCGAACCCTCCGGGATTCGCCCGGGATTGGTGCTGCTCTACGGTCTGGCGGCCGGGGGGGTTTTGACCAAGGCAGCGGAGTATTATGTCCCCGAATACGGTTTCACTTACTTGCTGGGTCAGGGCGATGAGCCGGCGCGGGATTTTGATTGGATCGAAGAACGAGATGTCACCGTCTACCGCCACTTTCGGTCCTCGGGTTACGATGCGCAGTATTATGCGCAACTCGCGATTGATCCGACGTTAGCGGATCCGACTTTGACGGAGTCCATCGACAACCTGCCTTACCGGGCCCGTCGTATCCTCCTTCCCTGGACTGCTTATGTGCTGGGGCTGGGCCAGCCGAATTGGGTGCTCAATGTCTACGCGCTGCAGAACGTGGTATCTTGGTTTTTTCTAGGCTGGCTGCTGCTCCGCTGGTTTCCGCCGACAACGTGGGATCGATCGATCCGGTGGCTGGGCATCATGCTTTCAGTGGGGGTGTGGTTTAGCGCATTTTCGTCGCTGGTGGATGGCCCCAGTCTGCTGCTATTGGCGCTGGCGCTACGCTGGATCGAGCAGGGGAAATCATGGCGAGCCACCGCCGTTCTAGCGCTGAGCGGTTTGGCCAAAGAAACCAATCTGCTGGCCGCCGGCGCGCTGGCGCCGGCGCGGTGGAATAATGGGCGAGGCTGGAGTCGATCAGTGGCTCAGGGCGTGTTGGTCGCCATGCCGTTGCTGGTTTGGTTTTTGTTTCTGAAGTGGCGATTTGCGGAAAGTGGTTCGCTCGCTGGAGCTAGGAACTTTGCGGTTCCGTTTGTCGCTTACGGAGAGCGTTGGATGGAACTGATCAGTAGCATGTCAAACGGGGAGACCCGCTGGAAATTTCTCTCCGCGGGAATCGCCACGCACCTGAGCATCACCGTTCAAGCGGTATTTTTGTTGGCGTGGTGGCAGTGGCGACAGGCGGCGTGGCGCATGATGATCCCGTTCACGCTATTGACCTTCAGTCTGGGGCCAGCCGTGTGGGAGGGCTACCCGGGCGCATCCAGCCGAGTGCTTTTGCCCATGCTGCTGGCTTTCAATTTACTGGTGCCGATTGGCCGCCGTTGGTGGCCGTTGCTCCTGCTGGGCAACCTCACCTTGTTTGTGGGACCGTTCTCTTTGGAACCCCGCCCCGGGGAGACTTACTCGATTCGGATAACCAATGCCGAGATGCTGCCGGACGAAGTGCGCTACGCCGAGATGACGGTTGATTTTCCGCGACCTTGGTATCGCGCGGAGACGAATCGAAAACGACAATGGCGGTGGTCAGAAACCGATGCCGATATCGTGATTTCTAATCCTTTTCCTTATCCGCTGGAGGTGCAGATCCGAGGAGAGTGGACGGCCCACACGGCCCGCACGGCTCGGCTCACCCAGGCCGGAAATGTGTTGTGGCAGCAACCGGTGGATACCCAACCGCGGGAATGGCGGTTAGCGGGTATCATCCTCCAGCCGGGTGAGAACCGATTGCGGGTGGAATCGGATGCGCTCAATGTCGTCGCTGCGTCCGGCGACGAACGTCGACTCGCGGTGTGTCTGCTCGGATTTGCGATCAAAGGCCGGGTGATCGTGGACGAGAGCAAATCGGATTAATCCGGCCAGAGCCTCATGGCCTCGATCCGCTTGGCGTAGCGTTGGCCGATTACGGTCGGGGCGTAGTGCTCGCGAATGTCGGCGGCGGCTTGTTTGCCCCGCTGCTTTGCGGCGGCCGGATGGGCTACGATTTCCTGCATCCAAGCGGCCGCCGCTTCGACGCGCGGGTTGGCCCAGATTTGACCCTTTTCGTAAGGCCCATGGGTTTCGCTGAGCTCGATGAGATCATACGGAACCGGATAGCCATTGGTGGTGTTTAAAAACTCAGCCGTGGCAGACCAATCGGTGCTGATTACCGGTTTGCCTAAGAACATGGCTTCGGCTACCGCCAAACCAAATCCCTCGGAGCGGTGCAGCGATACAAACACGTCACAGGCCGCCTCGAGACGGTGAACGTCATCGCGGCTGAGCGTCTGGTCAATGAGCGTGGTATGTTGCAGGCTAGCGAGGGCGGTTTCGAGGACTTGGTAGGCCGCCGGATTCCGTTCTCGATTTTGCGTTTTAATGACCAGTTGCACGCCGGACTCATGGGGGAAAGCCAGACGGTAGGCCTCGATTACGGCGTGCGGATTTTTGCGTTCCTGATACGAGTTCAGGTCGTACAGGAACAGGAACGTGCAGCGGTCTTGGGGCAGATTAAACCGAGCGCGTTGGTCGCCCACGGGCACGGTGAAGTTGATCGCGTGAGGCATGACAAGCACCGGCAAAGGCACTTTGGCGGCGATCGCGTCGCGCACGAACGCCGAGGGGCACCAAATTTCGTCGTAGTATTGGCAGGCACCCACCCAAGCATCGGGAAACTCCGGCAACTCCCAGGCCCAGTAAGCGATATTGAGCCGATCCTGCCGGAAGGTATCACCATGGTGATGATCGATATCACCGGAAACCGGTGGATCGATATGAAACACATTGATGCGGTAAGGATTGGTGCGCTGGAGCCGGGAGGCGAACGTCGGGTCGCCCATACGATTCAGACAGGGGAGTTTCATGTCGACCAAGGCATGAGGGAGATCGCTGGTGGCGACAGCGCGGGCCATGCAGCGGGCACTCTCGCCGATGCCTAATTCGGCCCGAAACCAACCCACGACATTTATCCCCAACGGGTGGTCCTGGCGTTCGCGCCGGTTGATCCGAAGCGGTTGTCGGTGTTTGAAATCGTAGACGACGCGCTCATCGCAGAGGATCTGTCCGATGCGCAGTCGGCGATTCTTCAACTGCGGTCGGTGGGCCTCCAGGTGCATCCGCCAGTGACGCGGTAGGGGCCACCGCAGGGTTATCCGGCCGAGCCAAGCCTTGAAATCTTCCCGCTGAGTGCCAATGAGTTCAACCGTCAGCTCTACGGGTTCGTCCATCACCACTTTAGGCCGGTCTATGCCGCAATTGAAGTGAGTGTCGTTGAGCGGAAAAAACGATTCACTTTGCACCCCGTTGATTGTGAGTTTGAGCCCGAGCTCGCCGGCAGTCTCTGGACGATGCTTGGTCGGCGGCATGACAAAACCGTTGATGAACACATTGCGTTCAATGGTTCCGGGCGCGAATACCACCGTAAATTTATTACGGAATGAGCAACTGTCGTCGTTGATTTGATCCCTCCGCACTCCGGCGAGCCGATAGGCCGACGGATCGTCCCCGGCTGGTGGCCGGGGAATTTGCAGTGTCTTACGCCAGTGAATTTCTTCGTAAAAAATTGCACTACCGACCTCTATCCAAGCGACGTGAGGCACGCTTTTCGACCAACGGTATCGGTAAGCTAGCGCGCTCCGCAAAACCTGCCAAGGCACCTGCGTGCGGTCCTCGCGCCAGAGGCGAATCTTTTGCCGCGCCCAATCGTCGGCGCAAAGGTTGATGATTTCACCCCGCCAGCGGCCGAAGAGACGACGACTATTGGCTTCATCATGCGGGCGCGCCTTGCCGCGCGAAGCGCTGACGTGATGCCGCACCACGCTATTGAGCGCGATGGCCACCCGCTGTCCCCGGTCCGCCAGAGCTAAACCTAGGTCCACGTCTTCCCCGCCGTTTTGAAATTCCTGTTGGAACCCTCCGCCCGTATCTAGAAATACCTTACGACGAACCAAGCAACAGGCGGCGGTTACGGCGGGCACGTAGCGGATCGGCTTCCGGCGAATACTACCTGCGGAGGGTAGCTCACGGATGTGCTCAAGTTTCGCATCGGCTTTGAAGCGGATGCCGGCGTGGTCGATTGCGTTGTCGTCGAATCGCCGTTGCACGTTGCCGATGAGCGCGATTGTCCGATCCTCCTCTAGGGCGTTGAGCATCGGCTCGATCCAGCCCGGGGTCAGCTCTAGGTCGCTATTAAGCAGTGCGAGATATTCGCCCGTCGCTTCGCGGGCGCCGCGATTGTTGGAACCGGCGTAGCCCTGATTGGTTTTATTGAGCAGCACCCGGCAAGGCGTCTCTAGGGTAGCAAGCCAGGCGCGGGTCCCATCGGTGCTGCCGTCATCCACAAAGAAGATCTCATGCGTCAGATCCGGCGGCAGCGTTTCCCGCAGAGTCCGGAGACATGCTTGGGTCAGCGCCAAGCCATTGTAGAGGGGGATAATGAACGAGACCTTGACCACGATGAGGGAAGCTCAGCCCCGTTGGCGCGGCCAAGCTTTCAGGTAAGCGCCGTAGGATGATTTGCCCAGTTTGGCGATTTGGGCATCGAGCTGAGCGTCGTCGATCCAGCCTTTGGCGAATGCTATCTCCTCCAGGCAGGCGATTTTTTGACCTTGGCGATTCGATATGATACTGACGAATTCGCCCGCCTCTAGCAGCGAGTCATGCGTTCCGGTATCGAGCCAAGCCGTGCCTCGACCTAGCAACTCAACGTGCAAATCACCCCGCTCCAAATAACAACGATTGAGGTCGGTGATTTCCAGTTCACCGCGTGGGGAGGGCTTCAGCTGGCGCGCAAATTCCACGACATTGGTGTCGTAATAATAAAGTCCCGGAATGGCGTAATTGGATTTTGGTGACTCAGGTTTTTCTTCGAGCGAGAGCACGGTTCCATCCTTGTCGAATTCGACTACACCGTAGGCCTCGGGATTGGCGACATGATAGCCGAAGATGGTAGCGCCTTGGGGCTGCACCGTCGCGGCGGCGAGCGCATTCACGAAATCGTGACCATAGAACATGTTATCGCCGAGAATCAGGGCCGACGGTTCGCTGCCATCGAGAAAGCCGACGTCCGCCGCGATGACGAACGCTTGCGCTAATCCATCCGGACTCGGCTGTTCGGCGTAGGTGAGTTTTAAGCCAAACGCCGACCCGTCGCCCAACAGTTTCTCAAAAAGCGGGAGATCTTGCGGAGTCGAAATGATCAAAATCTCCCGGATGTTGGAGAGCATCAAAACCGACAACGGGTAGTAGATCATCGGTTTGTCATAAACCGGCATGAGTTGTTTCGACACCGCGATGGTCAGCGGGAAAAGCCGCGTGCCGCTGCCGCCGGCGAGAATAATACCTTTTCGATTCATGAGAGTTTTAGTTTCTTCGATCAGGCTTGGCCGAGTCGTTCGAGTTGGTAGTCGCCGCTGAGAATGCGCTGCGTCCAGTTTTGATTGTCGAGATACCACTGCACGGTTTTACGAAAACCGGAGGTATGATCTTGTCGCGGTGACCATCCCAACTCTGCCTTTATCTTAGACGCATCAATCGCATAACGAAGATCATGGCCCGGCCGATCGGTCACAAAAGTGATTTGATCCGCATACGCCTTGCCGTCGGCCCGGGGTTGGAGTTCATCCAGCAATCCACTCAATAGTCTGACGAGGTCAATATTCTGTCGTTCGTTGTTACCGCCAATGTTGTAGGTCTGCCCGATGGCGCCGCGAGCGATGACGGTGTGCAGGGCTTCCGCATGATCGCCCACGTAGAGCCAGTCGCGGATGTTCTCGCCTTTGCCGTAAACGGGGATTGGCTCGCCGCGCAGGGCCTTGAGGATCACCACCGGGATCAGCTTCTCGGGGAACTGGTAGGGGCCGTAATTGTTGGAGCAATTGGTCACCAAAACCGGCAGGCCGTAGGTGTCGGCCCAAGCGCGGGCAAGATGGTCCGAAGCTGCTTTACTGGCGGAGTAGGGCGAGTGTGGGTCGTAAGCGGTGGTTTCGGTGAAGAGCCCCTCGGCTCCGAGTGAGCCATAGACTTCGTCGGTCGAGACGTGGAGGAAGCGGAAGTCGTTCTGCTTCGAGGCGGCTAGATTATCGAAATGGTTTCGAGCCGCCTGCAGCAGGGTGAAGGTGCCTACCACATTGGTCTGCACAAACTCCCCGGGGCCATCGATTGATCGATCCACGTGGGATTCCGCCGCGAGGTGCATCACCCAATCGGGATCGAATTCCGCAAAAACCTGCGCCAAGGTTGTGCCATCACAAATGTCGGTCTGCGAAAACTGGTAGCGCGCCTTGCCCTCCAGATCAGCCAGGGAAGTAGGATTTCCCGCGTAGGTGAGTTTATCGACGTTGAGCACCTGATGCTCAGGGGTCTCCAGAAGGTGACGAATGAGGTTGCTGCCGATGAAGCCGCAGCCGCCGGTTACGAGGATTTTCATAGCGTAGGTTTCTCAGGTTGCCAGTTGGTGAGATCACGGCGGATGGCTTCGCGCACTGCCGTCATCTCGATTCCCACCGCAGCGAGTTTGCCGGAATCCATCACGCAATTGGAGCGGGGCGTCTTAGCCGCGATCCGCATGAATTCAGTTTCGTCGTCGAAGAAGTCGAATTTTTGATCGGAGACGCCACTTGCTTGGATCAGGGCTACGACCTCGCGGGTCGTAATGTGGCCCGGGTTAGTGACGTTGTAGGTGCCGAAGGGGATTTTTTTTTCCCAGCAGGCGAACGTGGCCGCCACGAATTCGTGCAGCTGGGAGATGGAGTTTTCCGCCTCCAAAAGTCGCTGATAGCGCAAGAGCTTTGTGAGATAGTTCCGGGGGCCGTCCCGATGATCGAAAGGGATACGTAGTCGCCAAATGAATACATCTTTCGCATCGAGCAGGGCTTCTTCCCCGAGGGCCTTAGTGCCGCTGTAGAAAGAGCAGTTATCGGTGCGGAACGAGAAGTTCGGCGGGTCGTCCTCTGTGAACCCGGCCCCGTCTTCGCGCGAACCGGTGTAAATACAGCCGCTCGAAACATGGCCCCACGGGACGCCGGCGGCTTGGCACGCGGCGGCGATTCGGCCGGGCAATACCCCGTTGCCGAAGAGGCATTCGGCCTTGTCCTTTTCGCAGGCATCGACGTTGGGTTTCCCCGTGTAGCCCGCCGCATTGATCAAAAAATCGGGGCGATCTTGTTGCAGCGCGCCCGTCAGCGTAGCGACATTGGTGTAGTCCAAATCAGCCCGTCGCAGATTGCGAAAGGGGACCCCTTTCTGGGTGAGCAGCGCTTGATAAGCTTGTCCGACATAGCCGGAACCTCCGAGTAGATAGATCATGAGAAAGAGAGCAGGGTTAGCATCCCTACGGCCGGCGCAAAGCGGATTTTAGGTCCGATCATCGGGCCTCCGGTAATCGCCGCGGCTGAAGTATTTTTCCATCCAAACATACATGCAGATAAAGAAGTAGCGGCTGCCCATTTCCTTGATCTTTAGCTTCGCTTCACCGAATTGGCGATTGTGCCAAGTGATGGGTGTCACTTGCCAAGAGAACCCGCGGACCATGGCTTTCAACGGGATCTCCACCGTGAGGTTGAAGTGGGGCGAAAGGAACGGCCGGCAACCATCGATAGCTGTGCGACGGTAGGCCTTAAAAGCGTTCGTGGTATCGTTGAGCGGAATGTTGAAGAGCGTCTTGATGAACAGGTTGGCGAGTCGATTGACGAAGAGTTTGAACTTCGGATAATCGTAAACCGCGCCGCCTTTGATGAAGCGACTGCCGAAGGCACATTCATAGCCTTCGCCCAAAATCTTCCAGTATTTGACCGCGTCTTCAGGGTCATCCGAACTGTCCGCCATCATGATGACAACCGCGTCACCTTTACTTTGGTTAAGACCATAAACAATCGCGCGACCGAAGCCATGGGGTCCCCGGTTTTGCACGGGAGCCAAGCCTGGGTAGGTCGCTTGCAGCTCGCTGAGGACCTCCCAAGTGCGATCAGAGCTGCCGTCGTCGATGACAACCAGTTCATGGGGGATAGCCTCTCTCTCGAAGACCTTATGGATCGCCGCAATCGTTAGCGGGAGAGACTCCTCTTCGTCCCGCGCCGGTATGATCACCGAAAACAAGGTCGGGGCGCTGAGTGTGGGATTGGGCGTGTTCAAATCGGTCTGGTTTAGAATGGAGCCGATTGATCCAGCCAATCTGGGTGTTGGCGGGCGTGGGCGACGATCTCCTCAAGTATATGCAGGGTAGGGGTCTCCGGTGTCCAGCCCCAGAGGCGATCGGCCTTGGTCGAATCCAATACCATCCAAGGGATGTCGAACGGCCGTGGGCTAGGCTCCGTGGCGACCGGATGGGCCCCGAATTGCTGGTCGCACCAAGCGGTGAGTTGGCGGAGCGACATCATGGACGGCGCGCCCCCACTGACATTGATGATCCGGTCGGTGGCGGCGAGGGTGGGGCGAGCAAACTGCTTTTCTAACAAAGGCACGAGGTCGCGAGGATGCAGGCAGTCGCGGACTTGATGTCCTTGTCCGTCGAAACCGATGTATTTGAGCGGTCGCCGAGCGAGGTGACTGTTGATCCAAAACGCGAAAATACCTTGGTCGGGACGGCCAAATTGTCCGGCTCCTGCCATCACCCCACACCGGTTCACGAAGACCGGAAAGTCGAAGGTCGCACCATACTCTAGGGCCATGGCTTCGCTCGCGACTTTGGTGGCCCCGTATAGCGAAACCGGCGCCATGGTGGTGTAGTCTTCGCTGACGCCGGCCCCCGTAATGCCGGGGGGCAGCGATTTACTGGAATCTGGCCGGTAGGCACCGCGGTGAATTTCGACGGGCAGCTCCGCGAGGCCCGGAATGGAGTAGACTCGGCTGGTGCTCAGCAGGGTGAATCCCGCACCGTGCAACTTACAGAATTCCAGCATGTTAATGGTGCCAGCTAAGTTGTGCTCCACCAACTGGCGGGAACTGGTCTTGCCGTCCACGCCAGCCAGCACACTCGGATTGGCCGCCGCATCGATGACCCAGTCCACGGAGGGCAGCGCCTCCAAATCTGAGGCACTGCGAATGTCGCCGTGGAACAGCTTGACCCCGAGACACTTGAGATCCTTCCGGTTGGATTCGCTGCCCGGGCGAATGAAGTTATCGAGCCCGACGAGCTCATGCGCACCGGAGGCCGCGATAGTCCGGGCGAGGGTGCTACCGACAAATCCACAGACTCCGGTGATAAGTATCTTCATGGCCGCCAAGGCAAACGGCCAGCTGCCGCGGGAGAAAGCCGAAAATCAGCCCCAGACCGATGAACTTCGGCGAGCCCCGGACGCGCATCCGTAAATTATCAATCGAATACCACCGTTTGAATCTCCCCCGATCCGGTAAAACACCCGAAACCGCCGCTTATCCCGCGAACCCGGAAGGTAGGGCGTGATCGCCGAGCGCGCCGTTTCATCCACCCCGCCAGCCGATCCCAATTTCAGCCTCTCAGTTTTTCAAACCGCCAATCCACCGCATTCATTTTCACCAGAGCGAACGGAGAAAACGGAGTAGGGCGCGCCCGCCGTTTTATCGTGGTAGCGGCAAGCGGAAGCGAGCCGCCCACGGTTCCACTCGCTCCCGCTCGCAGCTACCCGGTGACGACGAAGGCGCGAAGTATTCACGGGAGCGGAGAACGACGAAACAGCAGGCTATCTCCGGCTGGCTTTGCGTTCTTCGGTAAATATTTGAATCAAAATGCCGCAGCTTTCCGGAGAGCAAAAGTCTCCCTCAAAACAGCGGACCGAAGTAACCGGATTTTTTGTAGAGGATTAGCACGTCCTGCAAGCCCCATGCCGGCTCGAAATATCCGCGCAAGATGACTCCGGGTTGCTGTTGAATCCACTGCCCAATGGAAGCTGGGGAATGCAACGTCAGGCCGTATTCGCCGGTCGGATCTTCGTCGTAGGGACGGATAGCTGGCACCGGTTGCTTTGAAGTCCTCTGGCAGACCGACGATGTCTACGTTATCGGCATATTCGGCATCCCCTTGATCCAATTGCGTGGCCATAAATCGGCCCTGCACGGTGAGCACGATGATGCCGTCCTCGATGGTCCATTCTGGGAGTCGCTGGAGGGTAGTCTGCTGGGCGGCCAACGGCAGGTGGGTGAAGAGGGAGCCACACCAAACCTAATCGAATCCTGCCTTGAAGTGGACTTGGTTGAGATCTCTCTCCGAGTAGATCCCTTGCGCTTGAAACGGGTCCCCGCAGAAGTCGACTCCATTACGATTGAGATCGCAGGCGACGATTTCGGATTCGGGAAACTCGGCCCGCAGCCAACGCATGACCCGGCCATGGCCGCACGGCAGATCTAGGATCCGCGGCAGGCTTTCGCGCGAGCAGCGCGACTGGGCGAGCTCGATGAGATCCAGCGCTTGCTGGCCGATTTCAAAATACGAGTCCTCCTGGCCGGGATACACCATCTCGTCGTTCGAAGATACGAGCCGATTGAGGTTTGGTGATTCCGCCATCGGTTAGCCTTTCACGTCGGTTTCGTAGATTTCGACTAAGACGTTTCTGGCGATACCAGATGAGGCCGACGCGTGCAACGGGTAGTGTCCCGCCGGTAAATCAGCGACCCGGACAAACTCCGTTGAATCTTGGTTAAGCGCGAACGCGCCGACTTTCGCTGCGCACGCGACGGCCAAGCTGGAGTCTTCTTGCAGGAGGCGGTCGCAGGGCGTTCCACGGCGGAACAAGGAGACCTTTGCGGCCGCCACCCCGTTTTCGATGCCGATGCGCGCAAGCGAGGAGCCAAGGACTCGAATCAGAAACGTTTTAGGACGAGCACTTTCGGACGAGCGACCGATCACGAAGCCGACGATGAGCGGTTCGTGGTCCGAGACGTTGGCCCGGGCCGATTGGTCCACCAACCGGAACCCGGGCACGACGACCACGAGGCAAGCCTGCGTGCGGATCGTGTTTCCATCGGTCTCGATCCGAGCGTGATAAAGATCACTGTCGCCGGCCGTCAGATTGCCCAAGGTGAGTTGAACTTCGCGCGCGCCGGGGATCGCAGTGTCCTGCTGGTACCGTTGGATCGTCTCGTCGGCGGCGAGCGGAGGAGTGACGGTCAGCACCACGTTCCGCGTTGGGCTTCGACGTGAAATCGACTCGGAGGCGAGGCGGAATCCCGGGAAAGCGACTGGGGGCCGACGGCAAGATGACGAGACATCCGGCGTGGTAAAGTGGCGATCTTGGCGGGAGGTGCAGATGGCGAATCCATGGTGGCACAGTCAGAGGAGATTCAGCTGGGAATCATCGGCAGATTTTACCGAGATCTTTTTCCGGGGTTTGGCTTTCGGGGCGTTCAACTCGACGGAGGGGTCATCGGACTCGAGTTTTCCTAGAATCGATTTGGCCCGGTCGATGACCGCGGCGGGTAGGCCCGCTAGTCTAGCGACTTGAATGCCGTAACTGCGATCTGCGGCGCCTGGTTGGATGCGGTGCACGAAGATGATGTCATCGTTCCACTCTTTGACCGCTACGCTAAAATTTTTCAGGCGCGGGAGGTGTTTATCCAACTGGGTGAGTTCTTGGTAGTGGGTCGCAAACAACGTCCGCGGCCCTTGATCGCCGGTGCCGTGCAGATGCTCCACGACGGCCCATGCGATACTCAGTCCATCGTAGGTCGAGGTGCCGCGACCGATTTCATCCAAAATGATCAGCGATCGATCAGTCGTATTGTTAAGAATGTTGGCGGTCTCGTTCATCTCGACCATGAAGGTCGAATTGCCGCGGGCTAGGTCATCGCTGGCTCCGACGCGCGAAAAGATCCGATCCACTAAACCGATCCGACACGTCGCGGCGGGGACCCAGCACCCGATTTCGGCCATCAAGGTAATCAACGCGACTTGCCGAATGTAGGTCGATTTACCCGCCATGTTGGGGCCGGTGATCAATGCCAATTGATCTTCGCTCGCGCTGAGTTGGGTGTCGTTGGGGACAAAACTTTGATAGCCGTGAATGATGGCGGTATCCGCCGATTTGAGCATCTGCTCCACCACCGGATGCCGACCTTCGATGATCTCGAGGTGATCGCCGTCGTCGATCTCGGGTTGATGGTAGTCCCACTCGCGAGCGAGCACCGCCCAACCCGCCAAGACATCCAACTCCGAGAGCGCCGTGGCCGTATTAAAAAGCGCCACGGATTGATCGAGCACGGTGGTGATGAGCTCGGCAAAGAGTTCTTTTTCGCGAGTCAGGGCGTTGTCCTCGGCGTGGAGAATTTCCTTCTCCTTTTGTTTCAGCTCAGCCGTCACGTAGCGCTCGCTATTCACGGTCGTCTGACGACGGATGTAGTCTTCGGGCACGAGGTGCAGGTTCGCTTTGGTGACGTCGATGTAGTAACCGAAATTATTGGTGTATCTGACCTTGAGACTCTTGATGCCGGTGCGCGCCTGTTCGCTGGATTCGAGGTCGGAGAGCCACGTTTTGTTTTCGCGAGTGAGCCCGTGAATGCGATCCAGTTCTGGATCAAAACCATCGCGAATGGTGCCGCCATCGTTCACGTCGGCCGGCATCTCATCCGCGAGCGCTCGGGCCAAAAGATTCCGCAGATCTGGCAGCTCGGCAATCAGGGCCGGATAGTGCTGCGCCAAGGTCGCGCCAAACGCGGTGAGCACCCGATTGATTTCGGGGAGCTGCGCCAGCGTATCGCGGATACCTCCCAGTTCGCGGGGGTTACGCAGTCGGTTCTGCAGACGGCCGAGGATACGCGGGACGTCACGAACCTGGCGCAGGACTTCACGTAATTCCCCGAGCAACATCGGTTGGGCCAACAGCTCTCCGATGGTTGCGGATCGACGTCGAATCTCGGTCAAATCCAGTTCGGGCGCGCCCAGCCAGCGCTCTAGCAGTCGGGCTCCAGAGGCGGTCGATGTTCGGTTGATGGCAGTGAGGAGAGAGCCGGATCGGGTGCCGCGACTGGAAACAAAGATCTCTAGATTCCGCAGCGTAGCGGGATCGATGAGCAAGGTGCGGGCGCTCCGGTATTCGCGTAGGCTCCGTAGGTTTTCCGGCTTCGCGCACAGATTTTCGGTGGCGTAGTAGAGCAGGGCACCGGCTGGGCCCAGGCCGCTGTGTTTTTCGTCGATCCCAAAACCCTCGAGGTTGCGAACTTTCAGCGTGTCGATCACGGTGCGAGCCCCGGAGGCGTTTTCGAAATGATAACCCGGCAGTTCCGTAATCAACCGATCGGTGCAAAAATTATTCAACGCATGGGCTGCCGTATCATCATGCGGGGCCTCGCGCCACGCAGCCCGGTCGCCTTCCACCAACAGCAACTCGGCGGGTTCCAAGGCGGTAAGCACGGGCAGCAGGTTCTCGACTTTGGGATCCGAAGCCAGTTGGAACTCGCCGGTGGAAAGATCAAGCCAGGCCGCATGGAGACCGTGTTTGTCCCGGTGCAGGGCACACAGGTAATGGTTGCGCGATTCGTCGAGTTGATTGGCCTCGAGGGTGGTGCCGGGCGACAGAATGCGGGTGAGTTCGCGGCGGACCAATTTGCCCGGCGTGGCGACTTCAGCTTGATCGCAGAAGGCGACTTTGCGGCCGGCGGCGAGTAGCTTGGGCACGTAGGTTTCGGCCGCGTGGTGCGGGATACCCGCCATCGGATAGTCCTGTCGCTTAGTCAGCGTGAGTCCGCAGATTTTGGCCGCGTCCTCGGCATCCTCGTAGAACATTTCATAGAAATCGCCCAAGCGGAACAGGAGGAGGGTGCCTTTGGGCAATTTGCGTTTCACCTCGAAATATTGCTGCATCATCGGGGTGAGCTTTTTCGAGGCGGACATCAGGATGAGTAGCAAATAGTCGGTAGCGGGTAGCGAGGGGAAAAATGGAGCTGATGCGTCGCTGCGCGCCAAGAGTTTTCCCCTGAATTCTATGAGTGCCCGGGTTCTGAATTCTACTCGCTACCCCTGCCGCGCTACCCACTACTTTGCTCGTGGTTAGACTTTTTTCACGAGATTTGGGCGGCGAAGGGAATCCTCCGTTGGTGGTATTGCACGGTATGTTGGGCTCGTCTCGAAACTGGCTGAGCGCGGGGGCGGCGTTGGCTGAAATGTGGCACGTGCACGCCTTGGATCTGCGCAATCACGGGAAGTCACCGCATGCGGATACGATGCGTTATGACGACTTGGTGGACGATGTGCTCGCTTGGATGGACGCCCACAACTTGGAGCGGATCGACCTGATGGGGCATAGCATGGGCGGCAAGGTGGCGATGTTGCTGGCGTGTCGCTACCCGCATCGCGTGAATCAACTGATCGTGGTCGATATTGCACCCAAGCCCTACCACGCGGCGGGCAGTCGGGCGGAATTTGCGGCGATGCATGAAATCCGATTATCCGAGTTGAAGTCTCGCACGGAGGCCGAACTGAAACTGGAAACCCGGGTGCCCGATTGGGCCATGCGTAAATTCCTGACCACCAATCTAGAACGCGACGAGACCGGTGGATGGCGTTGGTCGATCAACCTAGCTGGCATCACGCATGCGCTATCGGAGTTGGAAAGCAGTCCGTTGGGGGCCTCCGATCAGTTCGAAGGGCGAACCCTCTTTTTGCTGGGAGGCAAATCCCGCTATGTTCTGCCCGCCGATCACGACGGAATCCGGTCTCATTTTGTCCAATGCAAAATCCAGATCCTGCCAGAGTCAGGCCACAACCCGCACATGCAAAGCCGGAATGCCTTCGTCGCCGCCCTACGGACGTGGCAAGAACCGCTGAAGGGTGCTGTAACTTAGTGCCCGGCCAAACCCGGCGGAAGCGCGACAACTAGTTTGTCGTATAACAAGTGAAAAACGGTTTAGCGGTAGCTCACTCCGTTTCCCGACGGCTGGGTCCACTCAACACCGTGATTGAGCAGCCAGAAGTGACATTGCTTGAATTTTAACCCCAACATGGATGGAAGTCTTTCCCCCCTAATATATCCCCAAAGCCCTCAACCAAAATGATGCTGATTGGAGAAGTTTGATTATTTAAAAGGGGTCAGATTCCTGCAAAAAGGGTCAGGTTTAAAGACTTGTCGTGCAAGGACCGGAGAAGGGGTCATTCCCATGAATCATGATTTTATCCGAAAGCGGGTAAATGGCCTAGCGAGGTCGCCCGGGTGGGTGGCTTGAGCGGATGAAACGGGCGTAGTTTAGCAACGCTCCTGCTTAACGAGACGCGTCGCGTAATTCGTCTCGGGTGTAGGGTGCCAGAGGCAGGGTGAAACTGTCGGGCGTAAAGCCCGACCCACCCAGCAGGAACGCCGGCTGATCTGAGGTGGGTCGGGCTTTATGCCCGAAAGCGCGGGGAGTAGGGCGGGCTCGCCGCAGTGCTATCCGATAGGTCCTCCGTTTTCCCGCAGACCGGGACGAGGGCGGGAGCGCACCGTTTCATCCGGCCGTCCATTATTTATTCCCTCGATCCACGCCACCGCGTTCGGCTCGCTGCGGCGAGCACGCCCGACCTTCGATTATGGTCCGCAGGCTTTTCGTGTCTTTGGGGTCTTTCGCAGTTTATCCACCAAACCCGAGCAGGGCCGCCACGGTGGCTACGACGATCAGGCTCAGCACCCGCCCAGCCAAAGGTTAACCGTGAGGGCCGTGCGGATCGTTTCCTTGGCCCCCGTTCGATCCTGGCCGCCGAGACTGTGAGTGATCACGACACTGCTACCGATCCCCACAAAGCTGAAGACCACCACCGCCAGGACCACGTATTGATGGGCGATACCGAGGGCCGCGACCGCGTCGTCGCTAATCGTGCTTACCATCAAAACATCGATGGTGCTAGTCAGCCCGGGCATCGCGTTTTCCACGAAGAGCGGAAGCGCGAGGCGAAACAGAGTAGGCCTGAGCGCAGGCGAGGACATGTTGGGAGAAGAAACGGCCACCTCTGCGGCATGCGCCACGGAGCTCAAACGGGTCGCCGCTCGCCGTTGATCAGACGGGCCTATTGGCGGGCGGCCCAGATTCGGAGGGACGCGAGCAGGAAGCTCTCCAAGGCGGCTTGCGCATTCAAATTAACCCGCAGCAGGCCGACGGCAGACTCCAGTTTATCTACGGCGGTAGTGAACGCTCGGCGATAAGACTCATCCCCCGAACTGATGCTGGATAATGCAAAATCGCGCGTCGCATGTTCAATTCCGGCAAACAGCTTCAAACGTAGTCCGTTCGCCAAGCCGGTCTCAATGGCAACTTTTTCGTCGTCCCCTAGATCCGCTGGCAGGTTTTTTTTCTGCGCCTTCCAAGCTTCGCTCACCGCGGCGTCCAAAATAACGCCGAAGCGAGCGGTTAACCCGTAGGCACCAAAGATCGCATCGGCGACGCCAGACCGATCAGTGATCCCGGCCGATAGCTGAGTAAGCCACTGGTGGTAGTCGTCGAGCCAGGCGCGCCAGCCATCCGGTAGAAAACCGACCTCGGCGGACGGAAAACGGAAATTCAGGCAGCGGCTGCGGATGGTGGGGAGCAGGGCGTAAGGCCGCGTGGTGAGCACCAACAACGTCGTATTGGCCGGGGGCTCTTCGAGTGTCTTGAGGAACACATTGGCGGTGGTTGTGTTCATGCGATCGGCCTCGTGCACGATGCCTACCTTGTGGTCGCCGATCAACGCCGACACGGCCAGTTTACGGATAAACTCGCGCATGGAGCCGGGATCCTCCGCCGATTTACCGACCTTGATTTGGCGCATCTTGCCGGCGGGGCGGAGCGAGAAGGTGTCGGGGTGTTCGTTCGGGTGGAAACGGACCGGCAGCGTCGCACCGGCCGGGTAAAGGAGTTGGTCTGTGATCGCCTCCGCCACGGCGACTAGCGTTTCGTATTCGTCGCCCGTGATGAGCAGGGAGTGCGACAGGCGGCGGCGCTCGATGGCACGCTCGATTACCGCCACCGCAGGGGTGCCCTGCAGGGATTTAGGCCAAGTCGGAGCAGTGGTGGGCATGCCGGTCAGGCGATGACTTTTTTCACGACTTTCCAAGTCTGGCGTTCGATTTCCGCCTCCGTCTGGGTGCCATCGATTACGACAATGCGTTCAGGCATACTTTGGGCGAGGATGAGGTAGCCTTGGCGGATCTTTTTGTAGAATTCGATATTCTCGCGCTCCATGCGATCCGGGACATCGGAAGCGCGTTGGCGAATGCGGCGTTTGGAGATCGTCGGCGGCACATCGTAGACGAGGGTCAGCGCGGGCATGACTTTACCGATGGCGAAGTGGTTGATCATGCTCACGGGATCGGCGGCGAGATTGCGACCAATGCCTTGGTAGACCGTGGAGGAATCCATGAAGCGATCACTCAGCACCACGAAACCATCCATCAAGGCGGGAGCAATAGTCTCGCGCACGAGTTGGGCTCGCGCGGCGGCGAAGAGGAGGAGTTCGGTCTCGGCGCACATTTCGTCACCATCGGAATTGTGCACGATAATGTTGCGAATCTGCTCACCGATTTCGGTGCCGCCGGGTTCGCGGACGCTCAGCACCTTATGGTTTTGCTTGGCCAAGCGTTTGGCCAAGCGGGCGATTTGGGTCGATTTACCGCTGCCTTCAGCTCCTTCGAAGGAGATCAGGACGCCTTGGGGGTCATCAGTTAGAAGCATGGGAGAAGCTTGGGGCTATTGCGGCCAGTTGGCGAGGAAGGTTTCGAGGTCGGCGAGAGTAGGGCTCTGGGCGGTGCGCACGTAGTGACCGCTGGTGGTGACCCCAGTAGTCAGGCAGGCGGTGGGCGAAAGTCCCAAGAGTTGTCCGAGGGAGAAGCCCGCGTTGAAATGGTCGCCCGCGCCGGTCGTGATCTTCGGTTTGGTCACGTAGGGACCGGGGACCCAGTACGTGCCCGTATCGTCGGCACACGCGGCCGATTCCTTCGGGTGCACCACCACGGTCGCGAGGCCGAGTTTTTCGCGAATATCGGCCGCCATCTTCCGGAGGTCATCTGGCGACTCACCCATGGCGTAGAAGTCGAGGGCCAAGTAGACCTGTTGCGCTTCCTTGAGGTTGAGGCCGAGGGTTACTTTGCCGAACGCGCCGAACGTGCCGATGACTTCCAGCACTTCGAGCAGGTCAGCGCGGGAGCGCTTCTGGGGATCGGCGAGGTCGAAGAAGAAAAACCGCTCGGCCGCCGGAAGCGGCGGGAAAACCTGAGCCACCAACTCGCGGAAGATCGCGGTCATGTTCGGGATCATGGTCCAGTTGACCAACGAGATCAGGTCGGCTTCGGCGAACAGGTTGATCAGCCCTTGCAATCCCAGTTGGGCTTCCAAGGTCGCGAAGGTGACGTCGTCGAGGCTCTTCATTTGCCCGAGCATCAGTTTGCCGTCATCAAATTCCACCGCGGTCGTGTGGGCGGCTTCGGTAATGGAGACGACGCGCGCGCGCTCGGCGAAGTCTTGAAACACCGGATGGATATTCGGCAACCCGAGCGCTCCGACGTAGGTCATGCCGACGCCGTGGGCCATCAACGCATTGGCCATGATCGGGCCGTTGCCGCCGAGCTTATCCATCAGCGGGAAGAACTCGATATTGGCGCTCTTGCCCGCCGCGCCGAGAATGCGCTCGCCGAATTCGGTGATCGTGGTGATCGCATCGAAGTCCTGACCTTGGCCTCGGCGCAGTCCGACGGGAGTGACGATCGTATCGACAAAACCGTCTAAGCCGACCAAGGCCCGTTTTTCGTGGGGCCGGGAGCTGGCGGCTTTGAGTTCGGCGAGAGTTTGCGTGGGAATATCCATGATGTGAGCAAAAAGTGGGAACGCAGACCGAACCGACGGATCAGAAGGGCGGCAATCTGAAAGCTGATGAACGTATAAATCGGATTTTCCATTGATGCCGAGCTCAGGACCGCCCACTGCTAAAGACCCGCCGAAACACCGTGATCACCCCCATCTTTGCCCTAACCACCCTCTTCGATTCATTCCTCGCATCGACCCTCGTCGGGCAGGTAATTACGATCGGCCTCGCGATCTTTAGTTTCATTGCTTGGTCCATCATGATCGACAAGCACATGGAGTTAAAACGCATGCGGTCGCTCAACCAAGGTTTCGAGCAAAGACTGCGTAGCGAGCGCACGCTGCTGGACTTGCCGGAGGCCTACCGCGAGCGACGCTCGATTCCGTATGGCGACTTGTTTGCCGATGCGATGGAGGCGTATTGGCGCGCCGCCTCGATTGGCCGCGAGAAGGGCGTCGACACCTCTCGTTTTCGGCTCGAGCACACCGAGAATGCACTGCAACGCGCTTTGGGGCGCCAAGTGCTGCGCTACGAATCCAATATGGTTTTCCTCGCCACCATCGTCTCAGGTGCACCGTTCATGGGGCTGCTGGGCACGGTGTGGGGCGTGATGGATGCCTTCAGCGCGGTGTCCGTGCAGCAGACCGCGAGCATCCAAACGCTGGCCCCGGGCGTTTCGGCCGCGCTGCTCACCACCGTCGCCGGTCTGATCGTGGCGATCCCCTCTGTCTTCGGTTACAACTACCTCTTCGCGAGCACCAAAAGGTTGATCACCGAGATCGAAAACTACGCGAGCTCGCTCGCTGATCGCATCGAGTTGGAATCCTCCTCGGCTGGTGACATCTAAGCAATCGGGCCATGGCGCGAAACTTCCGCAGAGAACGAAAGTCGGCTCCGATTTCGGACCTCAACCTCACCAACCTCATCGATTTGGGGTTTACGTTGTTGATCATTTTTATGATCGCCACGCCGTTGATCAATCAGGAGCAGACTATTCCCGTCGAACTCCCGGCGGAGTCCCAGAGTCGTCAGGATCAACCGGATCCCGACACCCAATTTGAGACTATCACGATCCGGGCCGATGGCACGGTGACGCTGGCCAATGAAATTGTGATGATGGCGGATTTGAGCGCGGAGCTAGAGACATATGCGGCGATGTCGAAACCACCGGTGTTTCGGATTCGCATGGATCAGGATTCCACCGCTCAACAATTTATCAGCGTGATGGACGCGCTGAAGAAACAACGGCTGTCCAAAATCACGTTCGATACTCAGGTTTCTACCCAATAGATTTTTGATTCACTCGCTGAACCATCAATGAGCCGCGCCACCACCAGCCCCATGCCGCGTTCCGCGGGCTTGTCCGCTTTCCTTCATTTTTCGGTGTTTGGGTTGTTGATCTTTTTTGGCTGGTGGTCTCAGCGCGCCGACGAAGCGCCTCCGGCTCAATTCGAGTTGGTCGCCGGGCCGGGTGATAATTATGCGGCCACCGCAGCGCCGACGACCACGGCGGAGATCACCCCCACCGTAACGCTCACAATTCCCGAACCGACTCCCCGTCCGGTAGTGCAATCCGCCCCGCCGCCCCGGCCCCTGCCACCGCCACCGCCCGAGCCCAAGGTGATCGAGCGCAAGCCCGCGCCGGTAGTGATTGAGAAGGCTCCGGAAAAGCCGCCGGTGAAAATCGAGCCGGCCCGCGAACAAGTCTCGTTTGACGATTTTGCCAAAGAACACGGCGCGCCGAAACCCGCGCCGGTGCGGAAGGCGCCCCCGCCGATCAATCCCACGAAGATCAACTTGGATCGCGTGATGTCCGCGACCAATGTCATCACAACCGGAGCTGGCGGCACGGCCATGACATCCACCGAGCTGTCTATGTCCAAGCGTTACGTCGCCATGATCATCCAGCGGATTCGTGAATCGCTGGAACAAGCGGGGATTAATGATCTGCGCGAGGCAGGCGTTCGGTTCAGTGTGAGCGTCGAGGGAGCGATCTCGGATGCGAGCATCACCCGCAGCTCGGGCAACGCTGCTTTTGACCGAGCGGTATTGGCGGCGTTTCGGAATATTCGGCCGATTGGATCGCCTCCGACCGGGCGGGCCGAGGTGTTCACGACGGTGATCCGGCTGACGGAAGGGTAGGGGCGGTTCGATTACGCCTGCAGCCTTTCGTAAGCGAGGAGATGACCGGAGCTTGGGGGGCGGTGGCGCAAGCCAAGGAGAAAATCGTCCGATTTAAGGCCTCCGCCCGCCCCGCAAGGCAGGGCTTCCGCCGTCGCCAAGGGTTTGGCACCGCTTTATCGCAGTGCTTCCCGCGCCGCCCTCCGCGACTAACGCTCTCGATGGCTCAGTTTTTGTAATCCTGACCGAGTTCCAGAGCATGGTCGTTTGCGGAGGCTTGTTTCGGTTTATGACTTCAACCCGGGCTAGCGGTCTCCAGATCCGGGTCGCCGGTTCAACTCCCCGGTGGTGGGCGGAGAGGCGGTCTCTCTCGTCTGCTGCGTTGCGACGATGAGACCGAAATCAAGGCTGCTCCCGTGTGTGAAGCCCGTCGAGAACCTTGGTCTCGTGATGAGCGTTTCAGGGTAGGTCATTACCCTATCGCTATTTGCCGCCATAAAGCGTCTACTCCGGGTCCTGCGGTGGTGTTGACACATGACGATGACTGGCCGTGAATCCGAGTTGAGACCGGCGCCCCGCGAACGAATTCGCGAATGAAGACCGCCTATGCCCACAACCGCGAAATCCCCAAAATTGGCGCAATGCTACGTCACCGCGTTGCGCCGACACCTCGATGTCTCGAAGACGGGTGGGGTCGCCGCAGCGAGATCGCTCGGCCGCGAAGCCATGGCGGCAGGCTGCGATACTTTGGAACTGGCGCGGATGCATGAACGCGCCTTGATCGCGCTCGCCCCGGACTACGACTGGGCCAAATCCCTTAACGAGCTCCACCGCCGCGCCGGCCGATTTCTCACCGAGGTACTCGTACCCTTGGAAAAGGCGCATCGCGACACGCGGCAATCCCTCAAAAAAGAGCAGCAACGCGCCGAGACGCTCCGCTTGGCCAAAGCCGAATTGGTCGAGGCTAATCGCTATCTCGAACGGGAGGTGGCTCGGCGTCGGGCCAGCGAGGAGGCTTTGAAATTGGACCGGGAGCGTCACCAACAGCTCCTGCAACAATCTCAGGTCAGGCAGAAGAAGCTGCGGAGCTTGGCTCACCAGATTCTCTTAGCCCAAGAAAACGAACGTCGGGAAATCAGCCGCGAACTCCATGATGAAGTGGTGCAGACCCTGGTCGGCATCAACGTCGAGTTAGCGGCATTGTTAACGGCAGCGATGATCGGCTCGCCCAGCCTGAAGTTGAAAATCACGCGCACCCAACGACTCGTCGAAAAATCGGTGAGTGCGGTGCATCAATTTGCGCGAGATCTGCGGCCGGCCGTGCTTGATGACCTCGGGCTGGTGCCTGCGCTCCAAGCCTTCATGAAGACGATCGCAAACCGCCAAAAACTGCGCATCCGCCTGACCGCCTTCACTGGGATCGAAACGCTGAAGGGCGACAAGCGCACCATGCTTTACCGGGTGGCGCAGGAGGCCCTCACCAATGTCGGTCGTCATGCCAAGGCCAGCCTCGTGAAGGTGAACATTCGAGAAATCGACGGCGGTATCCAGATGGACGTGCACGATAACGGCAAGTCATTCGACGTGGATCGGGTGCTGTCGGCCCGGACCAACAAACGCCTCGGCCTGCTCGGCATGCGGGAACGGATCGAGATGGTGGGAGGCACGTTGGTGATCCAATCGACTCCGGGCGAGGGCACCCTCGTGTGCGTCCAGATACCGACCCCGCTGGAGGAGGCCGCATGATTCCTATGAAACCGATTACCATATTACTCGCGGAGGACCACGCCGTCGTGCGACAAGGTCTACGCACCCTGTTGGAAACTGATGGCGCATGCCGGGTCGTGGGAGAGGCCCAGACCGGACGGGAGGCGGTGGAGATGGCCGCCGCCCTCGATCCCGATGTCATCCTGATGGACATCGCTATGCCCGAGCTCAACGGCCTGGGGGCGACGATGCAGATCCTCGCCCATAATCCGAAAGCTCGGGTGCTGATTTTGTCGGCCCATAGCGACGACGAATACGTCGAACGCACCACCGCCGTGGGCACCGTCGGTTTTCTAGAAAAACAGACTTCCGCAGAGATTCTGATTAAGGCGATTCACGAGGTGGCGGCCGGAAAGATCTTTTACAGTCCGGCCATTGCCAAGCGCCTCGCCGGCGAGAGAAAGCGCCCCCGCGACCGCGACGGTAGGCTCAAGCAAAACAGTTCCCGGCTGACCTCCCGCGAAGAAGAAGTGCTCCAACTGGTGGCGGAGGGGAATGCTAACAAACAGGTCGCCGGGCTCCTCGGCATCAGTATCAAGACCGTCGAGAAACATCGGCAGCACCTGATGGATAAATTGGACATCCATGAGACGGCGGGGCTTACCCGCTACGCGGTGGCTCACGGGATCATCGAGAGCGGCGTGCAAGTCACAGTAATCTGATTGACTCGTAATCGGTCGTGGGTTTCCCGGCGGCGATGCATTCGGGGAAAGGGGTGGGGTAGATCCGCCGGCCGAGCGAGGCCTCATACCTTGAATACCCCATATCGGTGGGAGCTAGTAAGTCCTAATCTAGCACCTTCTCAATGACCACGTCTTCCGCTTTCAAGGCGATCGAAGTCAAAACTTCAGCGCATTAATACCATGAAAATCAGCACACTCTCAGCAATGGCCTTCGCAGGCCTCGTCGGACTCTTGGGCGTCGAAGCTCGGGCCGACAACATGGCGTCCATCGCCATTACACCGGCCACGGGCGAGGTTACCCTCGTACCCCATTGGAGCATTGGCGGCAATCTCGCCGGTTTCCACCACATGGCGCAGGACTTGTCCCTCGGCGGCGGTGCTAATCAGTTTTATTCCATCAAAGCGACCGCGATTCCCGCTGGTGGTGACATCGCGGCATTTACGAAGTACATCGCGGCTTCCGGCGCGGCCTCCAACCATGCGGACATCGGCAGCAAGCTCACGCCGAATTCTTACTCGGCGCTGACCTCGGCCGATCCCGACCTCGGCTACGGCTCGGTCCAGTTATACTTCATTCACCATAAGGATGGCGGGGACTATTTTTCGCACATCGTGCCCAGCTCCGGCACGGCCTCGGCGGTCACGGATCTGAAACCCATGTCCGGTCC